>Ga0210389_10000135_pt1 | contig 74172 bp, 66 predicted proteins | sample IncBWH28OmetaG_FD_160127 | JGI IMG/M metagenome (GOLD analysis project Ga0210389, IMG submission 160127) | Forest soil microbial communities from Barre Woods Harvard Forest LTER site, Petersham, Massachusetts, United States - Inc-BW-H-28-O ...
TCATTCGATCCGTGCCGACGACACCGTCAGTGCCGACCACGCCGCGAGTCATTCGGTCCGTGCCGACGACACCATCAGTGCCAACCACACCGCGGGTCATTCGATCCGTGCCGACGACACCATCGGTGCCTACAACACCGCGGGTCATTCGATCCGTACCAACGACACCGTCAGTGCCGACCACGCCGCGAGTCATTCGGTCCGTGCCGACGACACCGTCAGTGCCAACCACACCGCGGGTCATTCGATCCGTGCCAACGACACCGTCAGTGCCGACCACGCCACGCGAACCAGCATTCATACCTCTTGGCATGGGCAGCCAAACCTGACTACTGGACCCAGCTATACCGTTCGATCCTATTTGCGCATTGGGACGAATTATTCCATTCGATCCGATTTGTGCACTGGGGCGAACAAATCCGTTCGATCCAATCTGCGCGCTTGGCCGTATAAATCCATTCGATCCTATTTGCGCGCTGGGGCGGAAAAATCCGTTGGATCCGATCTGTGCTGCCGGGCGAGCGATCGATTGGATATCGGAAATTGGTCTCGCGGTCCGTGCGGGGCCGGCATAGGAGTGCGCGGCCGCCATCAGGCCGACGACGACACATGTTGGTGTTGCAATTCTTTGTACTATCCTTACAAAATTAGTGTCCATTTTAAGTCCCTTCAGATTGGCAATTCTTCTGCTAACGCGCGTTCGTGTTTCTTGATTCACAGCGGAGTGATTGTTTTTCGCACTCCGATGCGACTTAACTTGCTTTCCATGCAGTCTCAAAGTCCATTCGCCCCTTCTCCTTGAATTAGTTTGAGGTATTCCTCTCGATCTTCGTTATTTTCAACGTAGTGGTATAAGCCGATCCCAGTTTTAATTGAGCCTTGTTTCTCTTTGTTCGAATGCTTGGAAAACCACGTGTCCACTTCATCAATAAATTTTTCGCCAGTTTTTCGAATGAAACCGTTGAATTTCACCAAGTCTTCTTCAGACAGTCCGTAGTCAGCAAAGACGGTCCTCTGAAGAAGACCGGTACCGCGAACTGTGCGTTTGAGATTTACAGCCATAGTTCCAATCACGTTATGGACGGCTTCCGCAAACGCTTGAATGTTTTCTGGACTGAGGCGCTCCGCGATGTATGTTCGCGCGACACACCTAACGAACCCATTGCCTAGATTCTGTACCGCGCCGGACTTCAACAGCGCGTCAAGAACTATCTCCACTGAGACATTTGGTCCAGCGTACTTATGGACCAAGGATTCAAAGCATCGTGAATCTGTTCCCTTGTTCGAGGATTCCGGAAAAATGGGGATATCAAGGACGAGCCCGTAGGGTCCGAGATAGACAACATCAGAATGCCAACCCGCCAATACTTCGGATGCCGCCCATGAATAATTGAGCGCAGGACTGGCTTTAATCTCCGAGCCGCGAGTCCCGCGGACCTGAAGTGCTGTCATCCCTGTCATCAATCCCACCTCTTCTTCTGAAAGTTCCTTCCCGCCAGCTGCAGACAACTCGGCTCGAGCCCCCTTCACAAGCGCGCTTTGAAGCGCCATCGACATGTCGTCAAAGCCGATGCCATTTCTTATCGCAATGCGACACAGCGGTCGAAGCACATGCGTGATCGCCGCAAGCAGATTGGCTTTAACAGATTGCTCCACCGAACGACATAATACAACTATTTGTGTGCTCTACTTCACGTTATCCGGCAATGCCTTTAGAACCGTTTTGGGTGGAAACCATTGTGTAATGGTGTTATATTACACTAATACTCCAAGGTTTAAGTTAAACGAGTGGTTCGTAGAGTCAAATGCTTGAAGATGGGGATCCTCTCGAGGTGACGGAAAGATTTCCTAAAGTCGCGTTTGCTCTTGGATTGATTGTTGGGCTTTGCGCGTGCTCTCAGCACAGCGCTACGGCAACCCAACAAGCGAAGGCGATTGAACTTCGACGGGGTCTTGGAGGCGAACCCGCGTCTTTGGATCCGGCAGCGGCGACAGATAGCTTCTCCACACAAGTAATTCAGGATCTGTACGAAGGCCTAACTAGGGAAGGATCCGACGGAGAAGTAATTCCCGGTGTCGCGTCGTCTTGGACTGTGGACGCCACGGGAAAAAAATATACGTTTCAGCTTAGATCGGATGCGTTTTGGTCCAACGGCAAACCCGTCCGAGCAACGGAGTTTGTAGCATCCTGGCAAAGAGTCTTGGACCCCAAACAAGGGTCCCCAGTTTCTGTGGACCTGCGGCTGATTGCTGGAGCTGCTGCAATTATTTCCGGCAAATTGCCGCCATCATCACTGGGCGTTACCGCCCCTTCTGACAGTATTTTGATTGTAAACTTGGTACAGCCAGCCCCATATTTCCCCCAACTCCTAGCGCACTCCTCAACTTTTCCCGTTTATTCCGATTCGAGCGCGCGCAGTCACGAAGCAGAAACTTGGGTGTCTAACGGCCCCTTCACTCTTTCACGCTGGCGACCAGGTACAAGCTTAGAACTAAATCGCAACAACGCATATTGGGATCACGCCAGCGTGAAGCTAGAACGCGTGAGCTATCAAATCTCTCCAGATCAAAACTCTCAGTTTGCCGCTTATCGAGCCGGGCAACTGGATATTACAGATACGGTGCCTCCCAGCGCCATTACGTCAATACGCGAAGAGCGGCCGCAAGAGCTAGTTATTGCGCCTTACTTGGCGACGGCATACTACGGTCTAAATTTCGCGTCACCCTCGCTGAACGGAAATCTTCTGCTTCGCAAAGCTCTGTCGATGGCGATTGACCGACGCCGGTTAGTAGCTGCCCTCGCATTGGGGCAAATTGGCGCATATGGCTTTGTGCCGCCCGGCACCTGGAACTACGATCCGCAGCGCTGGGAATGGGAAACATTAAGCGATTCTGATCGGATTGCGGAAGCCCGAAGACTCTACACCGAAGCTGGATACTCTAGTGCGCCGCTGCATTTGCGATTGTTGCTTAACTCGAACCCGTCCATAAAGCAGACCGCAATTATGGTTGCGGCAATGTGGAAAGAGGTGCTCGGAGTGGAAACCACGCTCGCCGACGAGGAATTTCGCGTTTTCTTACAATCCAGACATGACAAAGCAAAATGGGATGTGGTCCGAATGGCGTGGAACGCCGACTACAATGACGCCAGCAGTTTTTTAGACGTTTTCAGAACGAACTCTCCAAACAACGACGCGGGTTATGCCAACCGCGCATTTGATAATCTATTGGACGATGCGGCCAATGCGGCGGATCCGGCGATACGTCGCCGCCTACTCGAGAATGCAGAACGGATGATGCTCGCCGACTATCCTGGTATACCCCTTTATTTCCTTGTATCCAAGCGCCTAGTGAAAACCTATGTATTGGGAGTGAAGCCCGACGCTCTTGATAGAGTGGGGTCGAAGACATTGGTAGTTCTTCCCCATTAAGAAGTTCGCTTACCGGCGAAACAGCGGTATGACGATCTCAAAGTCTCGCGACAATGCGCGCTCAGTCGCCGAACGAGATTTGCCGTACGTCTGATATGTTTATGGGCAGCGTGACCAGCGGCATGAAACATGAAATTCGAGGACATGCAACAAACACGACGTCGCCACCGACGACATCAGGGCTGCGCTCCGATTGTGCGTGAATCGTTTCACCCATCGCCAGCAGCCTAAATCGGCATTCGTCTTCTGACGCCAACCGGCCGCGATCAGCAATCTCAGGTGTGCCGAAAATTCGGGCCTCACGCGCAGTTCGCGCGAGATATTGCGAATTCAAAACAGCTTTGCAACTGCCTCAAACTACAGAGTCCGTATTCATTTAAATAAGATTCGACCGCCGAAAATTCCGACGTCGCTTGGAAGAGAGCCTCGCACCTTCCTTGCGTTGGGCAGTGTAGACAACGGTCACGCTAATTTTGGCAATCGCTTTTGAGTCACTTGCGACGACTCCTTGATTACGCGCCAAGGCTTCCTGGAGTCTATTTAGAATTGTCTGTGCATTCGCAGTAGACTTGACTCGAATGGCTGGCGCTGCGTCAGACCCAACCACTGTGCCGGTAATCCGCTTTATAAAGCTTGAACCGTCAGAGTGACTCCCGCTTGCTAGAGTCGAATTGAACAACTCAGTAACTGCCGCGCCAATTTTAGCTATGCCGCGAACAGCCAATCGTTGGCCGATTGCTGCGGACCTCCTTGGGAAAACTTCCTGAGATCCGCGCATCCCAATAGCACCCATGCGGACGAGTTCGTCAAAGATTGCTCTTGTCGGAATTCCTTTTCCATGTTTTCTTACCAGAGACTCAAATGTAGACCCACTTCCATACATTTTTAGATCTTTAGGCTGCCGAGCGGCTGTCAAAAACCTGGGGTCGCAATACCACGCTCCGAGTATTGCATTGGTCAAAGTTTGGGAGAACTCGGCGGTGTTGAATTCGCGGGGAGACGATTTCAGAATTCTGGATATTTCGGATCTAGAGATTCCTGTCATAGCTGCGATACCCGAGACATTGATGCGGCTCGCGTCGTTGATTTGCTGAGCAGCCACCCCGCGAATGGCGGATTCCCGTAATATTGAATTCAGTTCAGAAACGCTAATTCCAGAGACTAAGGCGAGCTCAGTGAGCGGCTTTAAGATTTTTGCAATTGCTTTTCGAGCCACGATCTGGACGTTCGTCGCACTCGGTCTTTCTTGATTTGATGACATTTCGACGCCTAACGATGAGGTAGAGCGACGCGGGGTTGTGGCGACGTGAAACGAAGGCAGTGTATCCGGATCATCAACTCCCCCTGGGCTCACCGAAGAAGCGACCCCGCGATCGCTAGAACCGATTGTTAGAGTTCATGGCGTAAAGAACTACTTAGCCACCTCATTTGAACTTGAAACGGGCGCTTTCATCGTACTTCAATGTTTCGGCAAGCGTGAGGCTGGCACGGATGGCCTTGGTTGTGTATCCGCCAATCAGATACCCGTCCTGCACAAACATCCAGCCTCTTATCCGGCTCGGATGGATAGAGACACGCTGTTTAAATGACAACCCTTCGATTCCCGGTTCATTTGCAATGGTTTCCTGCAGAGGGAATACCGATGCATTGATGTCAGCAACCCAAATGTGCTCGCGCGTTCCATCGTTTTCAAATAGTACATTGAGCAAAAGCGAGTTCTGATTGGGCTTAGGTGCGACATAGGCATCAAAGAACGTTCGGAGCGAGCGGCGTGCTTCTTTCAAAGCGGCGCCCATACGGGAGTCGCTTCAGGAAAGGAATAGATGTCGTTGTTCATGGACTCTAACTTAGGATTACACACAACTGATGTGTGATGACCAATAGATAATTTTAATTCGTCCAATTGGATAACGTCTATGGACGTACTGCCGACTCGCCGCGCTCTCCAGGGACGATGACGACTTGCCGGCTTGAGCTGTCGCGCACAGCTCGATGCGAGGCGTTACGCGCTTCGGCGCCCGGGCGATGCGTCTAGAGTACTGCGCGGCGGTGCCGCTTCGAGTTAAAATAAAGCATGCGGACAATCACGCGAAGCTATCGGATTCGTACCTATCCTAACGGAGCTCAACGCCGTTTGCGGGATCGCTGGTTCGGCGCCTACCGATGGCTTTGGAACACCGCGCTTGAGATTCGGACTGCGGCGTACCGGGAGTGCGGACTGTCGCTTACCAGTAATGACATTTCGCGTTGGCTGACCCAGTGGAAACGGATTGAAGGTCACGAGTGGCTTAAAGTGGTGCCTGCGACCTGCCTCACCCAGTGCCTGCGTGATCAAGACAGCGCTTTTCGCAACTACTTCGCCGGCCGTGCCCAGTATCCCAAGTTCAAGTGTAAAGGGAGCGCGGGGAGCCTGCGCTTTCAGGGTGCAGGTGCGGCATGGAAGCGTGGCATTTTGAGTCTGCCGAAACTCGGGGCTCTCAAAATCGCCGAATCGCTGCCCGCCATCGATCGACCGGATTTGGTGACGCTCACGAGGGATGCCGCAGGACGGTATTTCGTGAGCTTTTGCGCCGAAGTTGAAAAAGAGCTGCCCTCGCTCTCGTGCTGGGCACCCGCGGTGGGGGTGGATCTGGGACTGAAACACCTGGCGACCCTCTCGACCGGGGAGAAGATCGATAACCCGAGGCATTTGCGGGCGCGATTAAGGTATTTGCGCCAGCAGCAGCGCTGTTTATCCCGGCGGCAACAAGACAGTCGACGGCGTGAAAAGCAAAGGTTGCGAGTCGCACGAGCCCACGCCAAGATCAAACAAGCGCGTCAATACGCCTTGCACGATCTCACGACTCGATTGACTCAAGAATATGATTTGATTTTCATCGAAGACCTGAACGTCAAGGCGCTATCGCGCGGGCGCAATGCCCGCTCGATCCAGGACGCCTCGTTTGGAGAGATTCGCCGCCAGCTCACCTATAAGAGCGAGTGGCGTGACAAGATCCTCGTCGCAGTGGATCGCTGGTATGCCTCGAGCAAGACCTGCTCGAAGTGCCGGCATGTACTCGATGAGTTGCGGCTGGATGTGAGGTACTGGACGTGCCCTAAATGCAAGGCGTGCCATGACCGAGACATCAATGCCGCACGGAATTTGTTGATGGAGGGATTCCGTCAGCTTGCCGCTCGTGACGAGCGGGACCTGCGCGTGGATGCGGGAGATGCATGCCCAGAAGAGATTCTGGTGCAGGTGCTCGCAGAGGAAGCGCGAAGCGGGCGATACAATCGAGCCTGTCCGGAACAGGTAGGTTTGCATTAGCGGCGCAGTCAAGTGAGCCTAATCTGGCATCTCTTCCGCCCGGCGCGTGGCGGGGCCGCGGCGGTTGTCGTGGCCTTCGCGTTCCTGCTCTCCATAGCAGCCAAAGCCGGGCTGATCGGCATTCCTCTGGCACTCCTCGTTACCTCCTGGTTCTTTAAATACGCCTACATTTTGTTTGATCACACGGTGCGGGGCTTCGATGAGCCGCCCACCCTCGACATTCAAATGATGAATCCCCTCTCCGAGCAGCGCCCCCTGGCGCAATTGGCGCTATTGGGACTGATCGGTTATGCCGTGTACCAGACTTACGATCACTTCGGCCGCCCCGCCGCCGTCGCGCTTGCCATCGTCTGTGGCTTCTTTCTGCCCGCCTCGGTGGCGATTTTGGGGCTGGAGAGCAATATTTTGAAAGCGGCAAATCCGGTGTATTGGTTCAATTTGGTGCGGGGCCTGGGGCTTCTGTATGGCGCGGTGCTTATGGTGATTCTGGCCTATGCCTTAATTTTGAACCTCTTGGGGCGCTTCGATCTGTGGCTGCCCATTGAGTTCGCCGTCGGCATGTTTGCCGTGCTCTCGGTTTTTAGCTTCTTGGGCGGTGCCTGCTACGAACGTCGACACGAATTGAACCTCGAGACCTGGGTCAGTCCCGAGCGCACGGAGGCGTTGAAAGCGAAGGAAACCCAGCGCGAGAGCGACAAACACGTGCTCGACGCCTATGGCCTCATGCGCGCCGGATCGCACATCAAAAGCTGGCAAACGCTGGAGGATTGGCTCAAAAGCCGCGGCAATACGCCCGAGGACTACCGCTGGCTGTGCGAGCGTACTTCGAGCTGGGAAGATCCGCGCTACATCACCCGGCTTACCGAAGAGCGTGTCGCGCGCCTGCTGACGCTGAAGCGCACCGGCGAAGCGCTGGACGTGGTGGGACAACGATTGAACCTGGATCCCGGCTTTCGGCCCAAGTCGGCCGGGGATACCTTGAGTATTGCTCAATTGGCCGCGCGCGGCGGGGGTGCCCCGCGCGTGGCCCGGGTCCTCCTTTCGGACTTTGCCGCCCGCTTCGCAGGCGATCCGCACCTCCCGGCGGCGCAAGCGCTCAAGGATCACCTCGCGCCCTAAGATTGCGCCGCGCGCTTCCTTCCGTATGATCGAACTTCATGCCCAATTCACCGTACAACGAAATGTACTTCAAAGAAGGTGCCGGACGCGCCCACTACCAGCGCTACGCAGAGTGGCTGGGCGAGCAGCCGGCGGATCGACTGGCGCAAAAGCGCGCCGAGGCGGATGCACTGTTTCACCGCGTCGGCATCACCTTTGCTGTATATGGCCAGGAAGAAGGCTCGGAACGTCTCATTCCCTTTGACATCGTGCCGCGCGTGCTGCCGCGTGAGGAGTGGATCCGGCTGGAAACGGGTCTAAAACAGCGCGTGCGCGCCTTGAATGCCTTCATTCACGACATCTACCACGACCAGCAGATCCTCAAGGCGAACGTCATCCCCGCGGAACAGGTGCTCTGCAACTCGCAATACCGTCCGGAAATGCAGGGCGTGGATGTACCGGGCGGCATCTATGCCCACATCGCCGGCATCGACATCGTGCGCGACGATGCGGGCGAGTTCAAAGTGCTGGAGGACAACCTGCGCGTGCCCTCCGGCGTCTCCTACATGCTCGAAAACCGCAAGATGATGATGCGGCTCTTTCCCGAGCTCTTCTCCTCGCACCGCGTGGCGCCCGTCGATCACTATCCGGACGTACTCCTCGACAACCTGCGCAGCGTCGCGCCCACCGGCGTCGCCGATCCCACGGTGGTGCTCCTGACCGCCGGGGCGCACAACAGCGCCTATTTCGAACATGCCTTCCTGGCGCAGCAAATGGGCATTGAATTGGTGGAAGGTCAAGATCTCTTCGTGCGCGACGAAGCGCTGTTCATGCGCACCACCCAAGGCCCGCAGCGCGTCGACGTCATTTATCGGCGCATCGACGATGATTTCCTGGATCCGCTGGTGTTCAGGCCCGACTCCATGCTGGGCGTGCCGGGCTTGCTGACCGCGTATCGCGCCGGCCACGTCACCATCGCCAATGCCATCGGCACGGGGGTCGCGGACGACAAGTCCATCTACCCCTACGTGCCGGAAATGATCCGTTTCTACCTGGGCCAAAGCCCCATCATCGGCAATGTGCATACTTGGATGCTGCGCAAGCCTGAGGATCGCGACTATGTCCTCGCGCATTTGCCCGAGTTGGTCGTGAAGGAGGTTCACGGCGCCGGTGGTTACGGCATGCTCATCGGACCTGCCGCATCCAAGGCCGAGATCGAGAACTTCCGACACCGGATCATCGCCACGCCCGAGCGCTACATCGGGCAGCCTACCCTGGCACTCTCCACCTGCCCTACCTTCGGGGATGCAGGCTTGGCTCCCCGTCACATCGACCTGCGCCCCTTCGTACTCTCCGGATCCGATGTCACCATCGTTCCCGGCGGCCTGACCCGCGTGGCCTTGCGCGCAGGCTCCCTGGTCGTCAATTCCTCGCAGGGCGGCGGCACCAAGGACACCTGGGTGCTGGAGACTTAGATGCTGAGCCGCACCGCCGATCACTTGTACTGGATGTCGCGCTACATCGAGCGCGGCGAGAGTCTCGCGCGCCTGGTCGATGCGCACTATCGGATGTCCCTTCTGCCGCACTCGCCCGAGGATCTGGCCGAATCGCTGCGAGCCACCATGAAGGCGCTGCACATGGAAGATGCCTATTCCAAGCGCCACGAGCACATCGAGCCCAAAGCGGTGTTCGAGTTCATCAGCCTCGATCGCGACCACAGCGGCAGTATCTTGAGCTGCCTGCGCTCAGCGCGCGAGAATGCCCGCGCGGTGCGCGGCTCCTTGACCTCGGAACTGTGGGAGACCTTGAACTCCACCTGGCTCGACGCCCGGGCACGGTCAGCGCGCCGCTCCTTGGACATCGGCGAGTTCGTGGAATGGGTCAAGGATCGCTCGCATCTGACGCGCGGCGTGACCATCGGCACCATGATGCGCGATGAGGCCTTTCACTTCACCCGCATCGGCACCTTTCTCGAGCGCGCCGACAGCACCGCACGCATCCTGACCGCGCACCAGAGCGATCTCATGCCCGGCGCGGATGCCGGCACGGTTCCGGATCCGTATCAATGGAGCGTGCTATTGCGGGCCCTGTCCGCCTTTGAAGTGTATCGGCGCGTGTATCGCGACGTGATCACACCCTCGCGCGTCGCCGAGCTTCTGATCCTGCGCGACGATATGCCGCGCTCTCTGCTGCGCTGCTGCAAGGAGGTGTACGGCAACCTGAAATCCGTCGCCAATGAGCAATCCGCGGAAACCTTGCGGCGCGCGGGCGAAATGCATGCCATGCTGCATTTTGCGCGTATGGAGGAGCTCTTGAGTTTGGGCCTGCCGCGATTCCTGCAGCAGTTCCTCACGAAGCTCAATGACATAGGGCGCCGCATCGCATCGGATTTCTTGGGTTCTCAGGCGGAGGTTTGAAAATGCACATGCACATTCGACACGAGACCCGCTACCGCTACGAGCGCCCGGTCAAGTACAGCGTGCAGAGCCTGCATCTCACGCCGCGCCGGGACTTGAGCCAGCGCGCGCTGAGCTGGAGCATCGCCGCCCCCGGCCGCCGCCTGGAACAGATCGATGCTCACGGCAACATTGCGCATCTGCTCACGATCGAAGAGCCGCATCGTGAAATCAGCATCGTCGTGCGCGGTGTGGTCGAAACCGCCGACACCGAGGCGCGGCAGGACGATGGACCCCTATCGCCGCTGGCGTATCTCGCTACCACGCAACTGACCTCGCCAAGCGGGGAAATCGTGGCCTTTGCCCACGACTCGCTCTCGCGCTTCAGCGATCCCATGAAGCGCGTTCAAGCCCTCGCCGAGGCTGTGGTCGGCAGTGTGCGCTACAAGCCCGGCACCAGCGACGTGCAGGACAGCGCGGCGGTGGCGTTCAAGAGCGGGGAAGGCGTTTGCCAGGATCACGCCCACGTGTTCATCGCGTCGGCACGCGCGGTCGGCATGCCGGCGCGCTACGTCAGCGGTTATCTGTACACCGGGGATGCCAGCGACGCCGCCAGCCACGCCTGGGTCGATGTCTGGCTGGGCGCGGAAATCGGCTGGCAGAGCATGGACGTGACGCACACGCGTCCCGCGGTGCGTACCTATTGCCGCCTCGCAGTCGGTCGCGACTACTTGGACGCAGCGCCGGTCCGCGGCATGCGCCAGGGCGGCGGCGGCGAGAAAATGGAAGCCAAAGTGCTCATCGCTGAGTCGGCCCTGCAACAGCAGTAATCAAACAGGTAGAATTCGGCATGACTTACTGCGTCGGCTTGTTGGTCGACACCGGTCTCGTGATGTTATCGGACTCGCGGACCAACGCCGGTGTCGATCAGATCAACACTTTTCGGAAAATGGCCACCTTCCAGCACCCGAACGACCGCGTGCTGGTGCTGATGTCTGCAGGCAATCTAGGCATTACCCAGGCGGTGATCAATTTGCTCGACGCGCCGGACGACACCGGCCAAAAGACCCGCCTCCTGAGCGCCGCCAACATGTTCAATGCCGCGCGCGTGGTTGGCGATGCGCTGCGCGAAATCCATCAGCGCGATGCCGAAGACCTCCGCGAGCATGGCTACGATTTCAACGGCACCTTCATCCTGGGCGGCCAGATCAAGGGCGAGGAGCCGCGTCTGTTTCATATCTATTCCGCCGGCAATTTCATCGAATCCTCCGTCGACACGCCCTATTTTCAGATCGGCGAATCCAAATACGGCAAGCCCATTATTGACCGGGTGATTACCCGCAGCAGCAGCTTAGGCCAAGCCATCAAGTGCGCGCTGGTATCCATGGACGCAACGATCCGCTCGAATCTGACTGTCGGACCGCCCTTGGACCTCGCCATCATCAAGCGCGACGAATTTAAGTTGTCGACGCACATCAGCATCGACATGGACAATGAATATTTCAAGATGATCCGCGAACGCTGGGGATTCGCGCTGCAAGAAGTGTTCAGCGAACTTCCGAATCCCAACTGGTAACCATGAAAAGAATCTTGAGCCTTGGCCTCGTGTTGCTGGCCGGTGTCGCCGCGGCGGAAATCCACGGTCCTGACTTGAAGGGCATGGACGCCGCGGTCGCGCCGGGCGATGATTTTTTCAAATTTGCCAGCGGCAGCTGGATCAATGCCACGGAAATTCCTCCCGATCGCAGCCGCTATGGCAACTCCGCCATCCTGGCCGAGCTCACCACCCAGCGCGTCGATGAGCTGCTTAAATTCGCTGCGGGCGAGCACGCGCGCAACGGCTCCGAGGCCCAGCAAATCGGCGACTTCTACAGCAGCTTCATGGATGAGGCCGGGATCGAGTCCAAGGGGCTGAAGGTCATGCAGCCGACATTCGAGCGCATCGACGGCATCTTCAGCCGCAATGAACTCGCGGCTGCCTTAGGCGAAACACTGCGCGCGGACGTCGACATCTTGAATAACACCAACCTGCACACGCCGCATCTTTTCGGGCTGTGGGTGGCGCAGGATCTGAATGATCCGAAGCGCTACCTGCCGTTTCTGCTGCAGGGCGGTTTGGGTATGCCGGACCGGGAGTACTACTTGGGTACCTCGCCCGCCATGGGTGCGATCCGGCCGCAATACCAGGCGCATATCGCCGCCGTACTCAGCCTCGCCGGTATTGACGGCGCCGCCGCTCGCGCCGCAAGAATCTTCGAGCTCGAACGTCGGATGGCGGAAGTTCACTGGACGCGCGCCGCCTCCGAACAGATTGAAGCCGGCAACAATCACTGGAGCCGCGCGAAGTTCTATGCCGAGGCGCCGGACCTGGATTGGCGCGCCTTTTTCTCGGCCGCGGGCCTGGGCGGGCAGAACGAATTCGTCGTCTGGCAGCCGGGCGCCCTCATCGGTTTATCGAGGCTCGTCGCCACCGAATCGCTCGACACATGGAAGGACTATTTGAAGTATCACGCGCTAGAGGACGCCGCGCCGTATCTGCCCAAGAAATTCGTCGATGAGCATTTCGCCTTTTACGCGCGGGTGTTGCAGGGCACGCCGGAATTGAGTCCCCGCTGGAAGCGCGCCGTCGCCGTCTGCGATGCCAATCTCGGAGATGCGGTCGGCAAGCTCTACGTGGCGAAATATTTTTCGCCGGAGCAAAAGAAACGCGCCGAAGCCATGGTGCGCAATCTGCTCGCCGCGTTCGACGCGCGCATCGATCGCCTGGACTGGATGGCGGCACAAACCAAGCTGGTTGCCAAGGCCAAGCTCAAGGCCCTGAAGATCGGCGTGGGGTATCCGGATCACTGGCGCTCCTACGCGGACTTGAAGATCATCCGCGGCGACGCTTTCGGCAACTGGTCGCGCGCCGATCTCTACGAGTATCGGCGCCATCTCGCCAGGCTCGGCCAGCCGGTCGACCGCTCCGAGTGGGTCATGAACGCGCAATTGGTCAACGCCGTGAACCTGCCGGCGATGAACGCCATCAATTTCCCGGCCGCGGTATTGCAGCCGCCCTATTTCGATCCCGACCGGCCGCTCGCGATGGACTATGGCGCCATCGGCGCCACCATCGGCCATGAGATCAGCCACAGTTTCGATGATCAGGGTGCGCTCTTCGATGCGCAGGGCCGCCTGAAGAACTGGTGGCAGCCGGATGATTTCGCGCACTTTCGCGCATCGGGCGCCCGCCTCGCCGCCCAGTTCAATACTTACAAGCCGTTTCCGGACCTCAACGTCAACGGTGAGCAAACCCTGAGCGAGAATATCGCCGATGTCGCGGGCCTGAATGCCGCCTACGACGCCTATCGGCTCGCCACCCAAGGTACACCGCCCGTGAACCTCTCCGGCTTCGATGCCGATCAGCTGTTCTTTTTGAGCTTTGCCCAGAGTTGGCGCGAGAAAATCCGCGACCCCGCCTTGCGCGACGAAATCATCACCGACGGCCATGCGCCCGCGCAGTACCGCTCTTATACAGTGCGTAATCTAGACGCCTGGTACGAAGCCTTCCAAGTCAAGGCCGGGCAGACCTTGTACCTCGCGCCCACTGAGCGCGTGCGCATCTGGTAAGCGCGCGGGGGAGCGGGGAGTCGTTCTTGGACTTCCTCGCAAGGCCCCCGCGTTCCTAGTCGCGGTCCTCCTGCCGGAAGTGGCGCTTTAGGATGTGCTCGGCAACCTTGCGCCCGAGACGATTGCCTTCCTTCACCGAATGGTGGTAGTGCATTCCACCGTAGATGCGAGCGTGGTCGACCTCGGTAACCACATCATCGAAACTGGCGAACGTGTGCGTGGTACCGGTGACGACACTGTTCACGGAGTACGCGATCTCATCGGTCTCGAAGAAAGCCGCCATCGCATCCATGACGGCCTCGGTGACGCAGCCATGATTGGCCGGATATTCGGGATGTCCTGGTGTCACCGCAAGTGGGACCCAGTCCGGATCCGGCACCGTCGCCGGATTGCCGTCGGTATCCGCGTCGTGAATGGCCGTATACGGGCGCCAGAATGCGAAATGGTACTTGGCATTCATGCAGGCCGTGACCGAGTCTGAAGCGATGACCGAATACATGGCGCCAAGACGCGCGGACTCGGCGGTAGTCAGATGCTGGCTTGCGATCAGACCGCGAAAGGCGCGGCTGTACTGAGCCGCGGCATCGTCCGTCCAGAACTTTCCGATCTCAGTCTGCTGCGGGGTCCGGACCGTGCTGTTCAGCGCGCCGTAATCCTTGGTCAGGTTGAAGTTGCGCGTCCAGGTCCGGCTCGTCAGTGCTGGCGGCGGCGGCACGTCATCGAGAAACTGATCGGCACTCTGGAGTGCGAATGGCTTGAACTGGGTCATCCACACTCCGACGGGGGCGGGCGGCGTGTTGGGGGGCGGCGCGGGATAGGTCGGGACCGGCTCCCAAATACCCGGGCCGTGGCCCGGTGTATAGACGATCGGCGCCTCGAGGCCATCTCCGGCGCGCTGCGCCAGCCAGCTCGCCGCCACCGCCTGTCCGACCTGGATACCGTCTGTCTTGCTCGAACCATCCGTGATGAGGGCCAGCGATGTCGCCAGCGCGGCATCCAGTGTCGCGGCACGCGACGGCAGATAGTGAACCAGCACATCGTGCGCAGCGCTCGCGGCCGCGGCGTCCTCTGACGCACCACGCGGTGCGTGAACGCGGACCGCGAATGGCTCATAACGGCGATTGATCGACGCGACAGCGTCGTACATCGCGACGTCGACGTAGGCGTAGAACGGCAGCGCGACGGCGTTCTTGCGCCCCGATCCAGCGACGTTTGCTTCCAGCACGGCATGCCAATCCGCGACCGCGTTCTGCGCCCGAATCTCCGATGCGGTGGTCGATCCCAGTGTGATCCACAAGACTGAGAAGAGAGCGGCTCTGACTTTCATGCTTGTTCCCCCTTGTACCAGCGAAATAGGGCTTAACTTCACCTTTTTCATCATTTTGACTTCGCTTTAGTGTGGTTCAAATCAGGTATTGATCGACCTTGAGGCACGAAACACCCGGCGAGTCACCCTTCCCGCGGAACCGACTGCTGCCGTCAAAGTAGGCATGCGGGCAATCTAGAACGCAGCGAACGCAGCACCTGAAAATCAATATAATGTGAAATTCGAGATAAACCTGACATTTCTTGCCAAGAATTCTCCAACTGGGAAAAATACCCTTCGATCTGCTGGTTGAGGTGCAAAAAGCCTCGGATGGACTGGGAATATGGACGCATCGATTCCCTCGGAAATCCTCGACAAACTGACAACTTTCGGCGAGTTGCTTCGGTACCTGCGACGGCGCGCGGGACTCACTCAAACGGAACTGTCAATTGCCGTCGGTTACAGCGATGCGCAAATCAGCCGTCTTGAACAGAATTTGCGATTACCCAACCTCGCGACGGTGCAAGCGCGTTTCCTCCCGGTGCTGCGGCTGAAGAACGAGCCGGCCGCCCGCGAGCTGTTACTTCATCTTGCGCAGCAGCAGCGAATCGACACCTACATTGGCACCGAGGTTCGATCAGCTCGGCGAACGCCCTCAATCGCCGTGCTGCCTTTTCTCAACATCAGCGCTGACGCGGAGAACGATTACCTTTGCGAGGGGCTGTCGGAAGAGCTCATCAATGCATTGACAAAGATCAAGGGCTTCTTCGTCGTCGCCCGCGGTTCCGCATTCTCGTTCAGAGGTAAGGAAATCGACGTCCGCGAGATCGGGCGCCTGCTCAACGTCGACACGATCCTGGAGGGCAGCATACAAAAGTTGGGCGATCGACTCCGGGTGACGGCCCAGCTCATTGATGCCGGTAGCGGCTTTCATTTCTGGTCCGAGCGATTTGACCGTCGAATGACGGATGTTTTCACTATTCAGGACGAAATCACGCTCGCCATCGTGAAACAGCTGAAAGTGGAGCTGCTTGCGAAGGAGAGGGTGGCGGTTCTCGCCAAGAAGCATGAAAGCATTGAGTCATATAACCTGTATTTGAAGGGCCGATTTTACTGGGCACAGCGACCTCAGGGCATTGCGAAAGCCATCGAATGCTTTGACCAGGCGATCGACAAGGACCCAACCTTTGCGCGTGCACGCGCCGGACTTGCAGACTGCTACGTCACCTTGGGATCCTGGGAGAATGGAACGCTGCGCCCAATCGAGGCAATGGCGAAAGCGAAAGTGGCGGCAACCGAGGCAATCGAGCTCGACAACCGTTTGGCTGAAGCGCACACAACACTGGCTTACCGCACCACCCACCATGACTGGGACTGGACGACGGCCGATGCGCAATTCAAGCACGCCTTTGAGCTAAATCCAAACTATGCGGTGTGCCACCACTGGTACTCTCACTTTCTGACTGCCATGGGCCGCACCGAGGAGTCTTTGAGCGCGAGCCGACGCTGTCTGGAACTCGACCCACTGGATCTCGTAATCAACATTCACATGGCGTGGCACTATCAATTCGCACGTCAGTATGAACAAGCCGTCGAGCAGTGCTGGAAAACCAGCGAACTGCATCCCAATTCGTTTTGGCCTGCATATTTCTTTGGGCTGGCATTTGAGCAGCAGGGTCAGATCGATCGTGCGGCGGAGGAATTTCAGATTGCTGTCAAAATGTCGGGGGACGTCACCTTCGCGAGTGCAGCTCTGGGGCACCTATATGCGACCGTTGGCAAGACCGCTGAAGCGCGGACTGTTTTCAACGAGTTGAGCGCCCGGTCCAAATGCGTGTACGTTCCGGCATATGATATCGCCCTCGTATGCGCCGGACTTGGATGGAAAGACCAATCGCTTGAGTATTTGTTTCAGGCCTACCAGGAGCGATCAGGGTGGATGACATATCTAAACGTTGATCCACGACTCGACCCGTTGCGCAGCGACTCAAGATTTATCGATCTCTTGCATCGAATACGACTCGTGTCGTAGTTGGTCGCGCAATTCAATCGAGGGTAGCGCCGCTCAATTGACCGGACGCGCGGCAAAGTCATAGCCGGTCAGCGACTTGGGTTTCCCCAATAAAAAACCCTGCGCATAGTCGACGCCCAAGGAGCGCACGGCCTGCAGTTCCACATCCGACTCCACCGATTCGGCCACGGTCTGCACACCCAGATCGCCCGCCATGCGCACGATCGCCGAAATCATCGCCCGCGCTACGCGGTCAGTGGGTGCGGCTTCGACCAATGAACTGTCGATCTTGAAATAGTGCGCCGGGACTGATCGAAGATAGCCGTAGGAAGGGGGGTTGGCGCCGAAGTCATCGAGCGCCACCTCGCATCCCAGCGCCTCCAGCCGCTTCATCGACTCGCCCACGCTGATGCTGCCCGAGGCCGCAAATCGCTCCGTGATGTCGAAGCACAGCGCCTGCGGCGGCAGACCGCTTTTCTTCACCGACTCCTCGACGAAGCTCACGAAACCGACGTCCGTCATCGACTGCGCCGATAGATTGATGGAGAACACCGAGGGCACGCGCGCCCACAGCTTGCGGTTGGCGGTCAACCATACCAGCAGCGTACGCACCACCCACCGATCGATGTTCGACATGAGGCGCTGCTGCGCGGCGCGCGCCAGAAATTCCTTGGGTTCAACCAGCGTGCCGTTGGCGGTACGCAGGCGCAACAGCACTTCGTAGTGCGCCAGGCCGACATTGTCATGCAACGAGCAAATCGGCTGCAGGAACAACTCGAAGCGCTCGGCGTGCAGCGCGTTCTCAATCTGCGTTCCCTCGGGCGTGTCCTCGCTGATCAGCAAGGGAAACCCTTGCCGCCGTTCGAATTCGGCGGAGAGGCACACGAACACGGGCGCAAGTTTCTGCTCCAGTGTCTCGTCGGTGCGCGTGTCCTTGATCGAGGCGTCGATGCTCAGGCGCACTGCACCGTTGATCGAGCCCTGCGAATCGCGCACCGGAATGGCGAGGGAATAATTGCCGTCCTCGCGCGGTGCAAAGGAGACATCGAGATTGCCGCCCGAATCGCTCAAGAGCGAGTCCTCCACCAGCTGGTAGTCTTCCGGCAGCAGAAAATCCTCGGACAGCCACAGCGTGTCCGCCGCGAAATCGTGGAACGACACGCCGGATACTTCCGGCGCCAACGCGCGAATGACCTGAGCCAACGCCTCCAGCGTTTTGCTCGAAGCAGCCTCGGCGGCATAAGTCAGACTGGTTGTCACGCGCAGCACCCAAAGTGTAATTTCGATGCCGCCATGGTACGGGGGCGATAGGCGCGACGGCATGTCGCAGGAACCCGACGTAAGCGCGCAGCGACATTTTGTTCAGCTCGAATCGCGGCAAATCCCGCGATCGGGGCCCCGATTGCGCTGCTTAACTCTGTATGTCAAAGCGCCATAAGTCAAAGGACTCGGGACACTCCAAGTCAAAGCTCATCAGGCTGATTTATCGGACCATCCGGCTAATTTAATAGCTCATCCAGCACCGGCAAAGGCACGGCGCCTTCGCGCAGCCCGGCCTCATGGAACTGCTTCAAGCCAATCGCCTCGCCATGCACCGCCCGGTAGTGCTCGCGCACCGCCAGCCAACCCTTGTATCCCGCGTAGTAAGTCGGCAACTGGCAGGATGAGAGCTTGGCGCGCTGCAGTTTGGCCGTGGCTTCTTCCGTTTCTTGATATGTGCCCTTGGTCATGAGATCGAGCGCTTCTTGGTCGCTCATCCCCAAGGTCTGCAACCGCACGTCCAAGATCGTGTTCGCCAGCACGCGCAGCTTCTGCTTGGCCAGCGTCAAGCGATACCCGGGCGTGTCGCTCAGATAACCCTGTTCGGCCATGAGCTGCTGCGTATACACCGCCCAGCCCTCGACATAAGGGCCGTTGCCGAAGATGCTGCGCAGCAGGCGCCTCGAGCGTGGCTGCACATTGTTCGCGTATTCCGCCTGTACGTAGTGCCCCGGCATCGCCTCGTGCACCGTGAGGTGCGCGAGCCCCGAATCGTTGTACTCGCGCAGCTTCGAATCGATGCGCGCCTGCGGCCAGGAATCCCCAATCGGCGTCACCCAGTAAAACGCGCCCAGGCGCGGCTCGAGCGCCGGCGCCTGGTTGAAGCCGCCGACCCCGTAGATGCCGCGCATGAACACCGGCGTATCGATCACCTGCAGGTTCGAGTTCGGCGGCAGCGTCACCAAGTCCTTCGCCGTGACGAAGGCCGTCGCCGTCGCCAGCGACTGTTTCGCCGCAGCCATATAGGTGTGCGGAGTTGCATGATGAAGCGCCACGTCCGCCAGCGCCTCGTCCACGGTTTTAGGCGCCGCGAGCTGGGCCATTTCATCGCGTGTCTGTGCCAGATCCGCTTCCGCTTCCTTCAGCAAGGCATCGGGCGTCTTGCCCGTCGCCAGCACGTAGCTGAACTTCTTGGCGTAGCGCACCTTGCCCAAGCGCCAATCAGCAGTCTTCTTCGAGAGCGTACCCTCGAGAAACTCATTGAACGCGCGCAGCGCGATGAGCGCCGGCTCCGCGGCCTGCATGTAGTCCTTGCCCAAGGACTTCGGGCAGCTGGTGCGCAGCACCCCATCGATGAGATCGATGTTGCCGGCGTTCTCCTCGCGCGCGACCTTGTTCCAGATCTCCGGCGAGTCGACCAGGTTCTGCTCGGCTTGGCGCACCAGATCGGGAATTCCGCTCAGGCGCTGAATGATGTGCTTGAAACGCTGTTCGGCCGGTGCGTAGTGCAGGACATAGGGTGTGTAGAGGGCATTGCCGATGAGTTCCACATAGATCGTCGGGTTATGCCGGTAACTCTGGACGTCCTCGATGTCGAGCCGCGTGGCCTGAATGGCGTCCCGCATGATGTCGATGTCGGCGTGCTGCTCCGGGTTCAAGGCTTTGGCATCGAGCTTCGCGATGCGCTCCTCGATGTCGCGCTGCAAGTTGATTGAGGCCTTGATCCCCGCCGGGCTGAAATCATCGAGCTTGTCCTCGAGCATCTCGCCATGGTGCTTGTGATAGCCCACTGTGCTGGCCGTGACCGGCGAGAGCGCCAGGGTGCCGAAGACGAAATCATCCACCACTTGGCTGAACTGCAAATCCGCCGGCCCGGCCTGGGCTGAGCTCATGCCGCAGCTTAAGGTCGCAACACTTAAGGCGAATCCCAAAAACTTAAGGTTTTTCATCCCTCACCTTTTGAACCGAAGGCGTCGTCCTGCGCCTTAAGCTTGTTAAGATACTTGAGAGTACCGCGCTCGTGCAAAGGGGAATAAGAATAGTGCCGTCGAATATCCGCCTCATTTGTGCCGCAACGATCGCCCTGTGCGCGGCAGAGATCTTCTTCGCCTCGCCGGCGCGCACCGCCGACCTGCGCACCCAGGTGCAGGAATATCGACGCGGGCACGAAGCCGCCATCGTCAGCGAGATCGATGCCCTGACGCGCTTGAAAAGCGTGGCGGCGGATCCGGCAGGTCTTGCCGCCACCGCGCAGGCGCTGCAAACCGCGCTCAAAACACGCGGCTTCGAAGCCTCCCTGCTCTCCACGGGCGCATCTTCCCCGCCGGCTGTATTCGGATTGCTAATGACGCCGCGGGCCAAACGCACTGTGCTTTTTTATGCCCACTACGACGGTCAGCCGGTGACGCCCTCACAGTGGAGTTCCGATCCCTTCGCACCCGTGATGCGCGAGCATGCGCTCACCGATGCTGCCCGGGACGTCGACTGGAAAAAAGCCACTCCCCCGTTCGATCCGGAGTGGCGGCTATTTGGGCGTGCCGTCAGCGATGACAAAGCCTCCATCGCGGCCTTCCTGGCCGCCTTCGATGCGCTCAAGGCCACGCACAACACGCCCTCCGTGAACATCAAGGTGCTCTGGGAAGGCGAGGAAGAAGCCGGCTCCGAGCACTTGAGTCATGCCCTGCATGAGAATCAAAAGCGCTTGAGCGCCGATCTCATTCTCATCGGCGATGGACCCGTGCATCAGACCCGCAGGCCCATGGTGTACTTCGGCGCCCGGGGCGTCGTGAGCCTCGAAGCCACGATCTACGGGCCCATGCGCGCGCTGCACGACGGGCATTATGGCAACTGGGTGCCGAATCCCGCCGCGATGGCTGCAACGCTGCTCGCGCAAATGCGCGACGACAACGGCCGGATCCTCATTCCCGGCTTCAGCGATCAGGTGCGCGCCCTCACGCCGGAGGAGCAAGCCGCGCTGAAAAATTTGCCGCCGGTCGGCGACGCGCTCAAAAAGGAATTCGGCATCGGCCGTTCGGAAGGCAGCGAAGAGCTGCCCGCGAGCACAATGCGTCCCGCGCTCAACATCCGCGGAATCAGGTCCGGCCAAGTCGGCGAAGCGGCGGCAAATGCCATCCCGACCACCGCCGTCATCTCCTTCGATTTTCGCCTGGTTCCCGATCAAACGCCGGCCGCGGTGCGCGCCGCGGTCGAGCACTTCCTGAGCGCACGCGGCTGGACCATCGTCGCCGATGAACCCGAACTCGCCGCGCGCTTGAGTGCCCCGCGCATCATCAAGCTGAAATGGGAGAACGGCTATCCGGCCCTGCGCTCCGACATGTCCTCTCCGGCTGCGAAGGCCGTGATAGCCGCCGCATCCGACGCGGCCGGCGCATCGGTGGTGGTGCTGCCCATGGCCGGCGGCAGCGTGCCCCTGTACATGTTCGCCGATGAATTCAAAGCGCCCATCATTTGTCTACCCATCGTCAATCACGATAACAACCAGCATGCGGCGAACGAAAATTTGCGGCTGCAAAATCTGTGGGACGGCATCAATACCTACGCGGCCCTGATGGCCGAGCTCAACTGGTAGCACGATGAAAATACTTCGCCGAACGCTCAGCGTGCTGTTCGTGATCTTGATCGCGCTCATCTTGGTCCTGTGGCTGAAGCCCCCGGCCCTGCTGCGCGTCGGCGCGAACTACTCCGCCAAAATCGTCTGCTCCAACGTGTTTCTCGCCGGCCGCGATCCTGACGAGGTGCTGCGCGTCGATGTGCAAGCGCCAGGTATCGCGCTGCTGAAGGCCATGCGGGTCTCGGTCGATCGCACGCGCGGCATCGTGCGCACGGGATTCTTAGGTTTCATCGGCGATGGTCTGGCCGTCGCACGGCCCGGACGAGGCTGCACGGTGTTGCCGGACGGCAAGCTTGAATCGCTTGCCGCTGCCCCTGCGCCCATGGCGTATTCAGGACTGCCGGGTATTACTCCGCTCGTGACTCCGTTCTGGCCGGACGGAACACGGGTCGAGACCCAGTCGCGTATCGATCACGTGCTGCAAGAGGCCCCACTCGCCGGTCCCGGTGCGCGCGCCATCGTCGTGGTCGATCACGGCCGCATCGTCGGCGAGCGCTACGCCCCCGGCTTTGCGCCCAACACGCCCCTGCTCGGCTGGTCCATGACCAAGACCGTAATGGCAGGGGTCATCGGCATGCTCATCAAAGACGGCAAGCTATCGCTCGATCAAGCCGGATTTTGGACCGGCCATGACGGCCGCGAACGCATTCGCCTGAAGGATCTGCTCGCCATGTCGAGCGGCCTCGAATGGAACGAGGCCTACGGCGCGGTATCGGACGTCACCGGCATGCTGTACCTGCAGCCCGACATGGCCGCCTTCGCGCGCTCGCCGCCCCTGGCGCACCCCCCGGGCGAGGCGTGGCTGTATTCCAGCGGCACCGCGGTGATTCTGTCGCGCATTGCGGAAGACGCTCGGGCGCAAGGCGCCGGCAAAGCGAAGGACTTCGCGACCTCCATTAACGCGCCGGACGAGCCGCAGGACCTCGCATCATTCATCAACGTGCGGCTCTTCGGTCCCATCGGGATGACCACCGCGACGATCGAACAGGACGAGCACGGCACCCTCGTGGGCTCCTCTTATATGTACGCCACGGCGCGCGACTGGGCCCGCTACGGACAGTTCCTGCTGCAAGATGGAGTTTGGCGGGGACAGGATTTACTTCCCGCAGGCTACGTCGCCATGATGGCGACGCCGGTGCCCGCCTCGCACGGACAGTACGGCATGGGCCAAACCTGGCTATGGGGCTCGGACGCGGTGAAGCCCGGCTTGAATCCGGACGCCGCCTTCGGCATTCCGCCCGACACCTTCTGGATGTCCGGCCATGACGGGCAGAGCATCTGCATCATCAAATCGCGCCAACTGGTCATCGTGCGCTTAGGGTTGACCCCATACGCAGTCGGCTACTCACCCCAGCCCTTGGTGAAAGCGATCCTCGAGGCGACGTTGCCGTCCACCGCTGCGCAACCGTCGACGCTTGCGCAATCCTCAGTGCATTAGGACTACGTGCGCGCCTGAAGCCATGCGCTCCAGCGCCGGCGAAGATCGCGGCGCTCAAGATTTACCGGCACGATTTTGTCAGGCACGCGCCGCGATTCGCTAGAATGCGAAAGATATGTCCTTGCTCGGCTTTTCCCACTTCCTGCAGGCGTTCACGGCGCTCTTCTCCATCGTCAATCCGCTCTCCGGTGCGTTCATCTTCTTCGGCGCCACGCGCGAACTCGATCCCAAGCAGAGAGCCGCGACCGCGCGCTGGATCGCGATTTACGCCTTCATCATCGTCGCCGCCTCGCTTTACATCGGCGCCTACGTATTGGGCTTTTTTGGCGTGTCGCTGCCGGTCCTGCGGGTCGCCGGCGGCATCATTGTCGCTGCCGCCGGTTGGCGCATGCTCAACGCCCCCGATGTCACCGAGCAACGCCGCAGCGAAACGCCGGAGCCGAAATCCATCGATGTGCCGCCGAGCCGGCTAGCCTTCTATCCGCTCACCATGCCGCTGACGACGGGTCCGGGCACCATATCGGTGGCGATTTCCCTGGGCGCCGGCCGGCCCAGCGGCCTGCACGTCTCCTTGTTGGCATTTTTCGTCGAGACGTTGGCCGCGACCGCACTGCTCTCGATCCTCATCTACGGGTTTTATCGAAACTCCCCCCGCATCGCCCAATTGATCGGCGTGACCGGAACGACGATCGTGGTGCGCCTGTCCGCGTTCCTGCTCTTCTGTATCGGCATTCAAGTCGCGTGGAATGGTCTCTCGGAACTGCTCGGGAAGCTGCCGTTCCTCATGGTAAGTTGAGGCTTAAAGCTCGCGGGACCTGACGCCCAGGGCTGGGGGTGAAGCCCTCTGAGGCCGAAAAATGCGATCCATCGTTTCCCATACCATGGGCTGGGCGCTGGTGGCACTCTGCGCGACGGCCCCCGCCGCTGACAATTTGCACGGCTATCGACCGCCTCGGTTGCCGGACGGGCATGTCGACCTGCAAGGCATGTGGAAGAACACCAATCTCACTCCCCTGGAGCGTCCGCCAGGATTCACCCAATTGACAATCACGGCGGCAGACGCGGCGAGGCTCACAGCAGAATATGTAGATTCGCCGGTCGGCGTAAACGTACCCGACGATCCCGGTCGGGCGTTTGACCGGACGTTCGAACCGATCCGCGGCGAATTTCGCAGCTCGCTGATCATCGTTCCGGACGAGGGCATAATTCCGTGGCAACCGACTTCCAAAGAGAAAGCCGTTGCGCTGCGAAGCGCGGTGCTCACCGCCTTCGACAATCCGGAGCAGCGTCCGCCCCTCGAGCGTTGCTTGGGTTCCACCGCTGCGCCGCCGATGCAGCCCAACCTTGACAACAACCTCTATCAGATCGTGCAAACCCCGGCGACCATCGTGATCATGTCGGAATTCAATCACGATGCGCGCATGATTCGAATGAACGGGACACACTCGCCGGCTGTCATCACCTCATGGCTCGGCGACTCCGTCGGCCGGTGGGAGCATGACACCCTGGTAATCGAAACCACGAATTTTTCGCAACGCAGCGCGCTTCGACTCGGCGGGCGGCACCTATTCCTCGTCTCGCCTCAGACGATCGTGATCGAGCGGTTCACGCTGGTCGCCCGCGGTGAATTGAACTATGTGTACACGGTGAACGACCCGGCGCACTACACGCGGCCCTGGACCGCGGAGACGCACTGGCTGCACTCGAACGACAGGATGTACGAGTTTGCCTGCCATGAGGGCAATTATTCCATGCGCGGCATGTTGGAGGCGGCGCGAAGTCATGATGCTGAGGCAGTCGTCACGAGGGCTGCCGCGAAGCCGAACTAGAACGACTCCAAGTCCCGCATCGCCTCGCGGCTCACGCGCCCGGCCTTCACCACCACGCCTTCCGCCCGCAAGCGCCGCGCCTGTTCGCGGTGATGCACTGAGGTCGGCGGGAAAACGATTTTGCCGCCGGCACCCACAACGCGATGCCAGGGCAGCTTCATTTCCTTCGGCGACTCGCGCAGCGCCCGCCCCGCCATGCGCGCCCGCCCGGGCAGGCCCGCCGCGCGCGCCACCGCGCCATAAGTCGAGACCGTGCCACGCGGGATCGCGCCGACCACCGCCCAGATCTCCTGAAACGCCGGATTGTCCTCGGGAGCTGCAGCGGTCCTGGCCCGTTCCTTGCGGCCACGGGCGGGCAGAAGAAATTCCTGAAACGCCTTCGAACGCACCAATGCGAACACCCCTGTCAAACTGACCCAAAGCATACCGCATCGTTTTCGATGGGTGCTCCCGGGGGCGCTGGCGGGTTTGCCACAAATTTCGAGTTGGCTAAGCGCGCCGCACCAAGCCCCTAACCGACGCGGAGCTGCCGCCCTTGTCTCTGCGGCATGCGACAATTCAGGCCAAACCCCAACCGCCGGGTTTTAGGGACACGAATGCGGCTAAACGCCCAGCAAATGGCAGTCATGAGCCGCCTGCTCGACCAGGCGCTGCCCCTGGATGACGCTGGGCGGCGTAGCTGGCTCGAATCTCTGCCTGCGGAATACGCTGACCTTTTAGCGCCTTTGCGCCAGGCGTTGCTGCCGGAATTCCACCAGTCGCCGGACGGAAGGAACTTCGCCACCTTCCTGGAATCGGCCGAGGAAGAAGGCGGACGCGCCGAGGCCACCGGGCTTCAACCCGGCGATCGCGTAGGACCGTACGAGCTGATTCGGCTCTTGGGCGCAGGCGGCATGGCCGAAGTGTGGCTCGCCAAGCGCGCCGACGGCGCGTTCATCCGCGAAGTGGCATTGAAGCTGCCGTCGATGACACGCGTGCGCCACGACCTCGAACAACGCTTCTTCCGCGAGCGCAACATTCTCGCGAGCCTAGAGCACCCGCACATTGCGCGCCTGTACGACGCGGGCATCGATCCCAACGGCTTGCCCTATCTCTCGATGGAATACGTGCAGGGCGAGCTCCTCACCGACTGGTGCGACGCGCAACGACTCGACATCCGCGCGCGGCTGCAACTGTTTCTGCAAGTCCTGGGCGCCGTGCAGTACGCCCACGAGCGCCAAGTCATCCACCGCGATCTTAAGCCCTCGAATATTCTCGTCACCCAGTCAGGTCAAGCACGCCTGCTCGACTTTGGCGTCGCCACCCTGTTGGACAATGGCGAAACCGCCGGCAAAACGCCGCTCACCACGGTCTACGGTCATGCGCTCACCCCGATTTACTCCAGCCCCGAGCTGATCCGCGGCGATCCGGTCACCGCGAAGAGCGACATCTACTCGCTGGGGGTGGTGCTGTTCGAGCTCCTCACCGGCGATCGGCCTTATCGCTTGAATGCCGGCGCATCGCGGGCCCTTCTCGAGCATGCCGTCGCCGCCGCCGAAGTGCGCAAACCGAGCACGCAGATCGTGCAGGATGCGTGGGGCGCCCGCGGCGTCACGCACGAACAACTGACGCGGCAGCTGCGCGGCGATGTGGACCACATCGTGCTCAAAGCCCTGGAGAAGGATCCGCAGGTCCGCTACGCGAGCGCCGCCGCGATGGCGGATGACGTGCAACGCTTTCTCGATGGCAAGCCGATCTTCGCTCAGGCGCCGCGCCTCGCCTACCGATTCGGCAAATTTCTGCGCCGCAATCGCGCTGTGGTGTCCATGGCCGCCGGCGCGGCTCTCGTCGTGCTCGCCACCGCCCTCTACGAGGTGAATCGTCAGGTCGAGGACGCGCGCGATGCGTCGAAATCGGTTTTGATCACGCGGCCCATCAGCGAGAAGTCCATCGCGGTACTGCCATTCCTCGATATGAGCGAGAAGAAGGACCAAGGGTATTTTTCCGACGGACTGTCGGAGGAACTCATCACCCTGCTCGCGCAAATTGCGGATTTGCAGGTGATCGCCCGCACCTCCTCGTTCCACTTCAGAAACAAGGATGCCTCGCTCAAGGAAATAGCACGCACCTTGGGCGTCGCGCACGTCCTCGAGGGCAGCGTGCGGCGCGCGGGCAACACGGTGCGCGTCACCGCGCAGCTGATCCGCACGGGCGACGGCGTGCATCTTTGGTCGCAAGCCTATGACCGCGACGTCAAGGACATTTTCCAGGTGCAGGACGACATCGCCGCCGCCGTGGTCGGCTCGCTCAAGCTGAAGCTGATGTCGCCAGGATCGGATCCGCATCGCAGCGACAACACCGAAGCCTACAATCAATACCTGCTCGGCCGGCAACTCGGCCGCCGCGGCAATTTGGAGGACATCGAACGTGCCGTCGCCTCCTACAAGGAAGCCATCAGGCTCGATCCGAATTACGCCGCCGCCTATGCCGGTCTCTCGTTCGCCGAGACCGCCATTGCCAATTCCACCCAGGACGCCGCACGCTTCCTGCTCGCCCGCGACGCGGCCGACAGAGCGTTGAGCCTGTCACCCCAGCTGGTCGACGCCTACCGCGCACGGGCCCTGTTCCGCCTCGAAACTTTGGATTTTGCGGGCGCGCGCGCCGACAGCGAAAGGGCGCTCACCCTCGCGCCCGGCCAGAGCGCCGTGCAAAGTCTGTACGGCGCCCAGATCGCCGCCTTCGGCAAGATTCCCCAAGCCATCACCGCAATGAACAAAGCCATCGACTTGGACCCGTTGAGCGGCTACGCCTGGGCGATGGTCGGCTTGTTCCACACCGTAGATCGCGACTACGCCGACGCGCGCCGCGCCCTCGAGCGCGCGATAGCGATTATCCCAACCGACGACTCCTATCATTTCCTTCTCGGTCAGCTGGACCTGCTGCAGGACCGCTTACCCGAGGCGCAGGCCGAATTCCAAAAACAGGGCACCGAGGCGAATCGCCGCGTGGGTTACGCCATGGTGGAGCACGCCAGTGGCCACGAGAAACAGTCGCAGCAAGTGCTCAAGGAACTGATCGCCAAGAACGCGAACGACATGGCCTACCAAGTCGGGGATGTCTATGCCTGGCGCGGGGAGAAAGACAAAGCCTTCGAGTGGCTGGAACGCGCCTACCAACAGCACGACAGCGGCCTGAACGGCATCGCTTACGATCCGCTGCTCAGCAGCCTGCAAGGCGACGCCCGCTTCGGTGCGTTGCTCAAGAAGCTGGAACTCGCCGACGCGCCCAGGAATTGAGACGCAGCAATTCACGGCGCTCACCGCGGCGGCCTCGGATCTCGAGGTGACCCACTCCTGGCAGCGACGCCAATACTTGATATCCTGGCCCGGGTAAGCAATGTCGCAGGACCAGGGGCGAGCAGATGACCAATCCACTTTTCGATCTTTCCGGCCAGGTTGCCCTGATCACAGGGTCTTCGCGAGGAATCGGCAAATCGATCGCCGAAGAGATGTCCGCGGCCGGCGCCAAGGTCGTCATTTCATCGCGCAAGCTGGAAGCCTGCGACGCGGTTCGCGATGAAATCCGCGCGCGCGGCGGCGAGGCGATATCCGTGGCTTGCAACATCGGCCGCAAAGAAGAAGTCGAAGGATTGGCCAAAGCCGTCTTGGACCAGCTGGGGCGGATAGATATCTTGGTGTGTAACGCGGCCGTCAATCCATTTTATGGCTCGATCACCAAGATGGACGATGATGCCTGGGACAAAATCATGATCAGCAATGTGAAAAGCAGCTGGTGGCTGGTCAAGCTCGTCGCGCCGCATATGGTGGAGCGGGGTTCAGGCAATATCCTGCTCATCTCCAGCATTGGCGCCTTCAGGGCCACCGCCGTGCTCGGTGCCTATGGTATTTCCAAGGCCGCAGAGGCACAGCTGGCGCGAAACCTTGCACTGGAGTTGGGTCCCAAGGGCATTCGCGTCAACGCCATTGCGCCGGGGCTCGTCAAAACAGACTTCGCCAAAGCACTGTGGTCGAATCCGGCCATTCTAAAGAACGTGGAAGAGCGCGCGCCGCTGCGGCGAATCGGCCAACCCGTCGACATCGGGGGGGTCGCCGTGTTTCTCGCTTCGCGCGCCGCAAGCTTTGTCACGGGTCAGCTCATCGTCGCGGACGGCGGCGCTACGCTGGGCGATTGATCGAGCAGCAAACCACCGATCACCAGCCGATGCCGTAATCCTCGCCGTGGTTGCTCGAGCCGCCCCACATGGTGCCGTGCTTGGCGTCGAGCTCGATCGCGTTGATTGGACCCGAACTTCGCTCTTCGAATTCCAGCTTGTAGCCCATGCGCACAAGTTCCTGGCGGACCCAGTTCGGCGTCGCTGTGTTCACCGTGAGGCGGCCGGGTATGGACTCGTGTGCACCAAATGAGTCGCGCATCTGGTAGCTGGTGATGTTGGCGGCCTCGGTCGCTTCCTGCGGCGTCATGCCGAACTCGACCACGTTCAGGAAAAACTGCAGCAGGTTTTGATCCTGGGTGTCGCCGCCTTGAACTGAGAATACGAGAAATGGCTTACCGTCCTTCAGAGCCAGTGTCGGCGTGAGCGTTGCCCGTGGACGCTTGCCGGGCTCGAGCACATTGAAGGGGTTCTCCGAAGCATCGAGCACGAAACTCTGCATGCGCTGGCTTAGTCCCACGCCGGTGTGACCGGCGATCACCGCAGGAGTCCAGCCGCCGCTCGGCGTCACCGACACGGCCCAGCCCTTGTCGTCCGTGGCTTCGACGCTGGTCGTGCCAAGGCGGAACGTGCGGTCGTACTCGAGCAGTGCCGTCGGGCTCCACTCCGCTTTGGCTGCGGGCGCAGCGGGCATCTTGCTGTGCCATTTCTGCAGAATTGCCGTGAAGGGATTCTTGCCGCCCTGGTAGGGATACGGATCGCCGGGGCGGATGTCCGGATCATTGTGGTCGGATTGGATCAATTTCGCGCGCTCCCGCGCGTAGTCCTTGGATAGCAGTCCGCGAATCGGCGACTCCGGTGGAAAGTACGGGTCGCCGTAATAGAAATCGCGGTCGGCATAGGCAAGGTTCATGGCTTGATACAGCGTGTGGATATAGCGCGCGCTGTCATAGCCCATTGATTTCAGGTCGAAGCCTTCAAGAATGTTCAGCGCCTGCAGCATCACCGGGCTTTGCACCCACGTGGTGAGTTTATAAACCTCGATGCCTTTGTAGTTCGTGTGCACGGGCTCTTCGATGTGCACTTTCCACTTGGCCAGGTCCTCCATGGTGAACAGGCCGCCCTGCTCGCGCGTGCCGCGCACCAGCTCCTGCGCGATATCGCCCTTGTAGAAACGGTCGTACGCGGCGTAAATCGCCGCCTTGCGATCCTTGCCGGCCGCACGGGCCTGGTGCTCCGCCTCGACAAGCTTGCGCAGAGTAGCGGCCAGTTCTGCTTGATGGAAAATCTCGCCGGGCTGCGGACCCTCACGTGCCTCGCCCGGGTGGATGAGGATGGTGCGCTTGGAGTAGGGCCATTGCGCGATCTTGTCCTTGTAATGCTCGATGGTGTTGGACAGTTCCGCCTCCATCGGATAGCCGTCGGCCATCTGGATTGCCGGAGCGAGCACCTGGGCGAGGCTCATGGTGCCGTACTCGGCGAGCATGGTCATGATGCCGCCCGGCGTTCCCGGAGTGACGGCGGCGAGCGGGCCGAACTCGGGTGGATAATTCATGCCCTTCTTGTGAAAGAATTCCGGAGTCGCGCCGGTCGGGGCGACGCCGAGCGCATTGATGCCGATGACTTTGCCGGTGTTCGGGTTGTAAATCAGGGCCTGGGTCTCGCCGCCCCATGAGAGCGTGTCCCACATGGTGGAGGTCGCGGCAATCATGGCGCATGCGGCGTCCACCGCATTGCCCCCTTGCTGAAAGATCATTGCGCCCGCCGTCGCGGCCAGCGGCTTGCCGGTGACCGCCATCCAGTGCTGGGCGTGAAGTGCAGGCTTTTGAGTGCGTCCTTCAGCGGCTTGCATTGAAGCGACCGTGATCGCAACCGTGAGCGCGACCGTGCACGTCAACATTGCCAGACGATTCGAGCCAATTCTCATTTTCAGTCCTTCCGAGCCATTGCCATGGGCAGCAAAGGATACGGCAGACTTGCGCGTCGCGCACATCGGCGGCGCGCGAATCGGCTCGATCGGGTGAATCAGTCCGATTGCGTCTCTTGGACGATGCGTCCATTCAGCGGTTGCAGCGCCCGTACATCGTGCGGATACAGTTTGGCGAACGCCTCGATCTGCTGTGCAGAAACCTCCAGCGGCGTCTTCAACACGAACCAGGTTACTCCCTCGTTGCAGGGCGGAGCGGTTTGCGACCCCGAATAGGTGTAGTAGCCGCGTTTGAGGGGGACCAAGTCCAGCGGATTGACTTCGAGTCCGTCCACTTTCACTTCACCCTCCGCGATCGGCATGTGCGCCCACAGCTTGGCAATCGTCGAGTTCGCCCTGCCCGCCTTCAACAGCACCGCCACCCCCGCGACCTTGCCGTCGCTGGATTGATGCATCAGGTGAAGCACCATCTCAAAGGGCTTGCCGTGGATGTATTCCTCGCTTGGATGGTGAAAGTGGAACTGCGTCAGCTGGTAGCGGGTATCGCCCACAACCAGAAAATCCCCGCTCCCCGCCCCTTCGTAATTCACCCGGATGGTCGCACCGTTATTGGTGACGTAGGGAGTCGGCCCGCTTTTATAATCAAATCGCAAAGCAGGCAGATCCGCCTTTTGCGCCTCTCGAATGTCGATGGGCGACTGCTGCTTGCCCTTGCACGCCGCGTACTGCGGATCCAGCTCCGCCCAGTGATCGCTGCCCCTGGCTCCTTCGTAAGTCCAGGGTGTTCGCCACGGCGATACGTACTTGTGCTCGGCTTGCGCGACTTGCGCTCGGACCGCTGCCGGCAGCAGTCCAGCCAGGGCGATCGGCAGCGCCAAGCTCAAGGCTGCGGACACATTGAATCTGGATTTTGGGCACATGAGGACCTCCAACTCCCCGGGGACGGTCAGCCATGAGAAGCATACTGGGAGTAATTCAAGAACGATTCGCCCGCTATCAAAGCGTGGCAGCGAATCGTCTTCAGGCCCCGCGGACGCTAGGGATGCGGCGCATTCCCCGCAGGCATGGGCTCGGATTCACAGGGACGCGGCAGATAGGGCTTGCCAACGTCGAGCGAGACCACCAGCTTTTCGATGCGCTCGACATTCGCAAAGCTGTCAACCATCACCAGTGCATTGCCACAAACCACCGCCGCGAGATGCCCATGTGTGGGCAACAGCGGTCTGAGGATGGGGACCAAGGTCGCGGCCGGCAGGTTCTTGACCGGAATCACGCGGGTTACGTACTGAGCTTCCGGATACTTGTCCTTTCCCACCGCCAGCGGCAGCGGCATCTGTCTGACGATTGATTGAGGTATCACGCTGACATAGTTGCTCCCTTCTACGGCGGTATATCCCGCCAATTGCAGTATCGAGAGGAAGTCGCCGTAGCTGATCGCTGAGATGTCCTGTCCGAAGATCTCGACGGGGCCGTGGACTCTGGCATCAACCAAGTATTTCTTTCCGGTTTTCTTGGCGACCGCGGCGATGATTCGTTCGATCGGCACGCCCTCGTTGCGCGCGGCGGATTCCGCCGTGCTCTCCGCCGCGTTCTGGCCGGCATTGTGTTCTTGCGCCCGCGCTGTGCTGCCTAGTCCCGCAACACACAACATCAAAAGAATTGTACTGGCCGGTTTCATCTTCGCCTCCTGTGGTCAAAATTTCAGTTCCGGCAGCGGCGCCAAATAGGCGCGCGCATCCGCCTGGCGCGGCGGCGCCACGAGCGTCGCGATCGACCAAGATTCCCCCACGGATCTCCGGTACGCATCGACAAACGAAAGCAAGGCGGGACTGCTGCGAGCTCGCTCGGTGTTCACGTATAGGAACATCGCGCGCGAACCCGGGTAGGTCTCCGCGACGATAGTGTCGATCGCGGGTTCAACACCATCGACCGACGCCGCGGCGAATGTGTCCGGGCTCGCGGCAACTTCGCGAAAATCGAGCAACGCTAACGCGTTGGGATAGGTCTCCAGGTGTTCCCGCAGCTTCTCGCCCATCTCCCGATAGACACCGTCGTCGCGCAGCGTTCGGCATATCCTTTCGTAGCGCTTAAGATCAGACTGCTTGAGTGCCGCAAGCCAGGGAAAGGTCGTGCACCCGGCCTCCATCAAGGTTTGCCGAAAAGCCGCCGCGGTGGCCGAGGACAGTGGCGGCCCCAGAACTTCGATTTTTTCCGCCAACAGCGCGCCATCGACCGCATTCCAAGTACGGTACGGATTCTTGATCAGACCTTGCGGCCGATAGGGATCGGGGACCTCTGCGGCCAGCGCCAGGAAAATGTCGCGCGCCGAAAGCTTCGGTGCGCCATACAACTTGCTACGCGCCAGTACCACGGTCTCGTAACCAGAATGCACTTCCGCCACATGGATCACGCCGTTTGCCTTGCAGGTCTCCAGTTCCGCGGGAAGGATGCGGCGGCTCGCACCTGCGATGTCGGCAGAAACCGGCGGGGAAACGGCCAAGGCTCGATGTGCGTGACAGAACATCGCAAGCGCTTCGGTGCTCGAGGTCAGGTTGAATTCCAGGGCAGCGGCGGACCAGCGCCGCGCGAGGTCCTGGGCATTCAGAATGATTGCGGTCGGCCCGGCGATCACAAAAGCACCGCGGGATTGTTTGACAGAGGCGTCCGGCGCCGCGGCTACGCCGGACGGCATCGATTCCGGCGGCATACTGCCGTCCGCACGCGAAGCGATGGCCTTCGGCGCACCGCCGCCACTGCGCTCCACGGCCATTTTCGGCTGCGCGGACTCTGGGGATCCGATGGCTCCGATGTGCGCAAGTGTGCCGACGACGGACGAGCCTCGGAATACCGTGAGCGCGACCGCAACGGCGGAGCCGCCAATCAATGCCGCCAAAATAGAGGTGCGAAACAAACGCCGCGCTTTCGCCTGGTTGCGCGTCTGTCGGTCCAGGCTCGCCTCCAACGTCGAGAGGAATTTTTTGCTCGGTTCCGCGCGCAGACGATGCAGAAAATCTTCGTTCAGGTCATTTTTCATGGGTTCACCATTGCTCGCGCAAGGTCTGAACCACCCGGTGCAGGATGGTGCCGACGTTTGATTCGCTCAAGCCCGTCAGCTCCGCGATTAGACGGTTGTTGATCGCGGCACCGTACTTGAGCGCCACCAACTCGCGTTCTCGCTCAGGCAGCGCCTCGCATAAAAGCGCCAACCTTGCCAGATCCGAACTGCGTTCCGCGTCCTGGTGCGGTGTGCCCTCCGCCTTCACCTCGAGCGCCGCATCGATGGGCAGATGGGTGCGCCGCGCGCGCAGATGATCCGTGCCCACGTTCTGCGCGACCTTGAACAGCCAGGTGGCAAACGCCGCCAGATCGCGGCGGTAGCGCGCCCGCGATCGCCACGCGTGCTCGAAGGTTCGTGCCGTCAATTCCTCGACATCTGATTCGCTGCCAAGGCGAAATCGAAAGTAGTTGTAGATGCGCGGCGCCTCGCGAGCATAGACAACATCCCAGTTCAGCTCGTTGGTCTCCATGTACTCCGTTAGTCGACCGGACGCCGCGTACTCAAGGGTCATACTGCTATATACGGCCGATTTTGCCGAGTGTCACAATATTGGTGCCGCGCGTAAAATGCGGCGGCAGTCATGACCAACGCGACGCATGCGCTGACGCGCCAGATGCTCGAATGGATCGCCGCCCGGCCGCGCGATTACAGCGAAGTTATGGAAACCTGGCGTACCTCCTGTCCGCGACTATCGATTTGGGAAGACGCCTGTATCGATGGGTTGATCGACCGTCAGCCGGGCACCGGTAAGGTCATCTTGAGCCCCGCGGGCCGGGAATTCCTCAGCCGATCCATGGCGGATTAGCGCTACCCGGGCTTCGGCCCGGGTAGCTCCATCCAACTTACCAGCTCTTGCGGCTTACCAGCCCGGGGTGACCTCGGCGCGCAAGATTTGTCCGGAGCCCACCGGTGCAGCGCCCGCGGGAATCGCGCCGAAATTTGAAATGTACAGTGCGCCGTCGGGCCCGAAGGTCATGCCCGTCGGCACCACCAAGCCGCCGAGGACATCTTCAATTTCTCCTGAGTGCTTCACTCGAACCACTTTGCCGTCACCAGGAGTTGGAAAACCCGCGGCCGCCGACAGCTCCAATACGTAAAGCAGCCCGTCCGGACCAAAATCAACGGCCACGACGGTCGTGAAACCAGCCTTGGAATCAACAATGTGATAGCCGCGCTCATCATGGCGGAAACCCGGGGCAGCATCGAAATCATCATCATGCGAGCGCGAAACAACCTGAATCCGAGCCCACTGCGGGTCGATCGGGAACAAGTTCAAGTTTCCAACATAAAAGTCACCGTTCAATTCCGCGATTGAGGTCGGGACGATATGGCCTTGCGACGCAGATATGTCGATAACCTGTTTGATATCGCCATCCTTCCTTACCCGCAGCACCTGGCCATGATTGGGCTCGACCGTGTACAGCTCCCTGTGCGCCGCGATCAGGCTATACAGCGTGCCGTCCGGTTCGAAGTCATCGGCGCTTTCGAACTTCGCCGGATGAGTCTTGAGGAAGGCACCGACATCGGCAATCAAATTCCATTTGCCGGTGTTGCGGTTGACCTGTGCGACGCCGCTTGCCTGCATCGGATTGCCATGCGAACAGCCTCCCCCGGCCACCAACGCGTACAGCGTACCGTCCAAAAAGGCTACATCCGCAACCCCGATCAGATCGCCCATGGCATCCATTGTGGACGGAAATCCGGTGGCGACAGTCGTCACTTTGTGATCCCGTCCCACCTTGGAGATTCTCCCCGTCGAGCCGCCCGTGTAGGGTCCAACCGGTGCGGGCACTTGTTGGCACATCGTCGGAGTAGTCGCGTTCGTTCCCCCGGTACCCGCCTCGGCAACATAGAGATCGCCATCGGGACCGAATCTCAAACCCCGCGGATCCTGCAAGCCGGTGGCGTAAACCGACGTTGTCACGGACTCAGCGGCGGACAGTGCGGGAACAATACCGACAGCGGCGACCGCCGCACACAAGCCCATCGACATCAGTTTTATCGTTTTCATTTTTGCATCCCTCTTGAACGACTGTTTAACAGCGAGGTGCTGCGGCCCGAGTATAGTTCAAGTGCGGCAATGCTGTAGCCCATCATGCTGTAGTCCCCGCGGATGCCGGGGATACTGCGAATCCCCCGGCGCGGGCATGGGCTCGGACTCAGAAACGGCAGCGGCATCCGTGCGACAATTGACTGAGGAATCACGCTGTTATCGATGCGGCGTGGACTCCGGCATCAACGAAGTATGTCTTGGACCCCTATTGCAACGTCTTACTTGCCGCCCTGCATCAAATTAATGGCGGGTAGGGAGCGGTACTGGCAGGATTACCCAAATGATGTCGAATACCGGATTTAATCCTTGAGATACACGACGCGGATGTCGTTGCTCGGTGCCTTGCTATTTTGCTGTGGGGTTGTTCAGGCAGTTGAGTGCGGAACAAAGACGGTCGGCGGCACGCCCTTCACGGTTTGTCGAGTGAATCTGCGCGCCGAGCGGCTGGAGTTGTTTTGGCGGGACGATGCGGGCCGGCCTTATCGTCAATTTTCTGTGTTGCGCGACGCTTTGGGTTCTCAGGGCCGGCATTTGGTATTTGCCGTCAATGCGGGTATGTACAAACCGGATCTCTCGCCGGTGGGTCTTTTTGTGGTCGGTGGCAAAGAGCTTGTGCCCTTAAATCATCACGTGGGTTCGGGTAATTTCTCGCAGCAGCCTAATGGCGTTTTTTTACTCGAAGGTGATTCGGCGCGCGTCATCACGACGGACGACTATGACAAGGAGCGCCCAAGGCCATCGCTCGCGACACAATCGGGTCCGATGCTGGTTCACGAGGGAGAGATCACCACTTCTGCGGTCATGAATCCGAATTCAACGTCGCGCAAGATCCGGAATGGGGTGTGCGCACCCTCCTCCGATGCCGTTGTCTTCACCCTCAGCGAATCCCCGGTATCCTTTTATGAGTTCGCAAGTTTCTTTCGGGATTTTTTGCATTGTCGGGAAGCTCTGTATCTGGACGGAACCATATCAAGCCTGTACGCGCCCAGCATGAATCGGGAGGATCGGGGATCTGATATGGGACCGATGCTTGGCGTCACTGTTCCCGGCGCTGGATTGGCGCATTGACCGGAGATCGTTTCGATGAAGCACGCAGGCGTTGCCGCGTTGCACGGCCTCTCCGAATTGCTGGAGCAGATCCGAATCAAGGCAGGGATCAAGGAGAAGTCGTTTGGGGTTTTTTATCGAAAGTCCAAGGCGTTCCTCCATTTTCATGAGGACCCGGCTGGACTGTTTGCCGACCTTCGCGTGGGCGCGGATTTCGATCGATATCCAGTGAACACCAAGAAAGACTGGAAGGCATTGCTAAGGGCAGTGGACCGTGCGCTCACCGAATAAGCCCGCCGCAGTAACGTAAAACCGGGAGAATAGTGCCCGTGCTGTGGATTCTCGCCTCGCTATTTTTCTTTTGGTGCGCGTTTCGAGAAATTCGCGCAAGCATCGTCGCGCCGGCCGGATTTGATTTCCCAAGACCGGTCTCGAAATCTTATCTCGCCGTGGTCCTCGGGTTGGCCGCAGTATTTGCCTGGCCGCCCGTTCACACGTGGTACTTTCAGGGGCGCTTATCGGCGAAAGCCACGGAACTGGCTGATAACCATCGCGCCTCGGTTCATTGCAATACCCTGTTCGATACGATGCTCGATCCGGAGATGCTGGCCGCCGGTCACGCCAACCCGAAGACCGGCAGAATTGTGCTTCAAAAGCCTTGGTGCGGCACGTTGATGGCCTACCTGCGCCACCCCAGCCGCGCGTCGCATGAGGAGCTCGACAGCCTGGATATGTTCACTCACGAGAGCATGCACATACGCGGCGAACTGAATGAGGCGCGTACTGAATGTCAGGCCGTGCAACGAAATTACCGGGCCGCCAAACTACTCGGCGTATCCGAGGCGACCGCGAGACAAAACGCCTTGGACATTTACAATATCAACTATCAGCAGCGCGGGGCGATTGGCGGCATGCAAGCCGCCTACTACTCGGATGAGTGCGCGCCGGGGAAAGCAATGGACGAGCACCTGAGCGATTCGACCTGGGCAGCGCCTTGAGTTAAGCCGAGTTACGATTCTTTGAGGGCCGCCGGCACGGCGAACCGCGTGCTCACCGCCGCTTCAGCGCCTCGAGTTCATCCAGCGTCCGCGGCCAGTCGGCTCCCAGCAGCCTCGACAGGGCCCGGTCCGCAAGCACCCTGCCGCCCGTCTGGCACTTGGCGCAGTAGTTGGTTTCATTGTCGGCATAGCGGATGCGCTGCACCGGCTCCCCGCAACGCGGGCACGGCTGCCCGAAACGCCCATGCACCGCCATGTCTTCGCGAAACGCCGTCACTTTTTCAGGGAATCCTCTAGCCGCCTCCGCGCCCAGCCGATCCATCCACAATTGCAGCGTCTCACGCGTCGCCGCGTAAAGCCTGTCCCACTCGTCGTCCGCCAATTTGCTCGTCAAGGTAATCGGCGACAGCCGCGCCGCGTGCAGGATCTCGTCCGAATAGGCGTTGCCAATACCGCTCAAAATCCGCGGGTCGGTCAAGGCTCGCTTCAGCGTGCGATTTTCCGCCGTCATCGCCGCGCGGAATACCGCAAGGTCGCTGTCGAATACCTCGATGCCGCCGGGATCGATGTTCCGCAGGTCCTCGTGACCCTTCAAGACATGCAGCGACGCGCGCCGCTTGGTACCCGCCTCGGTGAGTACCAACGACCCGTTCGGAAAATCGAATGCCGCCAATTGATTGCGGCCCTTTAGCGTCACGCCTTGAGTGCGCCAATGCAGCCTTCCCGCAATCATCAAATGCAGCACCAGCCACAATTCGTTGTCGAGCCCGATCGCCACCCGCTTGCCGATTCTGCGCAATTCCCGGACTTCATGCCCCGCCGCCTCCGATATCGGCGGTGCGGCCGTGCGCAGCAAAAACGGGCTGGCGATCCGCACGCGCTGAAGAGGTTGGCCCACGATCCGCTGGTTGAGCGCGCTCAAATACGCGGAAATATCCGGCAGCTCAGGCATGCGCTTTAGACGAACTCCTCTTGTATGATGCACGCGGTCTTACGACAAAGAGGATCTCATGAAGACAGTCGCCTTTAAAACCGCCCTTTGCGCCGCCTTTAGCCTTGCTCTGGCCACCGCCGTCGGGGCCGCCCCCGAGACCGCCGGCCCCAGTGCGACTGCGTCTTTCACGCCCATCATCGCGCCCAAGGATCGTGCCTACGCCGGCGAGATTCAGCTGAAGGTCGATGCCAGCGACACCGGCCATCGCGTCATGCGCGTTCATGAAACCTTGAGCGGGGTCAGTCCCGACACCGTGCTGCTGTATCCAAAGTGGTTGCCCGGCACCCACGCGCCGGAAGGGACGCTCGATCGGCTCGGCGGTATCCGAATCACGGCGAATGGCACGCCGGTGACCTGGAAGCGCGACCCGGTGGACGTCTTCGCGTTGCGCCTGAACTTGAAGCCCGGCACTCACGCGATCGACATCGACTTCGATTATCTCTCGCCCACGACCGCCAAAGTCGGCGCCCTGGAAATGAGCCGCGACCTCATGCTGATCGAATGGAACGAACTGGTGTTCTATCCCGCCGGCTACTTCACGCGGCAAATTCCGGCTGAGGTACAGTTGCAGTTGCCCGCCGAGTGGCAGTTTGGCTCGGCCCTCGAAACCGCCTCGACCGACCATGCGCGGACGCACTTCAAGCGCACCACGCTGGAAACACTCATCGACAGCCCCTTGTATGCGGGCCGCTACGCCTCCAGGCTCGATCTCGACCCAGGCGCCCAAGTCCCCGTGCATATGGACCTGTTTGCCGACCGGCCCGAGAACCTGACCGTGAAGCCCGAACACCTCGAGGCATACCGCAACTTGGTACGGCAAGCCTACAAGCTGTACGGCTCGCATCATTACAACCACTACGATTTCTTGTACTCGTTGAGCGATCAGATTCAACAAAACGGGCTCGAACATCATCAATCGAGCGAGGACGGCACCGATCCGGAGTCCTTCACCAAGTGGGACAAGGAGGCATTTACCCGGGACTTACTGCCGCATGAGTTCACGCATTCGTGGAACGGCAAATTCCGCCGCCCCGCGGATCTCTGGACTCCGAACTACAACGTGCCGATGCAGAACAGTCTGCTCTGGGTCTATGAAGGACAAACCGAGTACTGGGGTCAGGTGCTTGCTGCGCGTTCAGGTCTTCGTACACCTCAACAGGCCCGCGATCAGTTCGCCATCACTGCGGCGCATTACGAAGTTCAAAAAGGCCGCCAATGGCGTCCGCTGCAGGACACGACCAACGATGAAATCATCAATCCGCGCCGGCCGCAGTCCTGGCTCGACTGGCAGCGCTTCGAGGACTACTACTCGGAATCCGCGCTGATCTGGCTCGATGTCGACACATGGATACGCGAGCATTCCAAAGGCGCCCGATCGCTGGATGATTTTGCCCGCGCCTTCTTCGGCATCAATAACGGCAGCTTCAGCGTCGTGACCTTCACCTTTGACGACATCGTAAAAGCACTGAATGCCGTCGAGCCCAATGACTGGTCGGCCTTTTTGCGTCAGCGCCTGGACGCCATCGGCAAACCCGTGCCGCTGGACGGCTTTCATCGCGGCGGCTACAAGCTCGTATACACGGACACGCCAAGCGACTATCAATCCGCCACCGAGGATCAGCGCAAGCGCGTCGACCTGCTCAACTCCATCGGCATCGAGATCGACGACAAGGACAGCGACAAGGGCATGCTCTCGCAGGTCATTTGGGACAGCCCGGCGTTCAAGGCCAAGCTCACCGAAGGAGCGCAAATTCTCGCCATCAACGGCATCGCCTACGACGCCGATGTGCTCAAGGATGCCATCCGTGCCGCGCACGGCAAGCCAGCGCCGCTCGAGCTGATCGTCAAGATCGGCGATCGCTACATGGTTGCAAACCTCGACTACCACGACGGATTACGTTATCCGCACCTCGAGCGCGACGCGGCTGAACCCGCCCGCCTCGACGAAATCCTGGCGGCGCGCCCTTGAGCCAGGAGGTTGCGACGTCTATCAATGGCCCGAATGAATATTCGCAGACCTCGTCTGGATTACTGGAGCGCCGGGTGATCACTCAATCAGCAGCAACCCGCGCTTCTTCTGAGCCGTGGCATCGACAGTGTTCATCGCCTCATACAGTCGTTCCGACTTCACCAGCCAGGGCCCGTATTTCTTATTGACGTCGAGAACGAGCACCAAGTCTTCCTGGTTGAGGTAGCCGGCAAGGGGCGAATGATGCCCGCCGCCGGTCCCGAATAGCGGACCGCGGGAGAAATTGATGACATATCTGCGCGCGGGGTCGTTCACATGGATGAGTTGCTCGCGAAAAGCGGCCAGATCCAAATCGCGCAGCACCGTGACTTTTCTCTGCAGCTTCTGCCGGGATATCTCTGCGAGCTGATCGAGGGTGAGACCTTCGGGCAAATATCCCATCACGGTCGAGAAGCCCGAGCCCTGCAAAATGCCTTCCTGGTTTCCCGGTTGCTTGAGTGAGTGCAGCACATTGACGAGGCTCGCCGGGCCACAGACACTGCCATTTTTCTGGAAATCGATGTCCGCTTGATAGGCAGCCGCGACGGGTAGCAGCCAGGCTTTCTTAAGCAGCGCGGGGTCTTGGTATTCACGGGTCTCTTTGATGGAGACAACGCGTGCGTAGTCGGCGTGTCCTGTGGATATGAATATCGGAAGAACGACGGCGGAGCCGCCCAGCAATAGAGCGGCCGCCGCTGTCCACAAAACAGTCTTACGAATTCGCGCCATCTTCGATTAAGACGCCGCGGGGCTCTGCAGGTTGCGCACCATCTTTAATACCGTGGCGCGGGGAAGGAACGGAACCATTCTGGCGGTACGATGATTTCCCTTGCCGGTAATGACGACACGTTGGTTATCGCGAAAGCCTTTGTAGCCTGCTTGAGCCACGGGCATGGAGTCCATGACCGCGGCGGTCTGGCCGAATCGTGTCACGCCCGTTCCCGCGCGCTCGCGAAAATGACTCTTGGTCGCCCCGGGGCATAGGCAGCTGACATGCACGCCCGTGTCGCGCGCTTCTTCCCAGAGCGCTTCGGAAAACGACAAGACAAACGCCTTGGACGCATAATAGATCGCCATCAGGGGTCCAGGCACGAAGGCAGCCATCGAGGCGACGTTCAAGATGCCGCCGCGCTTTCGAGCGAGCATTTGCGCCCAATAAATATGGGTCAACTCCACCAGTGCGCGGTCGTTCAAGTCGATCATGCCCAGTTGCAACTCGATACTGGAGCCGACGAACGCCCCGGCCTTGCCAAATCCGGCATTGTTGACGAGCACGTCGACCTCGAGTCCCGCTGCTTTAATGGCCTCAGCCAGACGGGTGCCGCCGCCTCGTTCGGCTAAATCGACGGTAAATACGTTGGCTTTTACCGCGTAGGTTTTCGTCAGCCGGGCCGCGACCTCTTGCAATGCCGCCGCGCTGCGAGCGGCGAGGATCAGATCGTATCCATCCTTCGCGAAGCATTCCGCCAGATCCACGCCGATTCCCATTGATGCTCCGGTGACCAGCGCTGTCTGCCCTGCTCCGGGTTTCTCGTTGCTCATTTGCCTATCCCCCCTGTTCAGAATCCCCCTGCCTACCGGCTTTTGCTAGTCTAGACCCAAATGGCGGCCGTGAAGCAGAACAACATCGACGTGAAGGCCGGCGTCATCGAAGGCTTTTTCGGGAAGCCCTGGAATTGGGAATCGCGGTTGAGCGGCGTTGATTTCCTGCGCGACTGCGAATACCAGTTTTATATCTACGCGCCCAAGTCCGAGCCCTTCCTTCGCCGCCGATGGCGCGAGTCCATTCCTATGGAGACGCTGCAACATCTGTCGCAGCTCGGTGCACGATGCCGGCAGAATGACATTTCTTTCGGGATCGGCCTCACGCCATTCGAGATCTATCTTGACTACGACGCGAGTGCACAGGCAGCACTGCGCGCCAAGGTGTTACAGATCAACCAGATTGGCGTCGGTATCCTGTGCATTTTATTCGACGACATGCGCGGCGACATCAATGGCCTCGCCGAGATTCAGGCAAGCGTGATTGCCGACATCTGCAACTGGAGCAGTGCCGAAAGCTACATCGTTTGTCCGACTTATTATTCGTATGATAAGCGGCTCGCGCGCGAGTTCGGCGCGCCGCCCAAGGATTATCTGCGCGATCTCGGCAGAGCCGTTGACCCTCGCATCGATTTCTTCTGGACTGGAGAGAAGATCATTTCCGAAGGTTATTCAGTCCTGCATCTGGCGGAGGTTGCAACTGATATCGGCCGCAAGCCCTTTATCTGGGACAACTCCATCGCGAATGATTCCAGAACGCGGACGAATTTTCTGTTTCTCGACCCTTCCGCGGGCGCATGGAACTTGCCCGCCGATGAAGTCACCGGTGTGGCCTTCAACCCGATGAATCAGCCCTATCTTTCGCGGATCGCGCTGCGCGGATTTCGGGATATTTTGACTAGAGGGCCTGGAAACGACTGCCTGCCTTCAATTTGCCGGGAGCTCTGCGGACCCATCGTCGCAGAGCATCTTCTTGCGGACATCGTCGTGTTGCAGAAGAAGGGACTCGCGCAACTCGACGCCGACACCCGGCGCCGCCTTTTCGACCAGTACGAGAAATTGCAGCCGAACCCGTATGCTGAAGAGATTGCTGCGTGGCTGCGCGGAGAATACGTGTTCGATCCGCAGTGCCTGACGGCGTGATCGATCGAGTTGCTGCCGCGCCAATTACGCTTTCGGCTCGCTTTCCGGCATGCTTCTTCCGCCGCAGCGCCGGGAAAAGGTCTCGCGCAATTTCTCACGCTCTTCGGGAGTCATGCGCTGCCAGTCCTGCCGCATGCGCCCTCGCCAGCCCCAGTGCCCAGGCCCACGGCCGACTCGCCCGACGAGGATTCGAGTAAGGACCAAGAGGCCCAGTGCCTGCCAAAAATGCAGCACCGGTCCGCCAAAGAGCGCCGGTATCAACCAGTTCCAAAGACTCATTACCACCCAACCGGCCACACCGATCGCGGCGGCGACGCAGAATGCGACCAAGAACACTTTCAAAAATCTTGATGCCTTCACGATTTCACTCCTTAAATAAGGTCCGCTTCCGCGTACACGGCGCGCAGCTTTTTGCGTAGGCTTTGAACCGCAGCGTGTTTACGCGACAACAACGTGTTGACGCTCTCACCGGTCAGTTCTGCAATTTCCCGAAAACTTAGGCCGTCGAACTCGTGCGCGATGAACGTGGCCCGTTGCCCTTCAGGCAACTCCGCCAGCGCTTCGGCCAACTTCTGCAGCACCCGATCTCGCGCGTAAAGCTCATCCGGACCCGCATCCGGCGAGGGAAACGTGTCTTCCCAAGAAAGATCGCCCTCCCCACTCTCCCTTGGCGCTCGGGTCTCGGGCTTCTTGCGTCGAAACCAGTCCGTAATGCGGTTTCTGGCGACCCGGAAAAGCCACGCACCCACCTGTTCGATCGGTCTTTCAGACTCAATGAACTCTGAAAACACGTCCTGCAAAATGTCCTCTGCAACGCCCACATCCGACACCCGGCCGCGGATGAATTGGCCGAGCCGCGTGGCTTCCCGCGCAAAGACCTCCGAGATCCATCGGTCTTGGTCGACTTTGCGGGCGGTTGCGGCACTCATGGGCTCACTATGGGGTAGACGTTTGGCTGCCTCAGATATTGGGGCAGATGCACGCGCGTCAATCAGGTGCGACCCGTCCCGCGTACCGACGATTTCGTCCCCAAATTTTGCAACCAGGCCGGCGACCGGTCACAATCGCCTCGGCAAATGGCTATACACTTAGTGAGTCGTACCGTATGAAAATGGATCTCGACCGCCGCTCCTTTCTCACAGGCTCCGCCGGCGCCTTGTCGCTCTCGCTGCTGCCGCTGAAGCTCTTGGCCACCGCAACCGCTTCGAAGGCCACCGTACCGCCGGCGCCGGTCGCGCGCGTCGAAGTCGTGAAGGACACCTACTTCGGCGAGACCGTAAGCGATCCCTATCGCTGGATGGAGAACAGCAAGGATCCGGACTGGCTGCCGTTCCTAAAAGGGCAGAACGAGCACACTCGCGCGATTATCGATGCCCTGCCCGGCCGTGCGGCCCTGCTCAAGCGCATCGAGCAACTCTCCGGCGAAACCGTAGCGACCGCGCGCGTGCAGCGCGCCGGCGGCCTCACCTTCATTCAACAGCGTCCCTTGGGGGCCGACAACTTTAAGCTCTTTGTACGCGAAAGCGCGAACGGTCCCGAGCGCGTGCTCGTCGACCCCACCGCGCAGAGCTCCGCGAAAAGCCACATGTCGCTTGATTGGTGGCGCGCCTCGCCGGACGGCAAGTACGTCGCGTACGGCCTGTCTAAGGATGGCAGCGAAGACTCGCTGCTGCACATTCTCACCGTCGCCGACGGCAAAAATCTGCCCGAGACAATCCCCAATACCGAAGGCGCCAATCCCCAATGGCTCGACGACGCCAGCGGATTCTTTTACAGCCAGCTTACCGGCGCGGTCGCCACGCCCGAACGCTACCTGGATGCCCAGGCGCGCTTCCACAAATTGGGCACGGACCCCAAGTCCGACCCGATTTTGATGAAACGCGAATTGGTCGCGGGCGTGGACTACGACAAGATTCAGGTCCCGACCATCATCACTGCGCCGGGATCCCGCTACGCGATCCTGCAACTGGCCGACGTGAGACCCGAGGGTCGCTGGTTCATCGCGCCGCTCACCGACGCCGTCGCGGGTAAGGCCAAATGGATTTCCTTCGCCGGCTTCGACGATGAAGTCACCGACCTCGAGCTCGACGGCAACGATTTGTACTTGCTGGTCAACAAGGGTTCGCCGCGCGGCCGCATCGTCAAAACATCCGCCGCCGCACCCAGCATCGCCAACGGTACGACGGTCGTGCCGCAGCATGCCACGCTCGTCATCGAGAATACCGCGCGCGCCCGCGACGGCATTTACCTGAGAATCATGGACGGCGGCATCAGCCGCCTGCAGCGCTTGGGCCGCGACGGCAAGCTTGCCGACATTGCGCTGCCCTTCGACGGCACCATCGGCGCCGTGTTCGCCGTACCCAACGAAGACGGCGTGTTGATTTCGTTTCAAGGATGGCTCACGCCTGCCGGCATCTGGTCCGTCGATAGCGCCGGTCATCTCGCCGATACCGGCATCACGCCCAAACCGGCGATCGATGTCAGCGCCTATGAAGCCAAGCGCTTCTTCGCCTCCGCGAAGGATGGCGTCAAGATTCCCTATACGCTGATTTACCGCAAGGGCGTGAAACAGGACGGCGCCAACCCCACCTGGATCTCCGCCTACGGCTCGTACGGCTTGTCTGCCTACACACCGACCTTTGCCGGGCGCACGCTGGCATTGGTTGATGCAGGCGCCATCGTCGGCTACGCCAATGTCCGCGGCGGCGGCGAATACGGGCGCGAATGGCACAAGGCCGGACAGCTCACCAACAAGCCCAATACCTGGCGCGACCTCATCGCTGTGTGCGACGAACTCATCGCCAAGAAATACACCTCATCGAAGCACCTCGCCATCGGCGGCCGTTCCGCCGGCGGCATCACTGTCGGACGCGCCATGACTGAGCGCCCCGACCTGTTCGCCGCGGTAATCGATGGCGTCGGTTGGTCCAATCCCCTGCGCTATGTGGTCGAGCAAGACGGCTATGGTGAAGAACCCGAATGGGGTGCCATCGCCGACCCGGCCGGCTACAAGGCACTCAAGATGATCGACAGCTATCAGTCGGTCAAGGACGGCACCGCCTACCCCGCGGTGCTCCTTACAACGGGCGTCACCGACCCGCGCGTCGCACCGTTTCACCTGGCCAAAATGACTGCGCGGCTGCAGGCCGCGACAACCTCCGGCAAACCCATCCTGCTGCGGGTGGATTACGACGCGGGCCATGGCATCGGCTCCACTCGCGCGCAGCAGGACCGGGAAGCGGCGGACACCTACGCGTTTTTGTTGTGGCAGCTTCGCGGCACGAAGGCCTGAATGCAGAAAGTCTCGCGGTTCGCCCCTTCAGGACCGACCTTGGACAAATGGGACAAGGTCGAAATCCTCCTGGTTGAAGACAATCTTTCGGATGCCGAACTGACCGTGCGCGCCTTACGCAGTATCGGCGCGACTCAAAAAGTATTGCGCCTCTCGGATGGCGTTGAGGCGCTCGACTTCATATTTCGCAAGAGCAGGTTCTCTGATCGCGATCAGGCACTGCCAAAACTAATTCTGCTGGATCTAAAAATGCCGCGGGTTGGCGGAATCGAGTTTCTGCAACGATTGCGCCAAGACGATGCCACCAAGAGCATCGTGGTCGCAATACTTACATCCTTCACGATGGATCAATTGCCCCCAGAGATCCAAGACCTGAATGTGCATGACTACCTGCTGAAACCCGTAAGTGCGGAGCGCCTCATCGGGTTGGTGGCTCACGCGGGATTGGCCGGCACGCAAGCGCCTGGCGCGCCAGGCTAGGAGAGTTCATGACGGGCAATGGCTTCGCCAACCTTTACAATGCGACTCGCCGGGACCAAATTTTATCAACAAGTATCGACCAGATCGCGGCGCCTTCGTTTTGCAGAGTTTCGCTCAGAAGAGATCATTATTGACGAAGCCTATTTTCTTGAGTCCGCGGTACTGAATGTCAGCCAAGGTTTGGGCCACGGTTTGATAGTTGGCAAACCTGTCCACCGTGATGTGTACTTCCGGCTGCGGTGATTTTGCGGCTTCCGCAGTGATGTAGCGCTGAAGCGTCGCGCGGTCTATCGCTGTCTTGTTCCATAGCAGTGTGCCATCGAAGTCGATCAGGAGGTTGATCACTTCGGGCAGCCTTTGCGATTGGACGGGATCCGCCACCGGATTGTCGATCTTGATGGCGTGAGTTTGGCTGGGAAGGGTGATGATGAAAATGATCAGGAGCACCAACATTACGTCGATCAACGGAGTCATGTTGATCTCGGAATAGGACTGTCCGGCGCTTCCAGCAGTGATCATGGCCATGGTGTGCTCCTTAAGGTCTCGTAACCCGCGAGTTCGTTAACATAACCTTCGGAAGGCGGTTCCCTCCTCTATCGAGTGCTCCGTGACCCGCTTTTATCATACCCTATGTAGAGTTACTACTATGGGTAAGAGGGATACTGGTTCTGAACTATTTGGGCGCGGGTCTGTTGAAGTTCCCGCCGAGTGCCCCGTGCGTTATCCTGGCCTTGCGCAGGCAGGAATAACAATACTGACAAGAGGATGGACCCTACACTTGAAAATCATAGCTTCAGTTGCAGTCCTCGCAGCCGTAGTTTTGAGCGGCTGCGAAACGACGAATCTCGTCACAAAATCCACGACGCCGGCGACAATTCGTCAGGAGTTTGTGCGCCACTCCATGATGGTGAACTGGGAGGGATCCTACGTTTACGGCATCGGGCGGACCGACCTCGGGTATGGCGACCTCGGCAATCGAAAGGGCTTAACGCTGACAGTGGACTCCGGCCCGTCGGCACTTCGAGTCTTTTACATCTCGCACCATAGCGGCGGCGGCAACCTATTTACACAGTCTGATGTCGTCGCCATGGATGTGGATTTGAAGCCCACCGGCAACTACACCCTGCATTGCGAGGCGTCCGAAGAGTCAGCACGATTTACCTTGATCGATCTCACCACGAATCAAGTAGCTGCCACATCGGGGGAGGTGCCGCTTTACATACGCCCCACTCCGGGGACAGGCGGGTCAGGATACGCGCCGGTTTTTATACCGGTGCGTCGCTAGCAGCGGCTTTACGGTGCGTTCTCGGCAATGACGCATGAGTCCGATCCTTGGTGCCGCGGGCGCATGACCAGCGACACTCAATCCAACCTCGTCCATAGACTCGTCATCGATCCGCGCTACAACGGGCCGATTGCCAGCGGTAACGGTGGCTGGGTGGCGGGTAGCATGGCGCGCTTGCTGGGCACGAAGTCGGTGTCGGTGAGTTTGCGTGCACCCGCGCCGCTGGCGGTGCCGATGCAGGTCCGCCGGCAGGATGACGGCACCGTCAGGCTCGAGAACAACGGTGTTCTCATCGCTGAAGCCGGTAGCTCTCCCTTGGAATTGGACGTACCGCGGGCGCCGGATCTTGATGAGGCCGAAGCCGCCGGCGCGCTCGCGCAGAAAGTGAGCGTGCAAGGAGTGAGCGGGCCTTACGCGCGCTGTTTTGGCTGTGGTTTGGCGCGGAGCGATGGGCTGCGCATCGTGCCGGGTCCGGTGGGGAGAGACGGGATGGTCGCCACGAGTTGGACGCCGCCCCTCCTCGCGGACGCCAGCGGTCAACTTGTCGTCGAGGCGACCTGGGCGGCGTTGGACTGCTCGGCGGGCTTCGCGTGGATGCAGCGCTTGGGTGCCGGGACACCCATCATCACCGCGCGGATGACCGCCGTCGTTGATCAAGCGTTGCGGGTGGGCCAACGTTATACCGTGATTGGTTGGCCGATCGCACAGGAGGGTCGCAAGCTGCATGCCGGAACGGCGATCTTCGACGCCGCCGGGCAAGTTCAGGCGCGCTCGCGGCAACTTTGGCTGATTCAGCGAGCTTGATGCATTCATAGATGCGCGAACACATGCGGAATACCAGCGAGGAAAGGCCGCATGAGGGGCACGATGAGGAACATACTGGAGGCTGAAACATGAGGAAGGCGGTCGCTTAGGTTCGCAATACTTTGAGGCCGTGCGCTTGCGCGGCGATGGCCAATGCTTTGTCATGGGTGGCCATCGCGAGATCGATACCAAACGCGTCCCGCCTGGAGATGATGGAGCCGGTGCAGGACCCGAAACATTCATGAAAAGACTTTTCACGCTTGGCGCCGCAATATTGTGGCTTACCGGACTCGGGGGTTGTTCGCCGGAGCAAAAGGAGCTGCGTCGGCAAGTGTCCCCCAATCAAAAGTTGATCGCAGTTTTGATGGAGTCTGGGGGTGCTGCAGGTACGATTCATGAGGACCTCTATGTCAATGATCACGGGCAGCCGCTCAATCTCGATAATCCAGTGTTCAGTGCGGTCGGTTGCGATCCCTTGTCCTTTGAATGGGTGAATGATTACACACTGCAAATTCACTATGAGACTACATGCGCGATTAGTCACTTCACGAATCGGTGGTCTCGGCCTTCGGATGTGGCGGTGGGAAAGCCGAATCCGATCGAGATTGTTTTGGTCAGAGGCGGCTAGCGTCGGGCCGGACACGGACGGTTGAGTCCCGCAGGACACGTCGCGAGGAGATGAGGCCGAAGTTCTTAGTTGGCGCGGTGATTCGGGCGAGGTTGAGGATGGAAGTTTGGAGGAGGCTGTGCTCAAGGAGTGGTTACAGCCGGCGATCACGAAGCCCGAGGATCGGGCGTTGTTCGGATTGGAGGAAATGACGTGAAACACTCACCCAGTTATCTAAGCCTCCTAATTCTCCTATCGCTGTCGTGGAGTGCGCACGCTGCTAACGATGAACTTGCGAACTTAAGGCAACTTTATGACGGTACCATGCTGCCGGGAGTTGAGGTGGCGACCTTTTCTCATTCGGATAGGTTGCAACCTGTGCGGGTCGTGCGTCGGGGCAAGTCATCTCTAGAACTTCGGAAGAGCGCGAAGCCGTTTCCGGCCGTTCATTTTGATGCTCAGGGCCATCATTACGATATGTACGACTACCTGGCCCACAACCGGGTGGCGGGGATTCTTGTGCTGAAAAACGGAGAGATCGCGTTCGAAGACTATGAACTGGGCACCGGTCCTGACACGCATTGGCTGTCGTTTTCGATGGCCAAGTCGATTAGCTCCACGCTGGTCGGTGCCGCGCTCGTCGACGGATTGATTTCGAGTTTGGATGATCCGGTGGTGCGCTATGTTCCTACTTTGAAAGGCAGCGCCTACGACGGCGTCAGCGTCCGTCAAGTCCTCACCATGAGCTCGGGCGTGCGCTGGGACGAGACGTATACGGATCCGAAATCGGATCGGCGAAAGATGTTGGAGTTGCAACTTAAGGGCAAGCCGGGCGAGCTGCTCAGCTACATGGGTTCCTTGCCGCGGGCTGCGCAGCCGGGATCGGCGTGGAACTACAGCACTGGGGAGACGTTTGTGCTGGGCGCCGTCGTTGAGGGAGCGACTCACCGCCGTCTTCCCGACTATCTTTCGGAAAAGATCTGGTCGCCGGCGGGTATGGAACAGGATGCCACGTGGTGGGTCGATGGGCCGGATGGATTGGCCTGGGCGGGTTCTGGTATAGGAGCGACGCTGCGTGACTACGGTCGCATTGCACTGATCGCGGCCAATGAGGGTCGATTGAACGGTCGGCAGATCGTCCCGGAAGGTTGGTTTAAGGAAGCGGGAGCGGCCCACGAAATCGGCGGCAAGACCGTCCCTTATGGCTACATGTGGTGGATCATGCCGCAGACCGTACAAATCCATGTGGGGGCGTTTTTGGCGGTCGGTATTTTTGGTCAATACATGTACATCAACCCAAGAGAACACCTGGCCATTGTGGTGTTGAGTGCGCGGCCAAAGCCGGATGATAATTCTCTCGCCGATTCATCGGATGATGGGGAATTTGTCACGGCGGTAGCGGCGGCGCTGCATTGAGCGCGGCCAATGGGAGTCGTAACAAACATCATTGATGCTTTGCGCCGGATTGGAAGTCCGAGTCAGAAGGCGGCGCTCAAGCGCCAAGATGCGCAACTCTTGGGAAAGGAAGTTTTGGGGCGTCGCCGAGAGATTGTTGACGGTGAGTTTGGGAGAGCAAACGCGTTCATCGCCATGACCGCGCCGCTTGAGGAGTCGGTGTCGGTTCTATCGGCGGATGAAATACGCCCCATCAACGAGAATGTCGTGTATGGGGTCCAATTCTTAGAGGCCTTCGGCATAGCGTCGGGCGAAAGCTGGACCTTGACGGACTTGGATAGCGCATTCGAAGCCTGGGTTTTGGCAATTGACAAATTGGGGTTCACCGACGAGGCAGTCATAGAACTACTGGGAGCCATGTTCGGTCATTACTGCACGGTTCGGCTCAATATGAGATGGATCAAACTCAGCGACGTTGACGGAACGACGCTTGCGATTGAAGGTGTCGATCGCGAGTTCCGGGGATTTCCTTTTCAGGCGATCTCTAAAAGGATCACCGCTTCGGAGTATGGGTTCTTCGTGCCGATCTTCGCACTGATGGCAGACAATTCGGCTAAGGGACGCCGCCGACTAAAGTCAAAATAAGTTTGTTTCCTGACGCAGGCAAAATGGAGAAAGACGGAAATGAAAACGCTATGGCTATTTCTCGGGTGGGTTCTCTTGGCGCTATCGAGCCATGCGGCGGACGGGCCGGCGTTGGTGGGCGTATGGAAATTGCTTTCATATCAAACCGAGTTCCAGGATGGGAGTCCGAAACGCGCGATGTTCGGCGAACACCCCAAGGGGTACCTCATCTTTACGAGCGAGGGTCGGTTAATGGCGGTCATCGAAGCTGAGAGTCGCAATGCACCATCCACCGATTCAGACCGTGCGGCGCTGTTTAAATCGTTGATCGCTTATTCCGGCAAATACCGCGTTAAAGGCGATCAGTGGATCACCAGTGTCGATACTGCGTGGAACCCGGCTTGGGACGGCACAGATCAGGTGCGTACGTTTCAGATTGTCGGGAATCGGCTCATGGTCACCTCGATGTGGCAGCCGGCCGTAAATTTCTCGGGTTCGCCGCTAAGTCGTGGCTCGCTGGTGTTTGAGCGCGTGAAGTAATTCACGCGCGCGAGGGCCGGGGAATTTCTACAATCCAAGCGGCAAGACTTACGGCCAAGGATTTGCGGTAGGCTGCGGCGGAAAGGGCTTAATCCTGGCGTGGATGCATGGAGGCACTGGCTTTTGATTCAACCTGCAAAATGTTCTCCAATCGGACTGGCGGCAGCGGGCTTGGCCTCGGCTTTGATTTCGATGCCGTTTATGCGTTACGAGTTGATCCTTCACGGCGCGATCTTTGGTTCCGTACTCGCCCTGTACTTCGCGTTGTTCGAGGGAGTGCATAGTCCAGTCAAACTCATTGCATTTCCGATGGTCTGTAGCGTCGCCTACCCGCTCGCAATATTGGCCGTGGCATTCAGCGACCTAGGGTGGTCGGCGCAAAGTGTTGGTTTCACGCTTGGTCAGTATTTGGTAGGCGGCGGCGTAGGCGCTTTCATCGTACTGTTGGCGGGAATGTTGCTATATGGCCCTGCGGAAATGCGCGGCGACGGATTGGGCTTGGCATTCTTTGGCGGACTTGGCGGCGGTATCTTAAGCTTACTCGGAGGAGAGTTGGATCGTGCGGTCGGACTGCAGACGGCCAATATCGGTGTTTCAGTCTTTTTTGTGTGGCAGTCCGGTGTGGCCCTTATATTGGGTGTGCTGCTGAGATGGGGTCAGAAGCGATACCTATCGTCCCAAACGCCAATGCAGTGACTCGAACCTTGCGGGGTGATGTGGTTTGTCACGTGTGTTTCGCGTTGGCGAGGTACTGAGCCCATTCTCCGTATTCATTGATCACGCCTATGCTCGAATAGATCGCCATTCACGGGTCGCTTGTCGGCTTCCACGCGCATACAAGGTCGAACATTTTCTTGGATAGAGGATCCTCGACTGGGTTCCATGACTGTTCAACGTCAAGGAACCCCGCAATTCTGCCGTCGGCGAAATGAAGTTCCGACCCTCCGACTTGGACCAGCCCGGCATTGCAATCGAAAGACCTGCGTTGGATGCCGTATGAAGCACCGTTAAATGGAAGTGTATTGTCGCGCCACGGCAGAAGGGCAACGGACTTGGTCTGTGCACTTCGAATATTGTCCTTTAGCACGATGCTCGATATATCGATGAAAAACTCCGTCGGATGCTCGTCCGATGTCTTCGAGAGAGAGAGCCATTCCTCGGCAGGCAGGACAGGGCTGGCCAAAGTTGCCAACGTCGCCATTACGAAAACAATCCTTGTTCGCATGCGGGTAGTCTCTCGCCGGGATGGCAGCCTGTCAAAGACGCGTCACTTCTTGACGGGCGCGGGATTCATCTATCAGCTGAAGCCGTAGCGTTTCTCCGCCGGTCGAGCCGTTCGCACGGCATGCGCCGCGCCGTACCCGCTGATCAAGTGCCGAGAGATCCGCCCACCTCCCTGCGCCGTTTGGCGTTTTGCAGAATGATGCGGCGCCGATGCTCATCGACAACCCCCCAGTCTTTGATCTCCTCTAAAGATCGAAAGCAGCCAAGGCAGACAAGGTCGTCGTCCAAACAGCAGTTGCCTATGCAGGGGGACTGAGCGGAGGTGTCGGGTTCACTCATTTGACTGGTACGCGTTGAGAGCCGTTGAATTTGATCACACCATGGGAGGGGAATCCGGGCAACGCATCACAAGGACGGGCACGAAACGCGGATTTCATCGACCCGGGTCATTTCAGTCCGTAAGCGTCGCGAATCAGGTATTCGGCAAGAACTTGAGGCAGGAACGGCCGAAGAGCGTTGAAGCCTCGTTGGACCGCGTTCGCGCGCGGATACCGCAAGGCGGGATGGCGGCTTCGAAGAATTGTCTCGACGGCTGCAATCACCGGTGACAGGTCCTGATTCGCCTGCTCGTCGCGAGCCATGGTTGCAATCGCGCGCTTCACCGAGTCGTAGTACGGCGAAGCCGGCGTGGTCTCGTTCGTCATGCGCCGATTCGCGGTGAAGGACGTGGCGAAATCGCCCGGTTCGATCATTGATACCAAGATGCCGAACGGGCGAACTTCCATGCGCAGCGCTTCGGTGTAGGCCTCGATCGCGAATTTGGTCGCGCTGTAGAATCCTTGAAAGGGCACGCTGATTCGTCCCGCGAGCGAACTCATGTTGATAATCGTGCCTGCGCGCTGCGCGCGCAGATGAGGCAGGACCGCCCGGCAAACCCGGTGAAGCCCAAAGAAATTCGTGTCGAACTGCGATTGAGCCTCCGCCGGCGTGGTGTCCTCGATCGCGCCGGCAATCCCGAATCCGGCGTTATTGATCACGGCGTCGATTCGCCCGGCGGCTTGGATCACTTCGGCAATGCAGGCGTGAACGGATTCATCCTGCGTGACATCCAAGGCAAGAGTCGTGAAGCCGTCGGTAGCCGCCGCTCGGGGCGATCGCACGGTGCCGAACACGCGGTATCCTTTCGCGACGAGCGCCTTGGCGACGGCGCAGCCAAATCCAGAACTCGCGCCGGTAATCAGAATCACTTTGTTTGAGTTGCTCAAGGTATTCCCTGGTCACGGTGTTCTTGAAACCGAGCCACCCTGCCCTGCCAGGCCGACGCGGTTCGGACTGCCAGCTGCGGCCCATAGTGTGAGCGAATCAGCGAAGGACCGCAGCGACATTGCTCTTCGCGCGCAACAACTGCATTCTCACGACTGAGCCGCCCTCGAATTTGGTGACAAACGCCGTGCCGGCAACGTACGATTTTTGAATTCGCGTGGGGCCGCGCTCGCGTGCGCCGAGCAAGTCCGAGGCTTCGAAGAGTTCAGGCGGTCCCTCCGGAATCAACACCAGTGGGGGGCTGTTCTGCTTGTAGAGTGAAAAGCTGTTGCCCCCTTGAGTGGAAATGCGCTGCATCCAAAGCATGTAGCTCACGCCCGTTTTGACCGGGATCTTATTGGATATTAGCAGGTCATGTCCCATACGCCCCAACGCGTTCCAGGCGCGTACTACTTGCGCTTGAGTGCAATCCGGGGAATCGCACTTCTGCAGGACCAGGTACTCGTCATTGTTCAGTCGCAGCGGGCGAATGGACAAGAGGTCTCCGGATCGCGCTTCCGCGGGCAGATGAATGACGGTTTGATTTTTGCTGTCGATCCTGAAATCCGTCGAGACCAGATAGCCGCCGAACTGGGACGCAAACTCCTGCTCCGCCGCCGGCGTGGCCACGGCAAAAATTGACAATAACCCGATCAGAAGCAGCCGCGGCAAGTAAGAAAGACAATACGCGCTCATGGACCTCTCCTTGGCTTTACTGCGAGAGTCGAGCATACGCCGAGACAACTCGCCCGACGACTTATCGAACTTTAATGCTGTGGGCGTGGCGCCGTTAATGTATCGGCGAGTCCAATAATCAACTCAAAGGCCGGTCATTGGTACAGCTCGGCCGTTTGCAATCAATCCTCATCGTAATTGACCCCGATCTCGCGGCGCGGCAACATCTGCTCGCGCTCGTCACGGAAGAGGGATATCGATGAAAATCTATAATGCAAGCGGCTTCGCGATACTGGTTCTAAGCGTGGCCGCATCGGCCTTGCTGGCCCCTGAAGCTTTAGGTCCTCTGAAAGGCGCGGCCGTTGGAATCCTGTACATCCTCTTCGTCTGGTTTCTGGCCGGCGTTTATCTCTCGGACGTGATCCATATGGGGATTACGCACGGCGCGCTGGACTATAAGCCATGGTTCATCAAGACCCTGGTGCTGCTCAACAACACGGTCGGCATTTACGTGGATCCCGTCAGTTGGGTCAATCGCCACCGCAATCATCACAGGTTCGCCGATCACGCCGGCGATCCGAACAAGCTTTCCTCCGACGGATTTTGGAAGACCACCTATCTCTGCTTGTTTCCGTACCGTTGCGAACAGGACATGGCTCGCGATGAGATCCTGAAGTCCTGGCCTTTCGTGCTGGTTGGACATCCGCTGTTCGCGGTTTTGGCTCAGCTGATCAGCTACAGCTTTGTTTGGGCGCTGGCAGGCGATTGGAAGTACGCATTTGCGCTTTGGGCGGGCATCAGGGTGTTCGCTCTTTGGGTGAACCTGATCCAAAACTACTGGACTCACGATCGCCGCTTCGGCACCCGGCGATACGACGATCCTGGCGACAACGCGATGAACATCGGCGAATGGTTGCCCGTGATGGCGACCTTCAGTGCGTGCCTGCAGAACAATCACCATCACTATCCGCACTTGCTGCGGCTGTCCCACGCCGACGCGGAGTTCGACTTCGGCTTCATGACGGTGAAAGCCATGGCCGCGCTCGGGCTGGTTGCGCCGTCAAAGACCGGGACCGTGAAGCCGGCGGACCTCGCCCATTTGGAAGTCAGTCTGTAACTGACGCGTATTGGCACTGGTCCAAAGACCAGCGTGCAGCTAACGCTTATCGGCCCAGAAACGGGTCGATAAACTGTCTGAAGAAACCGGGCCGTACCGCTGTGCCGTTCAAACCGTAGCTCTTCGGCCAGAGATCCTTGGGGAAATAGCAGGTCCCGAATACGCGATCGATCCACGGAAAGTGAATGGCGAAATTGCAATCAATCGCCTCTTCTTGAGCTGAGTGATGCCAATGATGATAGCGCGGCGTGACGAAGTAATTCTCCAGCCAGACGGTGCGCGGACGAAAGTCGGTGTGTGAAAATGTCGCGTGGAAGGACACAAAGAGTATGTAGCCGACAATGGCGCCCTGCGAGAAGCCGCAAAGCGCCAGCGGGATCATGATCAAACCGCGCGTGATGACGATGTCGAGAAAGTGAGAGCGCGAGCCCGCGATCCAATCCATCGTGCGGATCGAGTGATGCACGGCGTGGAAGCGCCACAGCGCGGGGATCTTGTGGAACGCCCGATGCACGGCGTACTGCGATAGGTCCGCCACGAGAATCACTGCCAGCAATTGGACAACGAACGGCCAGTTCCTCACAAACGCCTGCAGTTGCGGGATGGCCAACCATGGCGCTGCCAGCGCCGCCGGCAGCAGCATGAGAAAAGTCATCAATTGAGCCGGCAAATGAGTGGCGACGAAATAAAATGAGTCGGTGGTCCACTCTGCACGGAATGTCCCCTGCCCCGGATGCAGCGGCCAAATCCGTTCCAGCGGAACGAAGACGATGGTCATCACGAGCAGGTCCAACAGGAACCAGTCCAAGCCGATGCCATATTTCGTCCCAACTTCCTGGGGCAGAGGAATGGTGCCGCCGCCGACAGCTGCCGCGGCCAGGGCGAGCGCCGCTCCCGTGAGCGCCAGCACTTTGCGCTGACGCAGCACCGCGGACACGGCGGCGAATACAAAGGCCGCGAAGATCGTGCCCTGAATCAGCAGGCGCATGATCAGCATCGGATATTGCGCACGGGCATCAGGCAGAGTTAAAAGGTCCGGAAAGCGCAGGCACAGGGTGCCGCCCAAACCAAGCAGCCCGAGAAAGACCGCAATGACGCCGCTGACCCAACCGCTGCCGATGTGAACCGGTTCGTTATCGCCGAATGTTTTGCGAAAGAATTCGTCGGACAAGGCGGTCTCCCGTCTCCAGTCTCCCTTTCAATTTAAACATAACGACAGCGGCCGAACCTAAACGTCCGTCTCAAATGGGTCGAAAATCGCGTGCGGCGGCCCAAAGGCCGGTGTTTGGCGGGTCTAAGAAAAGGGCGCCGGCAGAGACCCGCCGGCGCCCGAGGCTTATCGGTGCAGCTGCATCGATACGATTTGGGCCTTAGTCGCGATGATGGCCGTGATCGAAATCAAACAAGTCGAACAGGTCGCCAATCGCCGGCATGTTGCGCGGCACGTAGTCGTTGTCGTCGTCGTCCTGCACGGGATTCGGCAGATTGTCGCGGCTTCTCGCGCTCAGCGTGCCGTGAAGCATCCAATTCCGCTCGATGAATTTCACGAACGAGGAGTGCTCATTGTAGACATGACTGACGTGACCCCCGGTCGAAAAGGGTGAAACGGCAATCATCGGAATGCGCGGACCGGTACCGAAGAAGTCAACCGGCTGAATGAAGCCCGAGTCGTAATAGCCGCCGCCTTCATCCACCGTGATGAAAATAGCGGTTTCAGCCCAGAGTTTCGGGTTGCTTTGCGCCAGCTGGACGATGTTCTGCGCAAAGGCCTCGAACAGAGTCCACTTCGATGAGTTCGGGTGACCGTCCATCGTGCCGTCCGGCTTTACATAGGATACCGCCGGAAGCGTGCCGTTCGCGAGATCCGTGAACAAGTCCGTGACGTCCCGCATGTGGTCGGCAACCACGCTGGGATAGTTGGACTCGTACTCGAAGGGATTGCAGATGTTGCAGTAGCTGCCGTTCAACGGGCTGGCCGTACCCGAGACATTGAAGCCGCCGCCGTAGTATTTCCAGGAGATGTTATGTGCGCTGAGGACATCGCCGATGCTCTTCTGATTCGTCGGCGGCACCACCAGCCCGCTCTGCACGGTGCCTTGCGGTGTGAAAGCCGGGTTCACGTTGACCGCCTGCCAATACTCGCCGGCACCGCACTGCGGGTTCACTTTGTACGGTAGCGCGTTCAAGTAGTTCTTGATGGCCGCAATCCCGGGGTGCGTATCGTCGGAGCAATCGAACCATTGCGCGCGCTGCGTATAAAGGTTGAGCGTCCCCGGCTGCGGATCCGGATTATAGATATTGGCTGCCGCCGGCGTCGCCGGGTTGCCGTTGCCATCGCTGAAGAACACTTGATCCGCAAAACCGAGCGGCTGGCTGTCGGGGCCCGTGCCGCCCAATACCGGCTGATGGTAGTTGTCGCTCATCGTGTACTGATCGGCGAGCGACTTGAAGAACGGGGCGTCGCCCTGCTGCATGTTGAAAAACGCCATGGTCTGTCCCGTGTCATGCGGCGTGCCCGTTGGTGGCGTGCTGTAAGTGGTCGTCACCGCGGATTGCAGGTCATGCAGACAACCCGTCGGGTTTTTCTTCGAGACATGCTCCGCGTCAATGGCGCAGTCGACCTGCTGCACCATCTGGAAATATTGATGGATGGTATCGCCGGTAAAGGCGTCGAACGGCATCGTCGGCCCTGTCATTTGGAAGGGTCCCGGCGGCAAATTGTTGACGTTGGTGATGCGAGTGTCCGGTCCAAGCGTGAAATCCAAACCGCTGCCGCCGGTACCGAACAGGAACTGATCCTGCGGCGGCAAGCCCGGGTCACCGCCCGGCAGGCTTAAAATTCCCACATACGGCGAGACCTTGCCGGTGCCCGCGAGATCCGGCGGCGGCAGTGTGCTGTAGAGCGTCTTATCCTTGAGATCCGCACTGCTGAAAAAATGTCCGCCGTTCGGCGCGGCGGTGATTTGAAACTGATGGGCCTTGGCAAATTTCGGCCCGGGAGACCCGTCCGCGTTGATGATCTTCTCAGACAAGAGATTGTGAACCTTTTCGTCGCGGTGCTTCGGCACATAGGTCGCGAACAAATGATCGAAGCTGCGATTCTCGCCAACAATGATGATGACGTGCTTGATCGGGCTTGCGGTCCTGATCGCATCGACGGAACCGGCTGAATCGGCAGCCTGTACCGCGGCGGAAAAACCCATTGCGGAAATCGCCGTTGCGGATGCGCAAGCGGCGAACTTCGCGCACCATTCATTTAATCTCTTTTGAGGCATAGCTCGGTCTCCTTGATGCAGTTGAATAAAGCTGCGTCGGAAACTACTCCTCAAGAATTGCAGGCGCGTAAATTTCGCCGGTGCGGCGCGTGAATTTTTTGTGACTGTGTCCGGCCTGCGAAGCGCTGTAGGAAAAAACCTACTGCGAAAACTTTGCGCGCGCGACGAGCACCCTCGAGAAGTCCTATTCCTGGCGAGCCCGCAGATACTCCATGGCCCTGCGGGTCTCCGCGCGCAGCTGCATTTCGAGCTTGGCAACGTCCTCGGCAGCGCCTGCGCGCGCGGCGGACTCGAGCCTGGCGGCCGCCTCACTGGTGGGGGTCGCGCACATATTCGCGCTCGAGCCCTTCAGCGAGTGTGCCGCGCGGCCAAGAGCCGCCATATCGCCACGCTCGAGGGCATCGCTGATGTCCTTGAGCACCGAATCCCCCGACTCGATGAAGAGCTGAACGAGTTCGTCCGCAAAATCGCGGTCATTCTCGGCGGTAAGCATGAGACGCCCCCAATCGACGGGCTCACTCGAAGTCTCGATCGATGCGGGTTGGGCTTCTCCGTTCACCTCGAGCCTCGCCGGGCGTTGCGAGGGCGACAGATAGCGGTTGATCACTTCGCTCAAGCGGTCGCGGTCAATCGGCTTGGTAAGATAGTCGTCCATGCCGGACTCGCGGCATAACTGTTCCGTTCCCTTCATGGCGTCGGCGGTGAGCGCAATGATCGGAGTTCGACGCGCGCCTGTCTCGCGCGCGCGGATCTCACGGGCAGCTTGGTACCCATCCATGACCGGCATTTGGCAGTCCATCAGTATCAGGTCGAATACCCCTGCCGCCCAGGCAGCCACCGCCTCTTCGCCGTTATTGGCGACATCCACCGTGAGACCCATTCTTTGCAATGCACCGAGGGCCACCTTCTGGTTGACCCGATTGTCGTCCGCCAGCAGCACATGGCCGGTAGCCAACGAATCCGCTTTGGGCGCAGCGAGCACAATGGTCTGGGTAGTGCCGTGCCATTGTGTCGATTGCGCGGACATCACACGGTGAAGCGTTTCGTGCAGTTCTCGATTGGAGACCGGCTTCAACAGATAGGCGGCAAACCCCAGGGCCGCGATGTCGCCGCCGGCTCGAACCGCCTGGGCCGAGGTGAGCAGCACCAGCCGCAGCGACTGGAAACGCTCGTCCGCGAGGATTTGGCGCGCGAGTTCCAGGCCATCGCATTCCGGCATCATGTAGTCCAGCACGGCGAGATCGAATCGTTGCTGTCGATTGAACGCCTCCGTGAGTTCCTTGAGCGCCGCTGCGGCCGAATCGACGCTGCGCGATTCGATGCCGAGCCGCGCCAGCTGCAGGCGCAGCACTTTTCGATTCGTCTCGTTGTCGTCGACGATGAGCGCCCGGCGATTGTTGAGTACTTCCAAGTCCAGGTGGGGAGTCGCCCGTTGGCGGGTGGATTTACCGAGCCGAGCGGTAAACCAGAATGTCGAGCCTGCGCCCTCTTTGCTCTCGACTCCGACCTGTCCCTGCATCAGCTCAACCAGGCGGCGCACGATGGAAAGTCCGAGGCCCGTGCCGCCGAAGTGGCGGGTCGTTGATGCATCGATTTGCGAGAACGGCTGAAATAACGCTCCCACGCGATGCGCGGGAATGCCGATTCCGGTATCACTCACTTCGCAACGGATCACGCATCCCTGTGCGTCGCTGCCGGCCAGCCGCAGGCTGATCGAGATCTCGCCGGTGGCGGTGAATTTAATGGCGTTGGCGCCGAGATTGAGCAATATCTGTCGCAGTCTGCCGGGATCGCCGATCGCATAAGCGGGAAGCAAGGGATCGATGTTCGTAATCAGCTCGAGCTTCTTGGCGTGCGCCTGAACGGAAAGCAAATGCGCAACATCATCGACAATGGCGCACAAATCCATGTCGATTTGCTCCAGGTCAACCTTGCCGGCTTCGATCTTGGAGAAATCGAGAATGTCGTTGATGATGGTCAACAGGCCGCCGGCGCTGGCGCGGATGGTTTCGGTGTAGTCGCGCTGCGTTCGATCGAGACGCGTATCAAGCAACAGCTCGGACATCCCGATCACGCCATTCATCGGCGTGCGAATTTCATGGCTCATGTTGGCGAGGAACTGCGACTTCGCCACCACCGCCATCTCCGCCCGCTCTTTCGCCTGAAACAGCTCCGTGTTGGCCCGCTCCAGATCCTGGGTTCGATTCGCCACTTCCCGGGACAGGGCCGCGGCCAATCGCCTGAGGTGTCCGACGCGAAGCCGGTACAGTGCCGCGACCGCGGCGAGAATCGACAGGATCACCAGCAGCCGAAACCACCAGGTTTGAAAAAAGGGCGGCTCCAGCGTGAAGCGAAGCTCGGCGGCATGCGTGCTCAAGACCCCATCATTGTTCGCGGCCGTGACTTGAAACACGTAGTTGCCGGGCGGCAGATGGGTGTAATACGCGGTTCTGCGATTGCCGGCGTCAATCCAATCTTTGTCGAACCCGGCGAGGCGGTACTTGAAGCTGGTGCGTTGGGGCACGAGCAGACTCGATGCGGTGTACTGAAATTCCCACTTCTCCTGGCCCGGCTTCACATCGATCTCGCCGCTCAGATTCAAGGGCACACCATCGACCGAAAGCTGCTCAATTTGCACGACGGGCGCCACGGCATTGAACCGAATATGTTCGGGGTCAACCCTCACGATCCCGCGAATGCTCGGGAACCACAACATGCCGTCCGCCGAGCGGCAGCCGGCCGAGGTGTTGCCGCCGGCAAACTCCGCGCTGCGCAGGCCGTCTGCGAGGTCGTAGATCTTGAATTCCGGACTCTTCTTCGCGCCGTCTGCCAGCGCGTCAAGATCGGCGCGCGGCACGGACATCAAGCCCCTGTTGGTCGTCAACCAAAATCGGTGCGACTTGTCTTCCAGGACCTGAAGAATGGTTTCGCGCAGCGGACCTCCGAACTGCGCCAGGGAGGTCATCTTGCCGCCGCGCCACACGGCCAACCCGTTCGTTGTGCCGAGCCAGATCGTGCCGCGTTCATCTTCGTGGATGGCAATGACCCACTCGCTGGGTAAGCCATCCGCTGCGCCGAAATGCTGTGTTCCGTCAGGACCTATAACGAACAGACCGCGCGTTTCGGTGCCGACCCAGAGCTTCCCGCGGAAATCTTCAAAAATCAGGCGCACGGCGCTGCGGTTTGAGCCCGGTAGCAGGGACTGCTGCGAGCTGACGATTCCTCGATCGATGAGGTCGAGCCCTTGATTGCTGCCGACCCAGATGCGTCCCTGTCGATCCTCCAGCATGGCGCTAACGGCGTTTCCCGCCAGTCCATGCGCTTGATCGAACACGGTGGTCCCGTGTTGATCAATTCGATAAGCACCCGCTACTTGAGTCCCAACCCAGAGAGCGTGTGCCTGATCCTCGACAATCGCGCGCACCCGAACGTTGTCCAGACCCTTGGGGGCGGTGATGTGCTGAAATGCTCCGGCCACGTAGCTGCTGAGTCCGCCGTCCGACCCCACCCACACGCCGCCACTGCGGCGCGGTGTTATGGTCCACGCCATATTGCCTTGCAGTCCTTCGGGCTCGCCCGCGGAAACGAATTTGCCGTTCCGGAGTCGCAGCAAGCCCTCGTCGCCGCTACCGACCCATAGACTTCCTTCGTCATCCTCGAACAGCGCGCGCAATTCGCTCGAGGCAAACTGATTGGTGCCGAGTACGCTGAAGTTTCCGTCGCGCAAACGCACCAGGCCGGCCCCATGGGTCGCGATCCACAGATTCGCATCGTGATCGCTGATCAAGGCTCGGACGCTGGAACCCAAGCGACCGGCGCCCGTCGCCAGGCTAAAGCGGCCTTCATCGAAGCGATAAAGCAATCCATGATCGGTTCCCAACCAGACCGTGCCCTGAATATCCTGATGCAGGGCCGTAATTTGCTCGTCGCCCGCACCGCCGAAGTTCAAGGTCTCGAAGCGATTCCCATCGAATCGTTGCGAGCCTCCCGCGGTGCCCACCCACAGAACGCCGTCACGATCTTCCAGTAGCGCTCGAACACGACTGTCCGGCAGCCCGCTGGTCGAGTCGAACGACACGGCAGTTCCAGCGCCCAAACCGAACAGGCCGCTCTCGGCGCCCACCCATATGCGGCCCTGCTTGCCCGGTGCGATGGCGCGAACATACGCGTGCGCCAGGGCGGGCATGACGCTCAAGGCCTTGAAGTGGCCGTGCTCATATAGCGCGATGCCGGCGCGGGTGCCGATCCACAGGCGCCCCGCGGGATCGACATACAGCACGGAGATGTTCTTATCAGGTATGGCCGGCTCGTTGCCATGATCGAATACGACGAAGCGCACACCGTCGAATCGCGCCAGACCTTCCTGAGTGCCCACCCACAAGTAGCCATCGGGAGTACGGGCAATGGCCTCGGCAGAGCTCTGCGGCAATCCTTGCGGGATTTGCCAGTTGTCGAGGACGTACTGGCTGAGCTTCAACGAAGGATCCAAGGCGTGCGCCGAGAGGCTCACCATGATCAGCAGCATCGCGGCATGAGCACGGATGGTTCGTGGGATCAGGAGCGTTGTTAGGCGCTCCGCGTGACAGCTAATCCTCGACATCACTACTCCGAGACGAAAAGGGCACAAACTGATCGGGACCGCCCACGATTTGTTCACGAATCTCAATCAATTCGCAAAAAAGCCCCCAGTCCTCTCACGAGTTATCGCCTCGAACGGCCCAAACCTAAGCCCGTAGAGGTGATTTGCACACGGTATTGGTTACTGCCGCGACAATCTTTGACGTATTACCGATCGGACACACTTGAGTGGTTTTCCGCTTGACCGGCTAAGGGATCTTCGCAGTTTCAAGATCCGCTGTTCCACCACCAGCCGGCTCCGAACAACGCTACCATCGTCACGGAGGAGACGAGTTTGACGATCGTGCCGACCAGCAATCCGACCCAGGTGCCCACGCCGACCTGGGCTCCGCGCTGCACGCTGGTTCCGGTGCTCAGTTCGCCGACCACCGCACCAATGAACGGTCCGAGCAATAGACCGGGCAGGCCAAAGAAAAGACCGATCAGCGTGCCTAACAGCGCGCCCGATACCGCCCGCGGGCTGGCACCGACCCGCTTGGCGCCCAACGCTGCCGCGAGCAAGTCCATCGTCAGTCCGACGGCACCGACGAGGGCAATGCCGACCAGCCACCAAACACCCAGGTGGCTGTAATGGTCCACACGCGCGATTAGCCAGATTCCGCCGAAGATCAACGGGATGCCGGGCAGCACGGGCAGAATCGCACCGGCCAATCCGATCAGGATCAGCAAGGCGCCCACGGCGTACAACAGTGTGTCGATCGGCATTGTTGTGTATCTGTTATTGGGTGTAACGTTTCTGCATTCGTGAATTCTCGAAAGTGGGTAACCCATGCCATTGAAGTTGCGCGCTTATAGCGGACGCGAAAACGGTCTGATGATTATCGGGTCGGCCGCAGAATTGAAGCAATTGGGGACCCAGCTTCTTGCCGCGTCGGATGCTCGTCCACATTCTGCGATTCCCAACTGGCCGGCTACCGTGGCGAGCCCGTCGGTGACCGGTCCTTATTCGAATGTGAGGGATTTCCAATTAACGTTTCACGTTTCGGAATCGGATGAATTACCGGACTCGCTCAAAATCATGAGGCGAGGCGCGCCGCCTCTTTTTATCCTAATCGTCTCGGTGTGCGCACTGGCAGGGGTAGTTGCCCTCCTTGCAGAGATCACTAACGTGCTTTGACCGCGCTTGCGCGCCTGCGCGGCGGTACCGCGAACCAGGTGACTATCACCAATGCCGCAAATACCGTGTATGCGACCGTGAACACCCACACCGGAAATTCGTAGAATAGTATTCGATCAACCCAGCGCTCGATGAAACCCTCTTTGGATTCCTGCCCCCGCAACGCGTCCTCCCAAAGCGTAAGCGGGCACACAATGCCCGCCAACGACTCTGCAGCCACGACGCCGATCGCCGCAAGATGCGTGACACGCCAGCGCCAATCCCTGATCCATCTCCACCGTCGCGCGGCGCCGATGTAGATCAATGGCAGCCCAGCGGTGATGAACACCATGATCAATAGGTGGATGACGACAATCGCGTCGGCGAGCATTAATGCTGCAGCGCCGCCGGGTGTGTCTCGTAGCCAGCCGTGGTATCCACTCGCAGCCAAGCATTCTTGACGCGAATCATGAAGTAACCCTTCAAGGTATTGGGCTCGCTCCTCAATCTCTGACGGAAGTCATTGTCGGCCTTGGTGATCACAAAGCCGGCGGTCTCGCCCATCGCAACCCAACTGTCCGCCGCGATGCCGGGCGGCCGCTCCGGCGCTCCGAGGCTGTGTGCATAGGGAACGATGCCGGCGGCGATCGCGGCCAGCAATAAGACGCCAAGTATTTTGTTCATTGATTTATCCCCCGCGTGATGGATTCCTTCGACCCTCGATTGGAGCAATTTCGGCGGAGCAAAGTTCCTGAAAAAAATTTCCTAGGCTTGCACCGTAGTCTGTAGTAGCATCTCCGTAACGGGTAGGAGACGCAGCGGTATGGGGACAACGCGCCTTTCCAAAGCTGAAGCACGAATCCTCGAGCAGTACTGGAAACTGGGCACTGCCTCCGTGCGCGAAATTCTCGAGAGCCTGCCCGAAGACGAGCGCGTCGCTTACACCACGGTTCAGACCCTCGTCTATCGGCTCGAAGAAAAAGGCGCGGTACGCAAGGCGAAGAAAATTGGCAATGCCCAGCTATTCGAGCCCGCCATTGCCCAGAGCGAATATCGCAGCGGGCTGGTGCGCGACCTGCTGGAATTATTCGGCGGCTCGCCGCGAATGCTGGTCTCCAATCTGCTCGAGAGCGGCACCATCACCCTCAAGGACCTGAAGGCGCTGCAAAGTGCGTCCCCAGGCAGCAAAAGCGGCCGCGGTCGTGGAGGAAAACGGCATGCATGAGCACATTCAACGCGCGTTGTACTACTTCGAGATTCACCTCCTGTTTGCCTCGATCGTCTGGTGCGCGGCATGGATGCTGACATCGATCGGCCGCGGCAGCGCCACCACCAAGTATTGGATCTGGGTGGCGACATTGCTCAATTTCATCTTGCCGCTGGGCGCAATGTTCGACAAATTGCTGGCGGCGCATCTTTCCTGGGCGACACCGATCGGCCTTATCGGCGGCGCAGGCGTGGGCATCGCTCAAAATGCGCCGGCCGCCGCGCTGTGGTTGCTGGGCGCTACTTTGATGATTACGCGGCTTTGTTTACGGATGCGGGCGGATCGACGCGACGTCAGGACCGTCGGTCAACGCTCGTCCGATTCGCGCCCAAGTTTCCGCGTTCAGGGCATTGCGGTGAGCTTTGCCGGTCCTCGGCAAGCGCCGGCAGTCGCTGGCGTTTGGCGTCCGCGCATTTTGCTTCCCGACGGCATCGACCGCTTGCTGAGCCGCCGTGAACTCGACGCGGTGCTCATACACGAACTCACCCACGCCAGAAGGCGCGACAATCTGATACGGCTCGTGCACGAGGTCGTGCTTTGTCTGCTTTGGTTTCATCCATTGGTCTGGCTCACCGGCGCTCGGCTGGCGCTGTTCCGAGAGCTGTCCTGCGACGAGTCCGTCATCGAGCGGGCGCGCGGTCGTGACCTGATTGCGGCATTGGCGAAACTGGCCAATCCCGAGCCTGCGCTCCTGCTGCAGGCAATGGCCTCGTCTTTCTTGGGCCTGCGCCTGGCGCGCCTGTCGGCTCGGCCTCGAGGACAACGGGGCGCCGCAAACGCATTGCTGGCCATGGTATTCGGCGCGGTCTGTATCGCGGGCATCCTTGGCACGGTTGCACATACCGCCTGTTGTTTCGTGGCCAAGATCTGACGCGAGGTGGTGTACGCGTAAGTGGCTGCTTCTCTCCTGCTGGGCGGTCTTGTTTGGCGGAAGCCCGAGCGAGGCGCAGCGCCTGGATGCTATTGGACCGCAGGTACGCAAATTCGTAAGCGTTGGCAGTCTCAAGGTCGTCCTTGAACACGTGCAAATCATCGATGGGACCGGCGCAGTCCCGATGGCGGATCGGAATCTCGTCATCGAAGCGGGCAAGATCGCCGCGATTACGGCCGGCGCCGACGTGCCGCCCAGCGAGGGCGTCAGCATCCTGAATTTGCGCGGTTACTCGGTGATGCCGGGGATAGTCGGCATGCACGAGCATCTCTTTTATATGGCACGGCCGAATCTCTCGGCCGATAACAGCTACGACTCACCGGCCCTCTTTCATCAGATGAGCTTCTCCGCGCCGCGCTTGTACTTGGCGAACGGCGTAACCACCGCGCGCACGGCAGGCAGTATCGCGCCCTACACGGACTTAAGACTTAAGCAGGCGATTGAGAGCGGCGTGCTCCCCGGGCCTCACCTGGATGTTACCGGTCCGTATCTGGAAGGGGCCGGGAACAATCCCAATCTGCAAATGCATCAGCTCACCGGGCCGGCCGATGCGCGTGAGACCGTGGCGTACTGGGCCGATCGCGGCGTGACCTCCTTCAAGGCCTACACACACATCACGCGGGAGGAATTGAGCGCCGCCGTGAAAGAGGCACACAGGCGCGGGCTGAAGGTGACAGGCCACCTGTGCTCCGTCACTTATGCCGAGGCGGTTCAGATCGGCATCGACGATTTCGAGCACGGATTCTTCGTCAACACCGAACTGGACCCCGACAAGAGGCCCGACAGCTGCAGTGCGAGCGGAGGGGACTACACGCTCGAACACATGAACCCCGGCGGTGCCGATGCAAATCGGCTGATCGCGCTGCTCATCAGCCATCATGTTGCCGTCACCTCAACCCTGCCGAGCACCGCGGCCGGCGTGCCTGGCGAGACCACTCCCGACGGACGGCCGCTGTTGCGGCCGGCGGTGTTGGCGGCCATGGCGCCCTCGGTGCGGGAGGCATACCTCTACAGCCGCAATCGCCTGCGATCGCCCCAGAACAACGCGGCCGAGCTGCTGCGCAGAGACATGGAATTGGAACGCGCCTTTGTCGCAGCCGGGGGCTTGCTGTTGGCCGGGCCGGATCCTGTTGGCTTCAACGGCTTATTGCCGGGATTCGCCGATCATACCGAGATCGAGTTACTGGTGACCGCCGGATTTACACCGGTGCAAGCCATTCGAATCGCGACACTGAATGGTGCAACTTACCTTGGCCGCCAGGATCAGATCGGCTCCATTGCCACGGGCAAGAACGCGGATCTCGTGGTCATGAAAGGCGATCCGGCCGCCCGCATCACGGACATCGAAAACGTCGAGATCGTCTTCAAGGACGGCGTGGGATACGACACCCAAAAGCTGCTCGATTCGGTGAAAGGTCATTACGGCGAATATTGAAACCGGGAACGAGGGCGTGCGGGCGCTGCTCTCGGCCTGCGCAGCGTCATTCTTTGCTCTTGCCCTGAGTGCACCGCTTGCGGCGCAGACGCTCTCCGCCGGCACGATCGTTCAAGCCGGCCGGCTGCTCGATCCCAAGACTGGGAATGCGCTGTCGCCGGCAGCCGTGCTGATTGAAAACGGCATGATCAAGGAAGTCGGCGCGCCGGCGCGGGTTCATGCGCATGCGCCGGCCGATGTGAAGACCATCGATCTGGGCACCGCGACCCTGCTACCCGGGCTGATCGACGGTCATACGCACCTGCTGCTCGACGTCATTGCGCCGCCGGAAGCCGAGATCAAGCGCACCTTCAACGGCGAGTTTGAGCCGGGACTATTGCTGGCGATCGCCGGCATGTCGCCGAGCGAACGCGTCCTACGGGGCGCGCAAATGGCACGCGAAGAACTGCAGGCCGGCTTCACGACGGTCCGCAACGTCGGACACTCCGGCATTGACGGCGATGTAGCGCTGCGCGACGCGATCAATGCCGGTCGAGTGCCCGGTCCGAGAATGCTCGCATCCGGGCGCAAGCTGATGTCTGTTGGTTATTTGCAGAGCCTCAATCCCGCGCTTGCCGATGCAATCATGCAGCAGGAGTTTCTGCAGGTGGAGAGCCCCGACCAGGCGCGCCAAGCAGTTCGCAAGAATAGTTTCTATCAAGTCGACCTCATCAAAGTGACGATCGAGGACGACATCACGCAGGCGGAGATGACGGCGATCGTCGACGAGGCTCACCGCCAGCATCTCAAAGTTGCGGTCCACGCGTTCACCGCGCCCAATATCCAAATCGCGATTGCCGCAGGCGCCGACTCCATCGAGCACGGCAACGGTGTCACGAATGAACAGCTCAGATTGATGCGCGACAAGGGCATCTTTTTCGACCTGACGCCAACCTTCGCGGACGGTTTTTGGTCCAAGATCCACGAAACGAGCGTGGTGTCCCCGGCCTTTCGATCCGAGCTGCTCGCGCGCGACGAACGCGGCCGACAGCGCTATGCCGCCCTGGTGCAGCGGGTATTAAAGTCGGGCGTCAAGACTGCCGCGGGATCCGATATGTGTTGGTTCTATCCCGGAAAGACCCGTGGGCAAGCCGCAGCCACGATGTTCCCGGCCCTGCAACGCGCCGGAATGCCGGCCATCGACATCATCCGTGCGGTGACCACGAACGCCGCCGAAATGTTGGGATGGCAGGATCGCGTGGGCGCCGTCGAGCCCGGGAAATTTGCCGATCTCGTTGCTGTGGCGGGAGACCCAATCGCCGACATCAGCGAGCTCGAGCGGGTGCGATTCGTCATGAAGGGAGGACAGGTGATCGGCAACGAGCTCGGGCCGCCATAGAATCGTATCCCGATGCGTCACGCGATCGATGCGTCACGCGATCGTCGGATCTTGTTCGGTGCTTTTTTCTGCGAACGCGGGCTGCGCCAGGCAGCCGGCCAATTCGCTCCACTCGCCCGCGACGATGTAAACGACACCGCAAACAGCCGCAACAGCGCCAATGGTCCAACTGTAGATCCCCGCCACGCCGAACCACCGCAGCGCCCCGACCGTGAAAGCGAGGCATATGGCGCCCCACACCACCCCAATTCCGAGCGTAGCGATGAGCCAAGCGGTCAGCTTTTCCACTTGTCGCGACATGATCGCGCTCGCACGCCAGCGAGCGCACTGATAGGCCAATAAACTGATGGCGGCCGCCACGCCCACGAAGAGTCCGATTCTCGATGCCGGTTGGTGAGTCAGCAGGCGATACAGCCACAGCAAACCGCTAAGCACCACACCCAGATTCGCAGCAAGGTACAGCAATTCGAACAAGCCGCGACGCACAACCTCGCGGGCCCATCGGCGCTTCTCGCGCGGGGCTGCATCGCCGCCCGCCGGGGCCGCGGCTTGCGTGCCGTTCAATTCTGTGAGCTCGTTCAAGCAACTCTCCATGCTTCGCAAACCAGCCTAAAGCTGCGGCGGCAATATGTCTGCGATCTGAGCCCGGCACGGGGTTTTTTCTTGTGACGAAGTTAACACCCCGGCCGCGCCTCCCTATCATATCAATTAGAAGCCCGTGCGGAAGGAGATCAAATGGAAAGTAACCGCAGCCCACAACAGCGTCAGAAACGCGGCCGCCAGCAACGCGGCCCAGAGCTTCGCCCACCGGCCCCGAGAGCCCGTTGCGACAACCCATAGGTTCCATAGGCCCACGGCTGTACCCCCGACGAATGCAAGCGGCGACAGGATGCGCAGCAACGCGATCCAGCCGTTCACCTTGGGAATGAGATCGAGCACGGACAGCATGGCGATGACCAGAACGACCCAGCCGGCGAAGACCAGGACGGCGGCGGCAGCGGCAATCCGCACCCAGCGATGCGCCCTGGCGGTACTGCCCGTCAACGCATACGCAACGCCATAGTGGCGGCGGGTCAGCGCACTGATCGGCCATGCGAGGGTAGTCAGCAGCAACACAATCAAGCTGGCGATTATCGCGGGCACCCACCATCCCCCGGATTTCGACCAGGGAGTTCGGTCATAGACCACGATCGGCGATTCACTGCCATAGCTGAAACGCACAACCCGGCCGTTCTCCACCCGCGCCGCAAGCAGATCCTTGCCATGTTGCTCTCGCCAAACAAATGGGGCCACCTCACGCCAGCGCAGCGGCACGCCCGAGGGGCTGGTGGCGTTGGAAACCGCTATCGTGCCGTCGCCGTTGTCGGCAACGACTGCCTGTTGCGCCAAGTACAGTAGGCTCACGAAGCTCGTTTCCGCCCGGCGCGAGACGCTATACCGGCCCGCCATCATGCGCGCGTGTTCGGCGGCGGTTTTCTCATCGACTTTTCCGTCCGCCGTCGGGCCGGGCAGATAGCGGTCCGCGAACTGATGGAACAATTCCGCGCGCACTTCTTGTGCCGCCCCATCTTTGCCGACACTGTTCATGGAAACCAAGAGTCCGACGCCATCATCGATGAACAAATGCAGATCGCTATGAAACCACTGCGTGTCGCCGCCGTGGCCAATCACGCGGTGGCCGTTATAGTTGTCCTCGAAGAATCCGAGCACCATGCGATTGAGCTGCGGCAGAATCGTGAGCGCCGTGTCATGCATCTGCTGCGCCGTTTCCGCTTTGAGAATCTGACTCGAGCCATAGCGGCCGTTCTTCAGGTGCGCGATCATGAAGTGGGAGATGTCATCGCCGGTCGCCGTCAGGCTGCCGGCCGGCGCCGGCCCGACGATTTCGAACGGTTTGGGCGGCAGCGATGCCGTTTGATAGGCCATCGATAGATTCGCTTTGAAGCGCTCGGGGAGCGGCTGGCGAAATGTGGAATTCTGCATCTCGAGCGGCACGAACAGATGCTTGTCCAGGTAATCATCGAAGGGCATGCCGGCAACGCGAGCGACGATATACCCCGCGAGCGCGGCCGCCGTGTTGGAATAGGCCGGCGTCTCGCCCGGCGCAAAAATGCGCGCCGGTACGTAGAGTTTCATGAACTGATCGAGCGGCATGACACCGTCCGCTTCGACTCCGATCAAGCCCTTCAAGCGTTCCTCGAAGCCGGCCGTGTGCGTCATGATGTTGCGCATTGTCACGGGTTTGCCCTGGCGGGGAGGAATCTTGAAGTCGAGGTATTGATTCACATCGGCATCGAGATCGATCTTGCCCTGCTCGACCAGCTGCATCACCGCGGTCCACGTGAAGAGTTTGGAGACTGAGCCCCAACGAAAGAGCGTGCTCTTCGGATCGACGGGCTTGCCGGCGGCGTAGTCGGCGTAGCCGTAGCCTTTCTCGAACAGCACTTGGTCATCTTTGACCACGACGACCACGGCGCCGGCGATATCGCCGCTGTACAGCGCATAGGGGAAATATCCGTCGAGCCATGTCTCGACGTCAGCACCGCTCAAGGCGTGGGGTGCCGGCGCTTG
>Ga0210389_10000136_pt1 | contig 74123 bp, 58 predicted proteins | sample IncBWH28OmetaG_FD_160127 | JGI IMG/M metagenome (GOLD analysis project Ga0210389, IMG submission 160127) | Forest soil microbial communities from Barre Woods Harvard Forest LTER site, Petersham, Massachusetts, United States - Inc-BW-H-28-O ...
GCCCGCCAATAGAAATGCTGGTGATGCCGAGGGCCACGCTTCCCACGTTGGTCACCGTGATTTTCTTAGGCGGACTGGTTGTTCCCACCCTTACTGCGCCGAAGTTCAAACTGACGGGCGCGAGCTTTACCGCCGTGCCTGTGCCTGAGAGCGGGACCGACTGTGTGCCGGAGCTGTCCACAATGGTCAACGTTCCAGTTTGCTTACCAGTGGCAGCCGGCGTGAACTTCACCGAGATGGTACAGCTGCCGCCCGCCGCCACGCTTGATCCGCAGGTGTTGGTCTCGGAAAATTCGACACTGACCGCAATGCTCAAGATGTTGAGCGCGCTTCCGCCGGTGTTGGTAAGGGTTACGGTTTTCGGAGCGCTGCTGGTGTGGAGGAGCTGCTTGCTGAACGTGAGACTGGCGGGTGACAGCGACACGGGGCCGGAGTTGAGCAGCACTTCAACACTGTTGCTGTTGAGATCGGCGGTAACGAGATCGGGAGAGCCATCGCCGTTTACATCTCCCACCGCAACATCTTCCGGGCTGGAACCGACTGGGTAGTTCACTCCAGTTTGAAATGTTCCATCGCCATTTCCCTGGAGTACGGTGACGTTATTTGAATTCTGATTTGCGGTTGCAAGATCGAGTTTTCCGTCACCATTGAAATCTCCGACGGCAACTACCTGTGGAAAAGCTCCCACGGAGTATGCAACTCTCTGTTTAAAAGTGCCGTCGCCGTTCCCGATCAGGATGCTGACGGTATTTGATTTATCGTCGGCGGTGGCGAGGTCAGGGATGCCGTCGCCATTGAAGTCGCCGACCGCAACACAAAGATCGGTGGTGCCAGTGGCGTAAAGGGTCGGCGTTCCGAAGGTTCCGTCTCCATTGCCCAGAAAAACGCTGATTGTGTTGTCGTCAGAGTTGGCGACCACCATATCCAACTTGTTGTCGTTATTGAAATCTGCGACGGAGACCCAGCGCGGCTTCGAGCCGACGGCATAATTAACCGCCTTCTTGAACGTGCCATTTCCATTGCCCAGCAAAACGCTTACGCTATTGCTGCTGTGGTTCACCACCAGCAGATCCTGGTTCCCGTCAGTATTGAGGTCAGCGACTGCGAGCGCGATGGGATTCGTTTGGACTGTAACCGTGTAGGCAGGCTGGAAAGTGCCGTCGCCATTGCCGAGGAGAATATCGACGAGGTTGGTCGATCCCGCCATGGTTGCGAGATCCATGCGGCCATCGTTATTGAAATCTCCGGCGACCACCATCCACGGACTTGCACCGACCGGATAATTCACTGGGGGCTTGAAAGTTCCATCCCCGTTTCCCAAAAGAATGCTGATGGAGTTGCCGCCATAGTTGGCGACCGCCATGTCCAATATTTTGTCGCCGTTAAAATCCGCCAGCGTGACGAAGCGAGGACTGGTGCCGGTTGCGAATGTGCCGCCGGCGACAAATTCTCCGGCCACGGCGGTTGTGGTGAGGGCAAGCAACAACGCGAGAATTGCCGGCACAAGAAATGGACGCCGCATGAGGTCTCCGCGAGGTGAAATATAATCGGCCGCCGGCACCTCGGATTTCAGACTACTATCCGAGCGTGCCGGCGACCGTGATCCGCTACCGACCCTTCAACCAACGCCATGCGTTACGGATGCAAGAACCAGGGCGTCGCCGTGGGATCGCTCCTGAAGAAAGTGCTGAGCAGTCCGGCAGCTTTATTTCTTCCAATCGCGGAAGGATGCAGCCCGTCGCTGGTAACGTCCTGACAACCGTAGGTCAGGCCATCGCTGCGGCCCAGTAGCCCGTTGGCCCAAGTGTACGGTCCCCACAACAACAGTGGCGCCATCACCAGGCCGTTAGCCGGATTGTTGTTCAGAGCTGGGTTGCCGTTAATCTGATCCGCAATCACGTTTTGCACTGCGAGTCCGAATTCATAGGCGTACGGCTCCGGATAACTATTAGAAGGCTGATAGCCGCCGTAGTGCAGGCTGGAGACATATGCGAGTTGGAGATTCGGGAAATAAGTGTGGAGGTTCTGGAGAATCGAGATCAGATCATTCTCCTGATTTTGCATATCGTTGGGGTAGACGCCGCTCTGGTTGCTATGCGGCATCATGATCCACGCCGCGACAACTTGATTCGCCGTCACGTTCTGATACGGCAGGTAATTGTTCGTGATGGTCAGCCAGGTACCGGCGGTGGGCGAGGTCCAGTCGGGAGCATTCGTTCCGTCGATGGCGGAGTTGACCAAAATTAACTTTGAATTGAGCGCCGGATCGCCGACTTCCATCGGGCCAAATTCATCCCAGATGGTGCGAGTGATGGAGACTCCGACGGAGATCATCACGTAATTTCCATTGGGATCGGATTGACCAGCGGCATTCAGCGGTCCGATGTTGTCGGCATAATTGAGCGCTGTAGCCAACTGAGCCGCTGGCGGTGTGTTTTGGCCATTGGGATACAGGCCTCCCTCGAAGCCCAGATAGGTTCCCGTCCCCAGATCGGTCAGCGCCTCCAGTGGCGTGCTGGTATTGGCCACATCCCAATCAATGTTGTTGCACTTGGCGCCGGTGACATAAGCAGCAACCGGCAGGGTCAGTAATGCGGTCGCCGTGTGCGAACTCGAATCCGTTACCTTCGCGGTGAAGGTGTAGGTTCCCACTGCAACCGTGGAAGCCGGCGTCCCGGTGATGGAGCCGCTGGACGATAAAGTTAAGCCGCTCGGCAGAGTGCTTCCGGAAGCGAGACTCCAAGCGAGCGTACCCGTTCCGCCGGTGGCTGCCAGATTGGCCAAATAGGTTGCCTTCTGGGTGACCGTAGGCAGTGTGGGGAAGTTTGTAATGGCCAGCGAAGTTGGAGTTGTGCCGGTTCCCGTCATGCTGACACTCTGGCCCGGGATAATGTCCATGGTCAGATAAGTCGCGTTGGTGTATGAGATCGCCTGCGTCGGCGTGAAGTTGACTTGGAATGAGAACGAAGTGTTGGGCTGAATTGCGACCGACGATGTGAAGCCCGAGTAGCTGAAGGGCGGTTCGTTCGCGATCGAGGACAAATGGAAAGCCGCGTGGCCCGTGTTTGTGACTTTGACCGTTTGTGAGGTGGTCGTCCCGAGAGGCTGAGGAGCGAAGGTCAAGACGTTGGGCGTGACGGAAGCGGCGGCCGTCGTGGTAACGCCAGTGCCGGTGAACGTTACGATCGAGGGATTGGTTATCCCGGCAATCGAGATCGATAGCTGTCCGGTGTAGGCCTGGGCCGCTTGCGGAACGAACTTTATGCAATAGGTTGAGGTTTGCGCCGGTGACAGAGTCTTCGGGGCGTAGCCATATTGCAGTTGGAAAACCATGAACGGGGTGAGGGTAAAGCTGCTCACGGTCAACGAGGTTGAACCTGTATTGGTAACGACCACAGGCTGACAAGTCGACTGCAAACCGACATTTTCGCTCGGATAGCTGATGGAAGTGGGCAGCACGGTGTAACTGACGTTCGCTTGTGCTCCCGTTCCGGTCAGGATTAACTTTTGCGGGCTGGTTACGTCGCTATCCGTAATCGTGACATTGGCGGTGCGACTTCCGATGGCGGTAGGACTGAAGGTGACGGTGATGGTGCAACTGGCGTGCGCCGCCAGGCTGCTGCCGCAGTTGTTGGTCTGGGCAAAGTCGGCGGTGTTGGCTCCACCGATAGCAATGCTGGTAATCGTGATGGCGGTGCTCCCCAGATTGGTCATAGTGTCGGTCAGGGGTGCACTCGTTACACCCACCGCCGTAGAGGGAAAGGTGAGGCTGGCGGGAGCGAACTTAACTGCAGTACCTTCTCCGCTCACGGCCGACGTCTGCGTGCCGGCGCCGTCCACGACGCTTAGAGTTGCTGATTGAAGGCCTTCCGTGGTCGGTTTGAATTCGACGGAAATCGTGCAGGTAAGGCCAGCGCCCAGAGTTGAGCCGCAGGTATTCGCGGTGATCGGGAACTCCGCCGATTCCGCTCCGGTTACCGAGACGCTGGAAATTGTAAGTGTCGTGCTGCCGGTATTGGTAAGGGTCGCGGTCTTAGGCTGACTCGCAGAGCCGATCGCGATGATGCCCCAGGCTAAAGTTGCGGGCGTCAGGGTCGCACTCGCGGTGGTAATCGGACCGTAGACGTCGATTTCGGTCTGCGTTCCCACATAGACCCGGCCGTTGGCTACCAGGGGCACCGGGAATTTTGCCGCTAAGCCGGCGGTGTCACGGCCGGCATTTTGCGCGCTGCTGTAAAGCAGAGTCGCGACGTTGGTTGCGTCAAAAGCGTAGAGCAAAAGTGGTTTTGTCCCAGGCAATAAATCCAAACTCTGCTGCCGCTCGGCCACCCAGATGATGCCGTTGGTGGAGCCGTTGGCCGAAATGTAAGGAGTGCCTCCGTCGGGGAATACATTCGTGGACGCCGCAAACGGCGTAGTCGACAGCAGACCATTGCTCAGAGTGTATTGCTTCAGGTAATCACCAGCCCCCGCATCCGCCTGGGTGCCGGCGGCATAAACGTAATTCGCGTTCGGCGCCTGCCAGTACGCGGGACTTGACCAATAGCCAAAGGGCGCGCCTTCGATTTCCTGCGGGATCTGATCTTGCGTGGCGTTGTACTTGCCCATATTGTCGCGGTTGACAACGTAGAGAGGTGCGGCGTAAACACCACCTGTCCAAAGGTCGCAGGGAGTGCCACCTTTGCCTCCCAGAATAATCTCATCGGGATATGGGCCGGTCTGTGTCGGCACGATGAGAGGGCCGCCTGAACCCAGATCCACATCATTGCTGCCGCGGCAAGCCTGGTCCATGGGTGTGAAGTAATCGACAACCTGCAGGGAACTATTCAGCTTCAACAAGGTATCGCCGTAATCCTGGCCCGGCGGAACGTTGACGTCGAACTTTGCGTCGGAAGTTGAGAAGTAAATGTTATTCAAACTATCGGCGACCAGTCCCTGACCGCTCTGCCAGATATTGGAGTTCGAGCTGTTGGGCGAAGTATTAAAGACGTAAAGCTGTTGCAGGTTCGTTGCGTTATAACCCAGCACCCATCCGTGGTAGTTGCCGTACGGGATGTAGACCACGCCATTCATCAACAGCAGACTCGGCCGCTGCGCGGTGTGCTGCGCGTCAAAAGGAACCTGGCCGTGTCCATTGTTATCGATACCCTTGCCAGCGACCGTAGCCTGGATGAGAACCGGTCCGCTAAACTTTTCCGCCCCGGTCGTGATGTCAAGAGCGTGGAGGTAATGCAGAAACGTTCCGTTGTTATCGATGTGTGTGTCGAAGTAGATTGTCCCGGAAGTAGTATCGATCACGGGCGTTCCGGTAATTCCAATCGTGGGATAAATATTGCAGGTCTTGGTCAAAGAGTAGCAGGGGACGGCGGTGATGCCTTGCCCCGGGTTAATAAAGCTCACGTACCACAAAGGAGTGGTGGTCAAGCCATCGGCGTCGAACGCGTAGGCTCCATCATTCTCGGTGACCACATAGAGGACGTTGTGCTTTCCCTGTCCCGGGATCGTAACGTTGGGCACGTACAACGGCTGGGCAAATACACTGCCGTCGACCGGGAAGGAAAACACTTTCCCGAACTTCGCGGAATTCACGTTTGCCGGGGTCAGCGCGGTCTCATTGAGATTGCTATTCTGCCAGGTAACCTGACCGGCATATTGAGCGCGGGCGCTGTGCGCGAGCAATCCGGTCAACGCGATCATCAGCACTATAGCGCGAAAAGAAAGACTAATCTTCTTCGTCATGAATCGTCCCTCGGAGGCCATTCTTTGATGGCCCGAAATTTGTTTGTTAGGTGAGCAAATCGAAACGTGTCTAATCATCAACTCGAAGGGCGCCTTCGCGGACAAATACGGCTTGCGCTTATAAGACACTGATGAGGGTTCTCCTGAGGATTCGTGCTTGGGGGGAGACACCAAACTTTAAGTCACCCGTCCGTGTGGTGTCAAATGAATTCTGTGCTGTAGGCTTGCTGGGCGCGGTTTTCCAGAGTTTGTGTGCAATTTCCTGCGACTTTTGGAGCGAAGTGTACGATCCGGTTGATTAGCCGACAAAAAACGGGGCGGGAAAAGCTTGGGTTCATGCCGCTGGCGGTGCGCGCGTCACTATAACCTATTGTAAACAAATATACTTATCTAGAGATGTTGGAGGAAGTCTACTTCCAATAGAGTCTTTGGTAGGTAGTGCTTTTGACCTCTTGCAGTAACTTGCATTCCCAGTTAGCCTTATTCAACTTAAGTGTGTCGCTGTATTGGCACTCAAGCGTCATCCCCCCTTTACGAATACTGTGCGATGCCTAATCTCTTGCTGACAACGTAGCTTTTTACGGCTACACCTCGGCGGATTAGTTTCCGTTTCTTGTTTCTTCGGGGTCGCTTTCTGTGACTCAGAGGGCGGAGCTGTAATGTGCCGCTTCCCGAAGACTGACTGTTAGAAGACTGATTGTTAGCGTTTAATATTCTTGACCTAACCCGATGAGGCGCGAGAGAGTTGCGTCAGTGTGTAGAGCGTCTCTCGCAGCGGTTCGCGTTCTGCTTTAGTGCTGGGAGGAATTTAGATGATGAAACGGATTGGATGGCTGACGGGAATCGTGATGGTTGCGGTTGTTGCCCTGGGAGTCGCGGGTGCACAGGAAAATTCCGCAGCAGGCACGGCACATCTGGTGACGACTTCAAACACCAGCGCCGACACCGTCTCGCCCGCGGCTGCGCCGACCGTGCCCCAGCTCCAGGCCCGTGACTCGCGCTACCAGTTATGTGCAGGAGATAGTTTCGACGTTTCTTTTGAGCTCAGCCCTGAGTTCAACCAAACCGTAACGGTTCAGCCGGATGGTTTTGTTACATTGAAGAGCGTCGGTGATGTGAAGGTGCTCGATCAGACGGTCCCACAGCTCACGCAGACCTTGCGCCAGGCTTACGGCAAGATCTTGAATGATCCGCTCATCGTAGTTGTCTTGAAGGATTTTCAGAAGCCTTACTTCATTGCCGACGGTCAAATTGGGCATCCCGGCAGATATGAAATGCGCGGCAATCTGACTTTGACAGAAGCAGTTGCAATTGCCGGAGGTTTCACGGACACCTCGAAGCATTCGCAGGTGCGCCTCTATCGTCGGGTTAACGACCAATGGGCGTTCGCCAAGGTTTTCAACCTTAAGGAAATGGAGCAGAAGGGTGATTTGCACGAAGATCCGCTTCTGCATCCCGGGGATATGTTGTTCGTCCCGAAGAACTCGCTCTCCAAGATAAAGCCGTTCTTGCCATACACCGGATTAGGCGCGAACACTTCGATCGCGGCTCACTAAGGAATGATTTTCGCAGTTCCCCCTTGGATCGTCAGGACCCACAGGAGATAGAGATGAGAGACCAGGATTTTACGCAGGCCCCGAGCGCAAGTGGCTTCGGCTTCACGCTTCGCGATCTGCTGGCCATTGGATTTCGCCACAAGCGGGCTTTCGTCCTCTGCTTTCTCGGGATCCTGCTGGGCACGCTGGCGGCGGTTCTGCTGCTGCCCGCCACTTACGAATCTACGGCGCAGATCGTTGTGAAACGCGAACGCGTCGATCCCGTGGTTACGGCAGAGAAAAACGATCCCACGCAGGTCGTTGGAGAAGTAACCGAAGAAGAACTCAACTCCGAAGCTCAGCTGATCATGAGCGAAGATGTTTTGCGCAAGGCTGTGATCGATTCCGGGCTGGATAAGCGGAAAACACTTTTGTCATCCCTGTTCGCCGAGACTGACGATCAAAAGATCGCGAAAGCGGTCGACAAGATGAAGGGCACCCTTCGAGTGGAGCCCTTAAAGAAGACCAACGTGGTTCAAATCACGTACGCGGCGCACGACGCCAAGCTGGCGGCGAAAGTTCTTAATAACGTGATTACCGCCTACGTGGAAAAGCACGTCGCCGTCAACCGGCCGCCCGGGCAATTAAAGTTCTTTGAAGAAGAAACCGACCGCTACAAACGCGATCTCGATCAAGCCGAAGAGCAATTAAAGACATTTTCTCAGGAGCAAAGTGGCGTCGCTCCCCAGGTTTCCCGGGACATGACGCTGCAGAAACTGAACGACTTCAGCGCCGCGCTGGAACAGACGCGAGCCGAGATGTCCGCCACCGAACAGAAAATCGCGGAACTCCAGAAGCAGGCTGGCACTACCCCCGATCGGCTGACCACGCAGATGCGCGAGACCGACAACGGCGCTGTCTTGCAGCAGTTGAAGGGATCTCTGTTGACACTGGAGCTGAAGCGTACCGAGTTGCTGACCAAATATCAGCCCGGCTACCGGTTGGTGCAGGAAGTTGACAAACAGATTACCGACACCCGCACGGCGATCACTGCGGAAGAAAGCAAGCCACTCAAAGAGCAGACCACCGATCGCAATCCGACTTACGCATGGATCAATGAAGAGCTGGCGAAGGCCAAGTCCGACTACAGCGCGTTGCAAGCGCGGGCCACAGCGACCCAGGCCATTGTCGGCGTCTACCAGGGCAGAGCTCACCAGCTCGAAGTCAATGGATTCATCCAGCAGGATCTCCTCCGGACCGCGAAGGCGAACGAAGACAATTATCTTCTGTATCTGCACAAGCGTGAGGAAGCCCGCATCGCCGATGCGCTGGATCAGACCCGCATTCTCAATATTGGCATGGTGCAACAGCCGACCCTGCCGCTCTCGCCTACCCGCTCGGTCTGGATGTTCGGCCTGGTTGGCGTGCTGATGGCTTGTATGCTCAGCGTGGGACTGGTTTTCACCAGAGAGTACCTGGATTCGTCGTTCAGAACGCCATCCGAAGTTCTATCCGAATTGAATATCCCCGTACTGGCGGCGGTGCCCTTGAGCGCGAATCGCAAGATTGGCAACCACAACGGGAATGGCAATGGCAACAGTGCCCGGAGAAACGGCCGCGGAGAGTTGCAGGTCGAAGAAGTTTACAATTCGCACGGTGTCGGAGATGGACCGCAGTAAGTTTCTCGAGTGCAGGATTCGAATGTAAGGAAAGAGGATTCGGGAATGTTTTTGAATTACTACGGTCTACGGGAACAGCCCTTCGGAGTTACGCCGGATCCGCGCTTTCTGTATCTGAGCCCGGCTCATCGCGAGGCGCTGGCCTCGCTGGTGTACGGCATCGAGAGTGGGCTGGGTTTCCTGGCGCTGATTGCTACACCGGGGATGGGCAAGACCACGCTCTTGTTCCATCTGCTGGAGAAATTCCGCACTTCGGCGCGTACCGCATTTCTGTTTCAGACGCAGTGCAACTCCCGCGAGTTTATGCGCTTCCTGCTGGCCGAACTGGGATACGGTTCGGACGATCAGGATTTTGTGCGCATGCACGAGGAGTTCAACAAACGCCTGCTGCAGGAAGCGCGCGCCGGCAACCGGTTCATTGTTGTAATCGACGAAGCTCAGAATCTGGACCCGGCCGTGCTGGAGACGGTCCGTCTTCTCTCGGACTTCGAAACTCCGCGAGCCAAGTTGATGCAGATCGTACTGGCCGGACAACCGGAACTCGCCGACAAACTGGCAAACCCGCGCATGGCGCAACTTCGTCAACGAGTTTCGCTGGTCAGTGGATTGCAACCTCTGTCGATTGAAGAGACCAATAAATACATACACCACCGTCTGCGGGTAGCCGGACACCGGGGCGAGCAGTTGTTCAGCCCCGCCGCTCTGGCTCGAATCACCGAGTTCGCTGCGGGCATCCCGAGAAACATCAACAGCCTTTGTTTCAACTCGATGTCGCTGGGCTGCGCTTTGCAGCAGAAGGTAATGGATTCCGCGATCGTCGAAGAAGTGATCAGCGACCTCGATATCTCACGGCATACTACTAAGGCATTCCGTGGGCCGTCGGATTTCGGCCCCGGCGCCGCGCAGGTTTACGAGAGTTTGCCTGCCGGCACGTTTGCTCCCGCGTCCGGACACAGCACCTCCGGACACAGAATGAACGGCGGCCACAGCTCGCATCTGAGTCCGTCTGAGGCCAGGGCATATATGGAACAGATAGTGATGCAGTTGCAGAAATCCAGTCAGCTGGTGACAGAGGCGCTGTCAGATCGCACGAAGGTATCGGGTCACGGCAAATTGGACTAAGAGAGTGGCAGATTAGAAAGTCACTATCCCTCCCCAACACAACCTCAAACCAAGGCCAAGCTTCTCCCCTGTTTCTCCTACGTCAACAGCGCTCTTCCTAAGGAGTTTTCCGGTGGGTAACGTGCGACGGCAGTTCTTGTTGAATTCGATGAAACTGTTCGACCTTGTCCTGATGGTGGCCTCATTCGGACTGGCCGCAGTGGTGGTCTCCGAACGGGCAACCGTTTCGGTCGCCGAGTTTCTTGCGCTCCGGGTCAAGATTCAGAACTTCGTAACTTTCTCGCTTTTGCTTCTGGTCTGGCATCTCATCTTCTCTTCGTTCGGGATGTATGCTTCCCGACGCTTGGCCGGCCGCTGGGATGAGACCGTCGACATCGTCAAAGCCACCACACTGGGAACGTTCCTGCTCCTTTGCTCGCATTTTATTTTTCACATTAGTTTGATCATGCCGGAGTTCCTGGGAATTTTTTGGCTGGCGAGTACGGCGGGGGCGATTTTCAGCCGGACCGCCATGCGCAGCCTGCTGAAACGGCTTCGCCTCCACGGCAGGAATCTGCGGGACATATTAATCGTAGGAACGAATGCGCGTGCGATTCAGTTCGCCGAAAAGATGCGGCAGAACCCGGGGCTGGGTTATCGCGTGATGGGTTTTGTCGATCAGGACTGGCCTGGGCTGACGGACTTCCGGCGATCCGGATTTGATGTGGCCTGCGACTTCGATTCTCTGCCGGCGTTTCTGCGGGCCAACGTGGTTGACGAAGTTGTGGTCACGCTGCCCATGCGGTCTTTCCACTCCCGAGCCTCGGAAATCGCAACGCTCTGCGAGGAGCAGGGAATCGTCATTCGGTTCATCTCCAACCTTTTCGATCTGAAGAAAGCGCGATCGAGAGCGGAGGAATTCGAAGGCGACTCCTTGATCACCCACTACACGGGTGGACTGGAAGGCTGGCCGGTCGTATTCAAGCGCGTGGTCGATATCGTTTTCTCGCTGGGCATGATCATCCTTCTTCTGCCCCTGTTTCTGCTGACGGCAGCGCTCATCAGACTCAGTTCGCGCGGTCCCGCGGTCTTCGTACAGAAGAGGCTGGGACTGAACAAGCGCCACTTCGGCATCTACAAGTTCCGCACCATGGTGGTGGATGCGGAAAAGCGTATGAAAGAGATCGAGCATCTGAACGAAGTTACCGGCCCGGTCTTCAAGATCAAGAATGATCCGCGAATCACTCCGCTCGGGCGCTTTCTTCGCAAGACCAGCATCGACGAACTGCCGCAACTGTTCAATGTGTTGAAAGGCGATATGAGCCTGGTGGGGCCGCGGCCGTTGCCAATTCGCGACTACGAAGGGTTCAACGAAGACTGGCAGCGCCGGCGCTTCAGCGTTCGTCCTGGCATCACCTGCCTATGGCAGATCGGCGGGAGAAGCTCGATTTCTTTTGAGAAGTGGATGGAATTGGATCTGCAATACATCGATAAGTGGTCGCTCAAGCTTGATTTGGAAATCCTCGTCAAGACGATTCCAGCGGTCCTGAAGGGTTCAGGGGCCGCGTGACATCGGAGACCAACACAATTGAAAAGCCGGTGTCCGGGGAAGAGCGCTTGCCGTTGCACAAACGATTCTTGTTCGGTCTGGCATACGCGCTGTTCATGATCGTGACGTTGTCGCTGCTGGGAGAAGTTGCCTTACGCGTTCTTCCGCTGGGGAAATTTCGCAGCGCTCCTTTTCGGCAGTATGATTCGGAACTTGGAGTCTCGCTGGTTCCGAATATGAAAGTGACGCACAGCCGGGGATGTTTTACCGGCCACGTCGAAACCAATCGCTGGGGCTTTCGCGACCGGGACCGCATTCTGGAGAAACCGCCTGGCGACTTTCGCATTGCCCTGATTGGCGATTCAGTGGTCGAAGGTGTTCATGTGAACCCCGATCAGGTCATGAACATCCAGATGGAAAAGCTCTTGCAGCAGCAGGGATATCACAACATCGAAGTGATGAATTTCGGGATCGAAGGCATTGGAACCACCCAGGAACTCATCCTGTACAAGGACCGCATCAGGCAATTTCATCCTGACCTGGTTCTGCTGACGGTCTCCGACAACGATGTGATGAACAATTCCTCCACGCTGCAGCCCAAGTCCTACGGAATCCACACATGGTATTCCCCGTATTACAACCTGGATGCGAATGGACAATTGATTTTTCAGCCGGTGCAGCGGCGGCCGTTGAACGGCCTGGTTACATTTCTGGAGCGCCATTCGTATCTGGTCTACTACGGCGAGCGCGTCTGGTATAGAGCTGACCTTCCTCTCTACAAGTGGCATGGCATGCCGGTTTACTTCGGCAGCTATTCGGATGATCCGCTCGATCCGGAGTGGCAACAGGCCTGGGCGGTCACTGAAAAGGTGATGGCCCGTATGCGGGACACGGTCGAGGCCGACGGCACGAAGTTTGTAGTGGTTCCATGGACAAACTTCAGTGACATTGATTCGGACTGGCGGCAACGGCTTACCAAACAATTCGGTCCGCTGCCCACGGAGCTGGCTCCGGCCAGGCTGGACCAACGGCTGCAACAGATCGCGGAGCGGCAGAAACTTACAATGCAGTTCGTGACGCCCTATATGCAGGCGTATCGCGATCAGCATCAGCTGCAGTGGCCGTATTTTTCGCTGGCTTGCGATCCGCACTTCAGCGCTCTGGGGCATCAGGTTGCGGCGGGCGCGATGATCGATCTTTTAAAGCGCAACCAATGGCTTCCATCGCCGGGCGCTTCCGTTAACTAGGTTTTGATTCAGGAGAATTAGACAGAGGATTCGGATTTCGCGGACCTTTAGTTCGCGGATCTTCCAGGAACCACACGATCTTAAAGGAGACTTATGAAATTCATTCGCACTACTGCCCGAAACCTCCAAACCGCAGGCGAATTGCTCCATTTTTTCGGGAAGAATAAGCGCTGGTGGCTGCTGCCGATCCTGTTGACACTCTTCCTGCTCGGAGCACTGATCGTCGTGGCGCAAAGTTCATCTCTCGCACCCTTCATCTATACGATGTTCTAAGCAACAATTTGTTGCCAGCGAGGTGAACGATCGTGTTCACCCTGCTGCCGGTCAACGGATTTCGGGGGCGCCGGATGCAGCTGGCAAAAACGCGTCATTGCAATATAGAACTACAAATAGAACCTCAAATAGATTGACGACAATCTCGATGGGAGCTGGTGAATGAGTACGGGGACGAAAAAGCGCGGTGGTTTCTGGAGAGCCATCGGCTGGTTTCTGGCGATCTGTGTAGTCCTGGAACTCGGGCTGCGTCTGTTTGGCTATGGATCTTTTACCATCTATCGTCCCGACGACCGGTTGCTCTGGGTTCCGGAACCGGGGCGCACGCTCACCGTGGTGAACCACGTTCCGATCACCATCAATCATCAGGGGTTTCGCTACGCCTCCGATTTGAAACCGAAAGAGAAAGATCAGTTCCGGGTGATCGCCTTTGGGGACTCGACGACGCAGGGCTGGGGCATGGATGACAACTCCCACTACAGCGCGCAACTCGAGAAAATGCTGGGAACGAGCGGCTGCAACCGGGAACACTTTCAGGTGGTCTCCGCGGGTGTGAATGCCTATCCGAACTCGCTGGTGGAAGAAAAGCTCAAGCTGGTCATTGAGGATCCTACATTTCAACCCGATGTCGTGATCCGCTCCTATAGTTTCAATACGAATTTCGAAAATCTTCCCAAGCTGCAGGGCGAGGCCCGAAAACAGTTTCTGCGCCGCGTGGAGTTTAAGTCGATCGTGCGGCGCAGCGCGATTTACAATTTCTTTATTGAAGACCTCTTTCGTGAAATCGCGTACTACAAGCTTCGCCACGTGCTGATGCAGGGCTCGCTCTCCACCGTGGAAGGCAATGGCGATCTTGACGTGAATGCCTTCAATGCCAGCCTGAAAGAGAGTCTGGAGCTGGCGCAGTCGCACCATTCTCAGTTAGTTCTGCTGGTGCTGGGTGGGGATGGCTTAACCAAGGACAGCGACATGCACCCGTTTCAGCGTGCGATGTTGCAGTTCGCCGAGACCGAGCATGTTCCCGTCATCAACATGATCGAGGTGATGCGCAATAAAGATCAGAACGCCATGTATATGGATCCCGCGCACCCGACGGTGGCCGGCCATAAAGTAATCGCTGAGGAGCTGTACAAAACGATTCGGCAGCTCCCGGTGTACAGCGAAGCTTGCCAGGTACCGGGCGTAAGCGTAGCGAATTCCGCTCTGGTCACTTCGCCTTCGAGCGTTACAGCTCACTAAATCGAAATCAGCAAACCGATTCGGCAAGTTCAGATTTTAGCAACCGGGGAGCGGGTGAATTCAAAATGTGGAACATGTTAAAGCGGGCGTGGGAAGCTTGGAAGGCTTTTGGCAAGAAGGTGGGAAACTTCCAGGCTCGGGTTTTGCTGACGGTTTTCTATGCAATCTTGATGCTGCCTTTTGGTCTGGCAGCCCGGTGGTTTAGCGATCCGCTGCGCATCAAGAAGCTGCCGGACGCCTGGCTCGACCATCCGGAAGAAGCCTACGACATGGATTGGGCACACAAGCAGTAGCCAAGCGGAGACGAAACACCAAAATTTAGAACGGGCCTGATGGGCATCCGTTTTCGAGAAGAGGGGAAATCATGAAATTCATTCGGAACGGCGCGCGTAACATGGGTGTGGCCGGTGAACTGCTCTCATTCTTCATGCGCAACAAACGGTGGTGGCTGGTGCCAATGGTGGTGAGCCTGTTCCTGATCGGCGCGCTCATCATCCTCGGACAGAGTTCGGCGATTGCACCTTTCATCTATACGCTGTTCTAGGACACCGGCGCAGTCGAGAAATCGCTGCGAAAGTCTCCAGACTCAAAGTTTCCAGACTCTATGAGTGCGACTCTTTTAAATCCGGCAAGGCAGCCGAGCCACGGCACGGCGGAAAGCAAGGCGAACCTGCGCTTGCGATCCGGACTGTGGATCGGCGCCCTGGGCCTGGTTACGGCCGGGGCGCTGGCGCTCTTCTACGCCCTGGTTTCGGACCAGGCCATTTCGGTTATGGTCGCCGGAGTCGCCTTCTTCGCGCTGCTCTGTATCGTGATGGCGGTCTCGGGCACGTCGCGCAGCCGGAATCTGGTGTTTGCGCTGTGGTGGGTGCTGTTGAGTTCGGAAGCTTTTTTCTCCTACATGACAGAAGATGCGGAAAGCGGGCAGGTTTCTACCGGCGCCTATTCGGAAGTCATGATATGGGTGTTCATCTTTTTCGCGTTCTTTCTTTACTCGGTAAGAAATCCTCAGTATCTGCGGGAAATCTTCTCCGGATCGTATAAGTGGGTCGCGTGGTTTGGGGTGATCTGCTTTCTATCCTGCGCGTACGCGGAGCAGCCATTCTTTTCGCTGGGCTGGATTATCAAGCTGTTTCTGGCGATCGCACTGCTGGCGGCCTGCAATCACGAAATCAAGAATTCCGGGGATTTGAGAGCGTTCCTGATGGTCAGCCAGTGGGCATTCGCGTTCTTGCTTTTAATGCCGATGCTCCGGTTGATTTCAGATCCCGCGGTGCTCGCCACCGGACGTCTCTTCGACGTTGGCACGGCGCCCACCATGCTGGCCGCTGATGCGGGAATTCTGGTTTTGCTGTCTTTAGCTCTTTCCGAGCCGGGCCGGCGGGGCTGGCCATTGTGCTTCGCCACCTTCGGAATGCTGGTCATGATTCTGGCGGCAGGCAAAGCCGGATTCGTAGCCTGCGTATTTTCTGGCCTCATCTTTTTCGTCTGGCAGGGCAAGTTCAAATCGGCGATTTGGTTCCTGTTGGGATTGGTGGTCGCCGTTGGAGTGGTGATGGTGGTGTCTCCCGGCCTCGCTTCCTACATCACCTCGTATCTCGGAACGGATCAGGCAGGCACGGTAACAGGACGCAGCGATGTCTGGTCGGCCGGATGGCAGCTTATCAAGCAGCGCATATTTCTGGGTCGAGGTTTCATGTCATCCCGCTTTCTGGCCTACAAGATCAGCGTGGCATGGCAGCCGGGACACTTGCACAATGGTTTCCTTGAAGTCTGGTACAACAACGGCCTGGTCGGACTCTTTGCCATGGTGATGATGCACGCCGTGATTATCCGCAACCTGATCCTGGTCATGCGGAAGGCTTCACTCCCCATGGCGGCCGGATGCTTCGCGGTGTATCTGAATATTTTGATTAACGGCATGGTCAGCCGCGCCTTTGGCAGCCGTCCCGATGCCACGTTCACCATGCTTTTTGCGCTGGTCTTCGTGAGCGAAAGGTTATTGCAGCAGGTCAGCCAAACGGCGGAAGAAAAGCCGGCGCCCGGCTGGGGTCTGGTCCCCGCCAGAGCAGAGTACTAGCACTCAGGTATTAGGACGTAAGAGACTTTCATCACAGGAGCACAAACCGGCAATGTGGAATATGTTGAAGCGGGCGTGGGAGGCGTGGAAGGCCTTTGGCAAAAAGGTTGGCAACTTCCAGGCTCGAGTGTTGCTAACGATTTTTTATGCGGTGCTGATGCTGCCCTTTGGACTGGCGGCACGATGGTTTAGCGATCCCCTGCGAATCAAGAAACTCCCCGACGCGTGGCTGGACCATCCCGAAGAAGCCTACGACATGGAGTGGGCGCACAAGCAGTAAGGAACCGACCGAACCGAGTAGCAAAAATAAAGAGGAGTGTAATGTACATACTGGGAATCAGTTGTTACTACCACGACGCGGCGGCGGTGCTGCTGAAAGACGGCGCACTGGTGGCGGCGGCGGAAGAAGAACGCTTCACGCGGAAAAAGCACGACTTCGATTTTCCCAAACAGGCCATTAAATTCTGCCTGGACGAGGCCGGCATCACCGGTCAGGATCTCGACTACGTCGTGTTCTTCGAAAAGCCGTTTCGCAAGCTGGACCGCATCCTGATGATGGTGCTGCAGACCTATCCAAAATCCTGGAAGGTCTTCCGCGAGTCCATGATCACCTGGATGATCGACAAGCTTTGGGTCGCGACTACGTTGCAGACCGAGCTCGGAATCAGCAAGGACAAAATTCTTTTCAGCGAGCACCACTTGTCGCACGCGGCCAGCGCATACCTGTGCTCTCCTTTTGAGGAGTCGGCTGTGCTTACGGTGGACGGCGTCGGCGAATGGGTCACGGCCACGCACGGCATCGGCAAGGGCAACCAGTTGACGCTGAACAAGCAGATTGAATTCCCTCACTCCTTAGGCTTGCTCTACAGCGCGTTCACCGCCTTCCTGGGTTTTGAAGTGAACGAAGGCGAGTACAAGGTCATGGGCATGGCGCCTTATGGCGATCCCATTTACGTGGACAAAGTCTGGAAGCTGATTCAGTTGAACAGCGATGGATCATTCTCGCTGAACATGGATTACTTCAGCTTTCATCACTCCACGGAAAAGACCTATAACAGCAAGTTCGCCGCGTTATTCGGCGAGCCGCGTCCTTCGAAAATGCTCTTCTTCACGGAAGAAACCGGGTTCCCGAAATATTTCGGAACACCGCCGGGAAACTTCCAGGAAATGTCGAAGATGAACAAGCACTATGCCGACATCGCCGCCAGCATTCAGAAGGTCACGGAAGACATCATGGTGGGCATGGCAACGCATCTGCACAAAACTACCGGGATGAAGAATCTCTGCATGGCCGGTGGCGTGGCGCTGAACAGCGTGGCTAACACGCGAATCCTGAAAGAATCAGGATTCGAAAATATGTACGTGCAGCCCGCGGCGGGTGACGGCGGCGGAGCTTTGGGAGCCGCACTGTGGGCCTACAACACCCTGCTGGGCAAGCCTCGTAACTTCCAGATGGACCACGCCTTCTGGGGCCGGGAAAATTCGGATTCTGAAATCGGGGACTTCCTGACGCAGAACAACATTCCTCACACGCGCTACGACAACGAAGACAAGTTGCTTGATGCGGTGGTGAACCATCTGACCAGCGCCAAGGTAATTGGGTGGGCGCAGGGACGCTTTGAGTGGGGTCCGCGGGCTTTGGGGAGCCGCTCGATTCTCGCCGATCCTCGCAATCCGGATATGAAGGACATTGTGAACACGAAGATTAAGTTCCGCGAACCTTATCGTCCATTTGCTCCATCCGTTCTCGCGGAAAGCGCGGAGAAATATTTCGAGCTGCCGAACGCGATGAACCTCTCTCCGGCGCGTTACATGCTGTACGTCGTTCCTGTCAGGGAAGAGCAGAAGAAAACTCTGCCGGCTATCACTCACGTGGATGGCACCGGGCGTCTGCAGACGGTATTCAAAGCCCAGTCTCCCCGTTATTACAAGATGATCGAGAAGTTTGGACAAGCTACGGGCGTGCCCGTGGTGATGAACACCTCGTTCAACTTGAAGGGCGAACCGATCGTGAATACTCCGGCCAACGCATTCAACACGTTCGAAAAGAGCGAGATGGATGCCCTGGTACTGGAAAACTTCATCATCGAGAAACCGTCGTCGAACTAACGAGACGCTATCTGACAAATGGTCACGGGGAAGGACACGATTTTAGTCGTGTCGTACAGGGCCCAGGAAGATTCGGGCTTTAGCCCATGAGGGATTCGGCGAGTTGCAAGTCCGGCCAAGCAGCCGTATCGAGGAGAGAATCCGACTGTGCCGCATGAAGCTGTGCTAGATCAAACCAACGAAATACCAGGCTTCCGCGTGCTGGGGGTTCGCGTGGACGCGGTTCAGATTCCAGAGGCAATTCAAGTGCTGGAATCCTGGATCCACGAACGCGGTCCGGCTCGCTATGTCGCCGTCACGGGCATGCATGGCGTCTCGGAGGCAAGGGAGAATTCTCACTTCCGCCAAGTACTCGATTCGGCTGGGCTGGTCGTCGCTGACGGCATGCCGCTGGTATGGCTGGGTCGGTGGCAGGGACACAGCAAGATGAAGCGTCGCGTCTACGGTCCGGAACTCATGGAGACGTTTTGCCGCGAGACGGGATCGAAGTATCGGCACTTTTTTTACGGGGGCGCTCCCGGAGTAGCCGATCACCTCGCCCAGGTGGAGCATGAACGCCACGGGATTCAAATTGCCGGAACTTACTGTCCGCCTTTTCGAGCACTGACCGAGGACGAAGAGAGGGAAGTGCAGCGCGCGGTGGAAGCTGCGGCACCCGACGTCCTGTGGGTTGGGCTGAGCACCCCCAAGCAGGAGCAGTGGATGTACGCTCACCGTGAGACATTGCGCGTTCCCGTCATGCTGGGAGTGGGTGCAGCGTTTGACCTCAACACCGGTCGCTTGACGCAAGCGCCCGCGTGGATGCGCGAGAATGGACTCGAGTGGTTGTTTCGTTTGTGCGCGGAACCGCGGCGGTTGTGGTCCCGCTACATCGTGAATGGTTCGAAGTTCGTCTGGGCAGTTTGTCTGGAGCATTTGGCGCCGCGAATTTTTGGACAGGAAAAATCCAGTTAGTTTCCACATTTCCCCCCAGGTCGGTTTCACCAGCAAAAGAATTGCAGTAGAAATCCTCAAATCATCTTCAGGAGACGAAAGAAACATGAGCAAGCAGAAACGAATATTAGTAACGGGTGCGGGGGGCTTCATTGGCCATCACTTGGTAAAAAGACTGAAGAAGGATGGTCACTGGGTGCGCGGTGCGGATATCAAGTATCCGGAATATGAAAACAGCGCGGCCGACGAAATGGAGATTCTCGACCTGCGCAAGATCGACGCTTGTCTGCTAGCCACACGCGGCGGCATCGATGAAGTATACAACCTGGCCGCAGACATGGGCGGAATCGGCTACATTACTGCTAATCACGCCGACATCAGCCGCAATAATATTCTGATCAATGCCCACATGCTGGAAGCTGCGCGTCAGAATGGCGTCAAGCGTTTTCTGTTCTCCTCTTCCGCTTGCGTGTACAACCAGGCGAAGCAGAAAGATCCCGAAGTGAAGCCGCTGACCGAAGAAGATGCTTTCCCAGCGGATCCCGAACCGGGCTACGGCTGGGAGAAGCTCTTCGCCGAGGAACTCTGCCGCTACTACTACAAAGACTATGGTTTTGAAACCCGTATCGTGCGCTTCCATAACGTTTACGGTCCTCTCGGTACCTTTGATGGCGGTAAAGAAAAAGCTCCGGCCGCGATCAGCCGCAAAGTTGCTTTGGCTCGCGACAACGATGAGATCGAAGTTTGGGGCGATGGCGAGCAGACGCGTTCTTTCATGTACGTGGACGACTGCGTCGAAGGGCTGACCCGCATCATGGCTTCGGATTGTCGCGATGCCCTGAACCTGGGGACGGATGAGTTGGTCACGATTAACGGCCTGGTCGATATGATTGCCGGCATCGCCCGCAAGCGGATTACGAAACGCCATAATCTCACCGGTCCTCAGGGCGTGCGTGGCCGCAACAGCGACAACACTCGTCTCCGAAAGGAACTGGGCTGGGAACCTTCCATCCTGCTCCAGCAGGGACTGGCTGTAACTTACGCGTGGATCAACTCGCGGGTTCGGCAATCGACGCGGAAAGAAGAAACTGTGGGAGCTGACTGAGGACAGGGCAGACTGAAAATAAGAAGGATAATTTGCCCATGTCTTCGGATAAAACTTCCGGCCCTATTTTTGTTGTTGGCATGTGGCGGTCGGGAACTTCACTTCTCTACACACTGCTGAACCAGCATCCGGGAATCGCCCTCATGTATGAGGCCGATCTCCCGCTGCTGCGGCAGCTTTTCCGCACTGCCGGCAGCAAAGCGGACTGGCTTGAGAGATGGGAGTTCTGGAATTCCGCTCTCACCCGCCATTGCATCGATCGCCAGCCAATTCCGCAAAACGTTCCCCATCTGAGAAGCGCTGCGGAAATTGTCTGGAAGCAATATGCCGGTGAGGCGCTCTACGGCGAAAAGTCTCCCAACTACTACGATTCGCTGCGGTGGCTTTCCAGGGAATTTCCAAACGCCCGCTTCATCGTGATCTGGCGGGATCCGGCCGACATTTGCCGCAGCATCCTTCGCGCGGCGGAAACCGGTTCTTCGTTTTTCGCCAAACGGGGAATCACGCATCGCGCTTTAATCGGTACACGGCGGATGAAGAGTGAGTGCGAAGCGCTCGTCGAGAACGGGGTTCCAGTTCATCAAATCCACTACGAGGAGATGATCAAGGAGCCGGATCGCGTTCTGTCAGGTATTTGCAGCTTCCTGCAAATCCCGTTCGATCCGCAGATGGCCTCTCTCGAAGGCGCAGATCGTTCGGCTATCTATGAGGCCGATCATCACGCGGGAGTGAAGAGTAAGACGATCGAATCTAAGAAGGGTCGCGAAGAAGTTTTACCGTTGGCCTTCAAGAATAAAATCGATCGTTACGTTTTCTACTGGCAGCGGGAGTACGCGGGCACCTGGCCGCTGTATCCAAAGATGCCGGCGGGAGAACGGCCCCATCCCGGTTTGCTGGAGCGAACGCGCGACGAGGTTTGGTTTCGAGGCTTGCGCGCTTTCGACCGGTTCACGGCGTTCGTCTATTGTTGGGCACCCATTTCTGTGTTGCGCCGCTATCGTTCGGCGAAGTCAAAAGATCGCGTGCCTGAAGGTACAAAGAAATCCGCAGCCCTCCCCGAAGTCTCGCCCCGCAGTTGAATTTCTCCAAAGAAGGATCTCATGCCAATTCTGCGCAAAGTTCGTTATAGCCTTTCCAAGACCCCGGCGCGTGCCCCTCTAGTGTGGGTGCGGCACCGCGGCTTTCAGACTGCAGACGCATTTGTCGGTTCTTATCCCCGGTCGGGAAGCACATGGTTGCGATTCATGCTGCTGGAAATTCTGGCCGGACGCTCTTCGGGATTTTCAAACACGAACGAGATGATTCCCGACGTGGGACGTCATCTTACCGCCGCGCCAGTCCTGCCTGCCGGCGGTCGGCTCATTAAGACCCACGAACCCTTTCGAGCGGAGTACAAAAAAGCAATTTATCTGGCGCGCGATCCCAGAGACGTAGCACTTTCCGAGTTTGCTTTTCAGAAAGCCCTGGGACTTGCCGGCACCAGCGACTTCAGCGTTTATCTCGAGCAGTTCCTCCACGGCGCGGTGAACCCCTTCGGTTCGTGGACCAACCATGCGATTTCCTGGATGGATGCGGCCGACAGCGGCCGCTCGGAAGTCTTGCTAGTTTGTTTCGAAGAATTGAAGCGCAACTCTGAACAGGAATTAGCACGGATTGTGGAATTCCTTGGTGTGCCGGTGGAGGCAACAAAAATTCGCGAGGCCATCGCCAACAATTCCATGGACCGGATGCGGCAGAAGGAAAAAGCGGATCCGCAGCGTGCTTCCGCAAAAGGAAAGTTTATCCGCAGTGGTTCCGCCGGAGGCTGGCGCGAGGTGTTTACCGGGGAGCAGTCTCAACTTGTGCAACAGTATGCGGGCAATATACTGGCCAGGCTGGGCTATGCTGAGGTAGAGTCGTTGGAAGGGAAGCTCGTATGAGTGTCGAAAAACCGACAGTCGAAAAAATCAGCCGATCGCAAATCGAGAAAAAACCCGCGGCCAGCGCGGGTGGAGTGCAGTGCCTCCGTTGCCACAACGAGCTCGACAGTTATGCCTTCACGAAGTTTACGTTCCTTCCCTATGGCGCGGCAGGCGGCAACGTCGTGCTGGAGTGTCCAAAGTGTGGTCACATCGAGTTTATGTCGCAGAATAGCCCGCTGCTGCGCCGGTTGAATGCCAAGCCGGTCGCCGTGGGCGACGGCGATTAGTTAACCCTCCCCCAATAATCTTTCGCTAGAATTCCAGGACCATTGAAGGGCGGGCCTTCGCGGTCTACCATTGCTTTTCGGTCCGGTTTCAAGAACCAAGTCCAGCGGGGAAATCCAGCATGCGAATCCTAGGTCTCTCTCCTTTTACCCACGACACCTCCGCGGCTTTGCTTGAGGACGGCGTGATTCGCGCCGTGGTCGAAGAGGGCAAGCTTTCCCGTTCGAAAACTACGCGCGGCCTTCCCGAAGCGGCCATTGAGTTTTGCTTAAAGCAAGGCGCAATCGAGTGGAAGGATCTGGATCACGTGGCGGTTGCAAGCCGGCCGGTTCGTGGCTGGACGCGCCGTTCCGTCGCCGGTGCCAGGATTTCGCCCTTTGCTCCCGTGGCTTCGGCCTATTGCCAAATGGCCGAGATCGGTCGGTTGGCGCGGGAAATGGGTCATCACCGCCGCCTTCGCCTTCAAGATGGCGTTCTAGTGGACCGCATCGTAAACGTTGAGCACCACCTATGTCACGCGGCCAGCGCTTTTTTCCTTTCGCCCTTCGACCGCAGTGTCATCGTCACCATGGACGAAGAGGGTGACGGACACTCCGGCATGCTTGCCGTCGGCGAGGGTTCGCGCATTCGCGTGCTGCGCACGATCGCGTATCCGCATTCGCTCGCGTGGCTCTATTCGAAAGTTACTGAGATCCTGGGATTTAACCCGCACGTCGATGAGCACAAGACGCAATGGCTGAGCCTGGAAGGCGAGCCTCTCTATCTCGAAGTCTTTCATGACATGCTGGGGAAATCGGGTCCCGGGACTGTGCGCTTCGACTCCAGCTATCTGGAGCACGGAGCTGCCGGTCGCTTTGCCCTCTCGGGCAAGTTCTGGAGCAGATTGCGCCTTCCGAAGAATCGCGCGGAGTGGAGCGACGAACAGCGGCGCGCGCTTGCAGCCAGCGTGCAGCAGGTCTGCGCAGAAAAAGTTACCGAGATCGTGGAAACGCTGCGCAGGCAGGAAGGAATCGACCAAGTCTGTCTTGGCGGCGGCTTGTTCCAGAATGTTCTGCTCGTGGCCGCAGTCGAAAAGAATATCGGATTAAATCGCGTGTTTGTGCCGCCGGCGGCGGGCAACGCGGGATGCGCGGTGGGCGCAGCTTTGTACCTGCAGCATCAGATGCAACAAGCTCCGCGTAAAGCTCCCAGCACCGACGCCTATTGGGGTCCTGCGTATTCTCGCCATCAGATCAAGGACGTTCTCGATAACTGCAAGGCCCGCTATAGCTTCCAGATCATGAAGGATCGCCAGACCGAGAACGCGGTGGAACTGTTGCTCTCGGGGAAAATTATTGGATGGTTCCAGGGGGCGGCTGAATTTGGTCCACGCGCGCTGGGCAACCGCAGCGTGCTGGCGTCGCCATGGGCGCCGTACGTTAAAGAAAATCTGAATGACTTCATCAAGCACCGGGAGTGGTTCCGTCCGTTTGCCGTCTCTGTTCCAGAGGAGGATGCTGCGCGCTTTTTCGAGTGCTCCCAGCTTTGCGAGAGCATGAACTCACTGGCCCGGGTTCGCCCGGGTGTAGATGGACTGCCCGAAGGCTTTGTACTTCCCGGCGGCCTGGTACGCTTGCACGCTGTCAAGAAGCAGACAAATCCAGCGCTGTGGGACTTGCTAAAACGTTTCGGAGAATCGGCTCCAGCGCCGATGTTGCTCAACACATCGTTTAACTTATTCGGCGAGCCGCTGGTGGTGAGTCCGCTCGATGCGATTCGCAGCTATGCCTGCTCCGGAATCGACGCGCTGCTGATGGATAACTTCCTACTCACCAAAGCGCCATTCCAGCCTTCGGGACAAATGCGGCAGCGGAAAGAATCGGCTTCGCTTTCGTTGTCGGGATTCTAAGCGTCGTCAGGCGAGTCACAAACAGCTTTAAAACCAGGGCAGCGTTCCTCGCGGACGCTGCCCTTTTTTCTGTCCGGACTAAACCGACGGGGCGGTAAGATGTAACTGCAGAAACGACATGAGTAAAACACATTCTTTCCTTATCGCCCTGTTGTTTGTGGTTTCGGCTGTGTTTGTAGCAAGCGCAGCGCCGCCAGATTCAACCCCTGGGCTGCCCTCCAAACCCATCCCGTCCACCTTCTTCGGCATGCACATCAATCGGCCGAACACACCCTGGCCCGACGTTCCTTTTGGAAGCCTGCGTATGTTGGGCAATATGACGACATGGTTTCACCTCGAAGGCGCGGGGCGCGGACGTTACGACTGGCACAACCTGGACGTCTGGCTCAACGCGGCGCGCGCTCACAACGTCGATGTGATGTACACCTTCAGCCGCACACCGGAGTGGGCCGCGGCCGACACACATGCGGCCTGCGGACCGCGCCGGGGCGAAGCCGACTGCTCGCCTCCGAAAGATCTCGAAACGAACGCTCAGTGCCAGTCGCCCCTGGCCGGTGTGACCACGACTGACTGCCAGTTCAAGGAATTCGTTACCAGCTTGATGAATCATACTTGCACCGGCGCCGCTCCCAACAAGAGTTGCCGCATCGTCGCGTTCTCGTGCTGGAACGAGCCGAACCTGGATGGCTTCTGGGTTGGCTCCTACGCGCAGAGCGCAAAGATGTGCGCCGACATGGTCAAGATTGTGAAGGACCAATGCCGAAGCTGCACCACATTGACTCCCGACATCTCAGCCGCTACCTCGGGCGACACCAAGGGCAACGGGGAAAGCCGGTCTTACGACGAATACATGAAGCAGTTCTTAGCGGCTTATCAGAAGCTCGGCGTGGAGTATCCCGACGCTGGAGCGTTTCATCCCTACGCCGCGCGCACGTGGAATATCAATCCCGTGCCGTTTCCCGAGACCTTCGCGGGAAGCGGCTGTCCGGGCGGTGGGCAATCCGAGGCGTGTCCCGACACGCTTCTCGGGAAAATCGCCACGATGCGGTCGTTACTGGATAAAGGAGGCATGACAGGCAAGCCGCTATGGGCCACCGAAGGCGGCTGGGGCACCAATGGAGAACTTCCCGATCAGGATGTTCAGGCTGCGTATGTGGCGCGCTGGCTCATCCTGCAGGCCTCCAGCGGCGTAGAGCGGGCCTACTGGTTCATGTGGGATAACGGGGGCGACGCCCGCGGCTGGGGCGGAATGTGGGACGGCAGAAGCGGGATCAACAAAGCTGGCGTGGCCTACGGTCAGGTTTACAACTGGCTGGTCGGCGCCAGCTTCACCAAACCCTGCTCAGGTGATCACGATGTTTGGATCTGCGAGATTTCTCGTCCGGGTGGATACCAAGCGAGGATAGTTTGGAACGCCGCGAACTCTTATTCCCCACAATCGACTTCGAAGTATGCAGGCGGCAGCGATTTCTCGCAATATCGCGATCTGAGCGGCAGCAAATTTGCGATCAGCGATGGAACGGTCTTGATTGGAACGAAGGCGGTTCTTTTGGAAAGAGCTGGGTCGGTGCCCAAGGATAGTAAATCGCAACGGAAATAAAAAGCAGCGAATCTCGATCGAGATCCGCTGCTGAATTGCTGACTTAGGCTCTCTAGAAATCTGTCGCCGGATTATAGGGAGCCGTCACGAATGTTGGGGCAACTGTTGGGGCTGGAATCACAGGATTGTTTCTCCCCGATTCATTGGGATCGAAGACCACAAAGCCCACGCCGGGGGATTCGGCCAAGTTGTAATCGTCGTTCGGATACACGGGATTTGCGAAGCCGGGATTTTGTACTACGCTTCCCGAGTCCTCACCCGTCGCACTCTGCCAGGCGGAAAGAGTCGCGTAATAAGTTGACTGCGTACGGCCCTGCGAGCCAGTCGTGTAAAACGGATTTGTGGGAAGCGCGCAGTTCACGCCCTTGGCATAGCAATACATGTTGTCGGCGTACTTCATCACTTCAGTGCACGGTCCACCCATGCAGTACGCATAGCCGGTTTGAACATATCCCCGATCGAAATAAACCAGATTATTGGTGAATGAGTATTGCAAAATACCCGACGCTGGAGCATCGCAGCCTTCCTGCTTAATACCGAGGCGTCCGTAGGCGAAGATGTTGTTCTTGATGGTGTTGGGAGTGCCCGCGGACTGTGGTCCGCAAGTCTGCGCCTGGGTGGTTCCCGCGGTGCGATAAACCAGATTGTTTTCAATCAGCACGTTGGCGGTGTTAGCGTCCAGATAGATGCCCTGACCGCCGTAGCCATCTGCGTCCAGCGTGGACGCATCGCTGACATCGTGGACTTTATTGTTGAGAGCCTGGTTACCCGTGGCGCTGGCATCGGTGTTGAAATAAACTCCGCCCATGTCATCCATGATTCCCTGGCCCAGGTTGTAGACGTGGTTGAACGAAGCGATGTTGTTGAAGGCACCGTGGGAATTCTGCGATCCTGGGGGACAGCCCAGTGCGCACACTTTGATCCCGGTCTGATATCCGTCGTAGATATCGTTATGGGTGTAGGTATTGTCGTGGCCATCGCCTTGCGAAATCCCAAAAGCTCCAGGCGTTACGCGTCCGAAGCCGCTGAACACGTTATTCTCAACCGTCGTAAACTGGGCGACGTTGGCATCGGTGTCGGTGTATTGAGCCAGCAGTCCCACGCGAACTCCGAACGCTCCCAGATCGTAGAGCGCGGAGTTCTCGACCGTATTGTGCGCTGTCGTGGCAGTCGTCGTGGTGGTGTACAGCTCGATCGCTCCGCCGGAGGTCTCCGTCACCACAACGCCGTTGAAGGTAACATGCTGGCAGTTGTAGCAGCCTACCGCGCCGGTGACTCCGACATCTCCCGTGATGGCTGAATACCCGAGAGCCGGAACCGTCCAGTTGTCGTGCTCAAAGGTGATGCCTTCGAAGGTCACATATTGCAGTCCGGTGGCCGCGAGCACCTGCGTGCTTTGCGGAACGATGACTGTATCGGTTGGCGGATTCTCTCCCGTGTTCACCAGATAAGTCAGCGTCCACGGCGTGTGGGACCGGTCAAGGAACCACTGGCCCGGTTGTGTCAGCTCGTCTTTAATGTTCTCGACGACATAACGGTGTCCAGCGAGAAAGCCGTGATAGTAGTCCTGCTGATAGGTCGGACCCGTCAGGTAGATAATGCTGTTGGCCGTGTCGATGGACTTGATTCTCAACTCCGATGCAGTCCACTTTTCGAAGTCATACAACTCAATGTCACCCTGAGGATACGGTGAATTGAGATTTGCCCAACTTCCGCTGATGGGATCGGACTTGGTGTACTTGAAGCGGTCGAAGCACTCCCATCCCAAGCCCGACATATAAACCGTGCAATTTGGATCAGGAGCCGGACCCGAGCCTGAACCTGGCAGGTACACTGTTGCCGCGACGCGGTAATACGTTCCGAGCGAACCGCCAAGCCGCGGACGAAGCCGCCGCTGGCCGTTGTAGAAAAACTGCTCGAAATACTGCGCGGAAGAAGGCAATGTGGCTTGCCATTCGTCACCGCTGCCATGGGTCCAATTCGAGATTTTCAGGCCGCCGCTGATGGCGGGCGCTTCGTTGGGATAGTTTTCCCAGACCACTTGCAGAGACGACGTGCCAGAGTCGGCCGTGGTGAACGTCAGCGGCTGCGTGACGTAATATGTTCCGGCGCGCACCATGACCTGAATCGGTGTAGTGCGGCCTTTGGGATTTTTCAGGATGCCCTGCACGGCTGTTTGCGCCCGCGAGATCGTGGCGAACGGTCCATCCGTACCGTTCGAGTTCGGCGCCGCCAGCGTACCACTCCAATTGTTGTTGCCGTCGGTTGCGACATAGAAATCAGCAACCGTACTTTGCGCCGGAACCACGGTCACAGCCAGCGCCTGGCTCGCGCTTTGCGGAGGCGAAGACGAATCCGTGAGCTTGACGGTGAAGTTGAATTGTCCAGTCTTCGATGTCGTTCCGGTGAAAACGCCGGTGCTGCTTCCCAGGGAAATTCCCGAAGGCAACGTTCCCGTGCTGATACTCCAATGGTAAGGTGCGTTGCCGCCCACTCCATCCACTGGCGCGTCGTATGCAGTGCCAGCCGTGATTTCGGGAAGCAGTGTGGTGCTGATCTGCAGCGAACTGCTTACTTGCAGGTTGAATTGCTGGCTGGCCGTGAACTGCGTAGGCCAGGAGGAATCCGTGACCTGGAAGGTAAGGCTGAACTGTCCCGTTTGCGCCGTTGATCCTGATAGAACTCCTGTACTGCCTGTGAACGTCAATCCTTGGGGAAGCGTTCCGCTCGTGAGCTTCCAGTGATACGGAGGAGTACCTCCGCTGGCACCCAAGGTTTCCGAATACGCCACACCCGCTGTGACTGCCGGCAGGGAGGTGGTGGTGATTTGCAGCGGGACAACGAGAGGCGTCACTACTACAAAAACTGTGGCTGACTTGCTGGGGTCCGCGACGCTGGTTGCCCACACCCGGTAGGTCCAAGTGCCGCCGCTGACTTGAGGAGCGGTGTAAAGTCCACCGCTTGAGATGGTGCCTGAGGATGCGGACCAAGTAACGCTCTGGTTCGAAGAGTTGTAAACCGTTGCCTTGAATTGCAGCGTTTGGCCGGATTCGAGGGCTCCGCCGCCGGGCGAGACGGTGACGCTGACCGTGCCCGATTTGTCGATGATGATGGAGAAATTGTCTTGCGCCTGGTTCGAGCCTGCGTCCTTTACCGTAACGCTCACGGGAAAGGTTCCCGAGCTTGACGGTACGCCAGTGATGCTGCCGGTCTTCGTGTTCAAGCTCAGGCCCAAAGGCAAACCACTCCCCGAGAACGAATAAGGGGTAGTGCCGCCTGTCACCGTTAATACTGTGTTGTAAGAGATTCCGACGGTGCCTTGCGGGGCCTGCTCCTGCACCGCGAGCTTGGCTTCAGAAAAGGCGGAAGAAAACAGCGTAAGAGTTAAAAAGAAAAATGCGGATGTAACCTTATAAGCAAACCCTGTTATGCAGGGCTGGGGGGAGTCCTGTAGCATTAAGCACCTCAAAAGCCTTGTTGGACGGGCTATTTACCTTGTCAATACCGTCCCGACCCTAGGAGACAACAGGAAGGAACCCTAAGGAAGATCACGGAGGTGCATCGCCCAAAATCCGATTTGCGACTGCCCTAGTCGCGAGGAAGTTAGAACCTCCTAAAGTATCAAGGGAAGATTTACAGACGAACGGTTTATGCAGTGGAAAATCAGTAATTTAGGGAGACTACCTTATGGCTTAGATTGATAACCTTCTGCTTCTGCCGGGTGGGGTCAAACTGACTTCCCATCACGGGAACTAATCGTTTTCGGACTTGACGGGGCGATGCGGGTCAGACAGACTAAAGTTGGCTTTCGAAGATCGCGATCCTCAGGCACCGCACGATCTAATTCCCGACACGATAAAGAAGTTCATGATCTTAACGGGGATTCCCCGGCCACGCGCCGGTTACCTTCGCTGATGCGCCTGACAAGCTGGCGGAGGATTCTAGAGGCCGAAAGGAAATGATTTGGCGATTCTGGTAGTCGGTGGTGCAGGATACATTGGAAGCCATGCAGCGCGGGCTTTGCAGCGTCACGGATACGAAGCCATCATCTACGACAACTTGTCGCGTGGTCACGCCTTCCTGGCTGATGGCTTCGAATTGGTGACAGCGGATATCACGGATAGCGCGCGGTTGACGCGGGTCATGGCGCGGGTGGACGCTGTGATGCACTTTGCCGCGCACTCGCAGGTGGGTGAATCCGTACAGAATCCGCGAATCTATTTTCAAAATAATGCGGAGGCGGGGCTGGCCCTGCTGAACAGCGCGTTGGACGCGGGAGTCCGCAGGTTTATTTTTTCTTCGACCTGCGCAGTGTACGGAATGCCCGGGAAGATGCCGATCACAGAGGATACCCCGCGGCAGCCCGTGAATCCTTATGGCACTTCCAAGCTCTTCTTCGAGAACGCGCTCGAAGCCTATGACCGCGCATACGGACTGCGATACATGAGCCTGCGCTACTTCAACGCCGCCGGAGCCGACGAGAGTGGAGAGATCGGAGAACTGCATGATCCGGAGAGCCACCTGATTCCGGCTGCATTGAAGGCAGTGACCGGAGAACGGGGAGAGCTGGAATTGTTTGGATCGGACTATCCCACGCCCGATGGAACTTGCGTTCGCGACTACATCCACGTGAGCGATCTGGCCGACGCACATGTACTTGCCCTCAAGCACATCGAGACCGGAAATAGTTCTTCGGCGTTGAATCTGGGCACGGGTGTGGGTTGCTCCGTGAAGGAAGTGATCACCATGGTGGAGGAGGTAACCGGCTCCAGAGTGCCGCGCCGCATGGCGCCGCGGCGGCCCGGGGATCCTCCAACGCTGGTCGCCGACCCCTCCCGCGCGCAGTCCGTATTAAAGTGGAAAGCCACCCGATCTCTTCGAGAGATTGTGCAAACCGCCTGGAACTGGGAGCAGGGCGGCCGCCAGAAGGCCCGGAAGGCATAGTCCCCCGTCGCAGCCTGCGTCCGAAACCGTTACAATTCACACTCTGCACAATTCTTTGCTGGATGCGGCTCTGGTCGCGGCAAACGGAAAGAAAGAAGAGCACGTATGGGAAATAATCTTTCAGGCAAAAAAGTCGCAGTGCTGGGTGCGGGAAAGATGGGAGGCATTCTGCTGCAGGCACTCCTAAGGAATGGCCTGCTCGCGCCCGAACTTACCACCGCAACGGTTGCGCACGAGGAGCGCGCCCAGGCCCTCAGCACAAAACTCGGCATCCCGGTGGGCACTAATAATCTACAGGCCGCCAAGGACGCCGACGTGATCCTGATTGGCGTAAAGCCGCAGGTGGTCGAAGAAGTTGTTGCCGAACTGCGCGGCCACATCTCACCCCGGCAGCTGATCATCTCCGTCGCCGCCTCGGTTCCTAACAGTCTGATCGAGAAGACCCTCGATGCTCCCGTGCCGGTGATTCGCGCCATGCCCAACACTCCCTGCCTGCTGTGCTGCGGCATGACCGCTCTGGCCAAGGGAAAATACGCTGACGCCCGCCACGTCGAAACCGCCACAACTATGTTCGACGTCGTAGGCCGAACCGTGGTGGTGGACGAGAAGCACATGGATGCAGTGACCGGACTCTCCGCCAGCGGCCCGGCCTACATCTACATCATCATCGAATCACTCGCGGAAGCTGGGGTCAAGGTGGGCCTGCCGCGTGATATTGCGACCTTGCTTGCAGCCCAAACCACCATGGGCGCGGCACGGGTCGTTCTTGAAACCGGAGACCACCCCGCGCTTCTGAAGGATGCGGTCACCACTCCCGCCGGCTGCACCGTGGATGGCATCATGGAGTTGGAGGAAGGCAAGCTGCGCGTAACCCTGATCAAAGCGGTGGTGAAAGCGGCGCAGCGGGCCAAAGAGCTGGCTTTTGCCGGGCATTAGCCTTCGCCCGCGCATTTCGGACACTAAAGTACCATTTACCGCCTGACGGGGGAGAGATTAATTTACAAGAGGCTGCAACCAAAGGATCCAGTGTTTTGAACACCAATTTGCAACAGAGTTTTTATCCTGAATCCGAGAAAAGCAAGTGAGCTTCTCTCGCAGCTGTTAGTGGGATGATTCGACCGAGCCGGGTGAAGGAAGACAATGGGGAAGCTGCAAGCCTTGCGGTGGGGACGCCAGCCATGACGGACACCCCCATCGAATCCAGTAGGGATAAAGACAAAGATAAAGAAAGAGAAAAAGGCAAGCCCGTCATCCGGGTTCTGACTGCCGACAGCACACGCATGAACAGCCAGTTGCTGGCGGATGTGTTGGCTCGGGACAAACGCTTTCGTGTCCTTGACGCCCAACCCTCTGTGGCGACCATCCTGGCGGTTGTGGCCAGCGAGAAGCCTGATCTGGTGCTCCTCAGCCCGGTTCTGGAAAATGATCCTCAGCTCGGCTTCCAGGTGGCCCGCCAGTTACGCGCCGCTCATCCCGCAACCCGCATCGTCATGTTGCTGGATCGCTCCGAGCGCAGTTCTGCCGTAGAAGCGTTTCGCGCCGGTGCCAGCGGCATTTTCTGCCGCAGCGAATCTCTGAAGTTCCTGCCCAGATGCATCACCTGTGTTCACGCCGGTCAGGTGTGGGCGAATAGTCACGAACTCAAATATCTCCTCGATGCCCTTTCAGAAGCGATGCCGGGGCGTCAGGCGCGGAGCACGACTGATGTGTCGATTCTTTCGAAGCGCGAACAGGATGTGGTCAACGGCGTTGCCGATGGACTATCCAACCGTGAGATTGCCCATCGCCTGAAATTGACCGAACATACGGTGAAGAACTACCTTTTCCGCATCTTCGACAAGTTGGGAGTTTCCAGTCGGGTGGAAGTAGTATTATTCGCCTTCGGGTTGGAGGGCGCTGCTCCGGTCGTTCCCTCGCCCTCCCGCAAGCCCCGCACCCACACCGCTGCCAGCAAGGGACGCAAAGGTCCGATTGCTTCGCCGCGCCAGGACGCCCCCAGCGCCGATGCGCAAGTCTCGCGAAAAGTGCTGCCTTTGTAGAACCCCAGCCCAAGGGCAGGACACTCTCAGCTCTCAGCCGTTAATTCAAAACGCTTTGCGATTGGCCATGGTTTAGTAACTAGGCGCAAAGCTTGAGGCCTGGCACTAATCTCCGCTACCCGTCAGCTTCGCCGTTTGCGGGCTGTTGGAAGCGCTGTCGGTCACCTTCAAGGACGCAGTCCGCGATCCCTTGGCGCTTGGTGTGAAGGTCACGGTGATCGTGCATTTCGCCCCGGCGGACAGCGTGCTGCCGCAAGTCGTTCCTGTCTCGCTGAAATCGCTGGCGTTTATGCCGGTGATCGTGATGCTCGTAATGTTTAGCGTTATCTTCTGATTATTCGTGACGGTCGCTGTCTTAGGCGCGCTCGTGGTGCCCACAGTCTGGGTGCCAAAGGCAAGAGTCGCGGGAGTCAGTGTGACCGGCAACTGTCCAGACCCTGTGAGGCTGATGGTCTGAGGGCTGTTGCTGGCGCTGTCGGAAATGTTCACGCTACCAGTTTGTGCGCCAGTGGTTTTTGGAGCGAATGTGACGGTGATGGTGCACTTCGCACCGGGGCCAATACTTGTGCCGCAAGTGTTGACCTGGCTGAAGGCGGCGCCGGTCACAGAAATACTAATGTTGGTTAAGCTGATCGACTGATTATTGGTCAGCGTTACCGGGGAAGCAGTCGCGCTCGAGCCGACTAACACTGCGCCGAATGAAATGTTTGTCTTCGATAATGTTACTGGTGCCTGGCCAGTTCCAGAGACGCTCACGGTCTGCGGGCTGTTTTCGGCATCGTCCGTGATGTTTAACGTGGCGCTCCGTGCACCGCTGGCGGTGGGTGTGAAGAAAACGCTGATCGTGCAGGTTCCCCCCGCTAAAACGCTGCTCCCGCAAGTATTGGTCTGGCTGAAGTCTCCACTATTAGTGCCCGTAAAGCCGATGTTGCTGATGTTCAGGGTCACACTCTGACCGTTGGTCAAAGTGACGAGCTGGGGCGCGCTGGTTGTGCCGACAGCTTGCGAAGCGAAGGTCAGGGTGCTCGGCGCAATCGAAACCCCACCGCACCCTGACAGTCTGAAATTCGCAATGCGCGTGTGCCAGTTGATGGCTGTTCCCGTCTCGTTTACGGGAAAGTATTCATTCACGTACCAGAAGGTGCAACCGTCCACCGGATCGACGGTCATGCTGGAGTAGTCGCCCCAATGGTAGGTGTTCTCCTCGTCGGCCGTTCCGGCCAGAATTGAAAACTCAACCGGCGGCGTCAAAGTTGTCAGGCTAAACCACGAAGCGCTGATCCCAGGGTGGACCGACGCGCTTGAAACGCTGTAGCCCACGGCCGCATTGCCGCTTGAATCCTGGGCGATGCTGGGCATGAAGCGATACAGGGAAGTGTCGGGACTCACAGTGCCGTCCTGATACACCGTTGGAGTTCCGCTGCCGCGCAGTTCGTACCAGCGTACGCCCGTCTGCTGGCTGCTACCCGTGCCGGTTTGTACCGTGTGGCTGATCAGGAATGACTCGTAGGAGCCGAAATTGCGGTAGTCGAATCGCGGCATGAAACGGTCGCCCACGGAATCGATGTGCTGTCCCGTCGTCGCGGTCGAGGGCTCGGGCACACAAATTGTTTGCGAAGGCGATGCAGCGCTATAGCATCCAGGTGTATAAGGAGCAACCGAGACGGAGGATTGGGTGAAGGTTGAGTTCGCCGGTGTAGTCCAATCCACATGGAAATTCCATAAATTGAATGAGCTCGAAGTCTTCGTGACTCCGTCATCGACCGGGTTTTCAATGCTTACCAGAGATTCGTCCCGGCCGGAAGGCGGCGCCGTGGTGCCGTCGACATCGGCAGGAATCAGGCTGTGGCCAAGGTAAATGCCATTGCTTAGCGGACTAGTCTCCCGGAAGCACTGCGGAGGATTCGGAGTACCGCCGACCATGATATTAGTTCGATCCAGGGCGCACACTACCACTCCCACTTCGCGGTAGTTGTTGTTCACGTCGTTCAGATCAATCGTGAGATAGTAGGCGTCGGGCCAGGTGCCTAACTTCGGCCAGTCCGGAAAGTACACGTTGCCCTGCGAATTGGTACCCAGGATCGGGTTCAGCGGAACCGCGTAGGCATGCCAGCTCAGAGTTTTCGAACTCAGGTCATCGGTGTTCGAGACCGCAATACAGTAAGTGTAGTTATTAGAAATGGTGGTGCGTACGGAAATGACCCATCGCGAAGCGAGACGGTCAAAATTAATGATTCCATCCCCGCTGAAGTTGTTGCAGGCAGTCACCCCTGCGGCGCTAAAAGGAGTAGTAGCCATCTGCGGTGTCGACCAGACCGGAGCGAGCGTCACTTTGTCGTAGGCCTGATAGTAGACGTTGATCCACTCCATGTACTGCTTGGTGCCGACCGCGCCGTTGGGATCGACGTCGTACTCCGGATGACCCACCTGCGATGCTGCGATCCCGTCGAACGACGTGACGGACTGGGCCGCCGACCACGACGTCAAGAACACAAGCAGCAAGGTCAGCAGGATTCCAGATTTCGTCACTCCAGATTTAGTCGTTCTCGACGTGGTCACTCTAGCTTTGGTCATGGATGAGTCAGTCTCCGCGGATCATTCATTCGCAATCCGATTCCAGCGTTCGCTGTCCGATTCCAGGGCTTGGGAGAGAGCGCCCATCACTCGGCCCGATACATTGTTCGCAGAACTTAAATCATCAGCACAGTCTCATTTCGCAACTTCGGTAAAAGTTACGACGTTGACATTGCTGTTCACGGTCGCGGTGATTGAATATGTTCCAGCCGCGGGGGGTAACGTATAGGTTGCGCTTGCCTGCCCCGAACCGTTGGTGAGGGGCGTGCTGTTCACGAAACTTCCGCCGGCTCCTCCGTCCGAGAAAGTAACTGTCACTCCCACAACCGCATTTCCGTATTGGTCTTTTACGACAACGACCAGCGGTTTTGGTAGTTGAGTTCCTGCAGTTCCGGTCTGCTTGTTGCCGGATGTGATGGTCTGTGTAGCGGGGGCACCCGCGAGTGAAGTCTCGTGAAATGTCGCTGGTGTAGCCGTGCCAGACGCAGCGGTTACCGCAAAACCCGCATGAGCGGATGTGGGCAGCGTGAACACCGTGCTGGTCTCACCATTACTACCGGTGGTGGCGGGATTCGGCGAGAAGGACCCGCCATAGGCGTCAGAATAAGTCACCGATGTACCGGAGACTTTATTTCCAAAGCTATCTTTCGCCATCACAACCAGCGGCGACGGCAATGCCGTTCCCACTGTTCCCGATTGAGAGGAACCCGAGATAACCGAAAGCACAGTCGCCGGGCCGGCAACCGCAGTTTCGCTGAGGGAAGCCGTGCTATAACCGGGACTCATGGCGGTGAGGGCATAAGTTCCCGCGGTCTGGGGGAGCGTGTACGTAGTGGCGGCTGTGCCAGTAGAATCCGTCGTTACTTGGGCTGGATTGAATGTACCCTTGTTCCCGCTGCCGAAGGTGACAGTCACTCCCGAGATTCCAGCTCCCGAATATGGATTGATCGCCTGGACGCTCAATGCAATCGGAGTATTCACGGTTGCACTCTGATTATTTCCCGCCGATGGCTTGAGGGTCGGAAATAATCCGTAGGCCTTCAGCTGAGTCTGCGTTCCAACATATACCTTGCCGTTAGCAACCAGTGGCGTAGCAAAATGGGGAGCCGTGCCCAGCCCGTCACGGCCACTCATCATTTGAGTGTTATAAAGCTCGCTGATGTTCGGCCAAACATTAAATGCCGAAAGCTCCATCACTCCGCCGGTATTGTTGGTGTTGCGCACCAGCCAAAAGATGCCATTCTCGCTTCCATTGGCGGAGACGACCGGCACTCCGGTGAGCGTATAGGCAGCGGCGGACTCGAAGGCCCACGTCGAAGAGAGCATGCCGTTGGTCATCGAAAAAGCTTTGATGTGATCCTGCCGGGCGGCCGTATAGACGTAGCCATTCCAATAAATCGGAGCGCCATACATTTGTTGCGTCGCACCGATCACATCTTGTTCATTCCCATCGCCGCCGTTCTTGGTGTCGTAGCCTCCCATGTCGTTCGTGTTCAGCAAGTAAAGGGTTCCGGTCTTGCCTTCGGCGATTGCCAGGTTTGAGGATTGAGTGTATCCATCGTTTGGCAGCAGCACGACACCGCCCGAGCCAAGATCCAAATCCGCTGACTTCATCCTTGCCTGATTGGATGGCGTGAAATAATCCAGCACGGAGAATGCTGAGCCATTCACGCTGAGCTTCAGCACGGTGTCGCCGTAATCAGAGCCGCCCGTGTTGATGTCGAAAGTTCCGTTCGCCGTCGAAACATAAACATTTCCACTGCTATCCGCAGCGGGACCCACGCCACTCATCCAGATCGATGAGCCGAACGTCACGCCGGGCGATGTGTTGAACACTGCCAACTGCTGAAGGGATGACGCGCTGTAGGCCAGCAACCATCCGTGGGCATTTTGATCGCAGCCATTCGAGCCGAAGGCGATAAAGATTGTGCCGTTCGATTCCAGCAGCGCTGGCCGCTGCAGGTCATACTGCTCGTAGGTCGACAAACTTACCGAGCCAAATGAGGCGCTGATCACATCTGGTCCGCCAAACTTCTCAGCGCCTGTGGTGATATCGAGTGCGTGCAGCCGGAAAACATAACTGGTCACACCATTCGTAACTTCCATAGTCTTGGCGACCAGGTACATCGTGTTCGTGGTGGAATCAATCACGGGGGTTCCCGTGATGCCGACCTCACCGTATCCATTCACTGGCCCGCAACCCAGAGCGGAAACTGGCTCGGTGGTGACGGTTGTACCATTTGCAGAATTCAGGAAATTTACCTGCCACAGCGGAACTCCCGAGCCCGGGCTGTCAGCATTAAACGCGAACACGCTATCGTGTGTCGTCGCCACGTACACCACATTCACCACGCCAACGTTGGGAATGTTCACTCCGGAAACATAGAGCGGCTGAGCTACAACGTAACCATCCACACTGTATGAGAACAGGCTGCCGAATTGATTGGGATTTACGTTGCTCGGCGTGAGATAGAGTTCGTCGGAAAACTGCCCATCCCGCTTAACGTCACCACGCTGAGTTAATACATTGTGTTGTCCCCAAGCCACGCCCACACTCAAAAAAGCGAGCATGAGGCTGGTCGTCAACGCTCGCAGGGTGCACCACGGACGACCTGAACGACCGGTAAGAGGGGCGCGCGGACGCAATCCCGCGCACCGGAATGAAGGGGTGGAACTAAGGTTCATAGGTCTCCCTAACCTTGGGGGATGGATATTTCAGAACGGGGGAGGTCAGGCTGAACCGAGCCGCCCAAATCTAAACTGCTCAAGCGTCCCGCAAGCATCGGTTCTGTCGTAACCGGAATTCCTGATGGAAGATTAGCATACGGGGCCGCGCTAACCTACAAAAAAGATCCCCCAGAGGCGAGAACCAGGAGTGCAAGTTATTGCAACCAAGGTCATTGCAAATTCTTGCACATCGATTCGGACGCTTTGTTCTTACGCAGCCGAGCCGCCAGTCGAATTCATCATCGAGCCCGCGAGTTGGGCGTCCTGAGACGGAATTTTGGTCAATTCGGGTCGCAGAATCCGATCTGGACAAATGTAATCCAGCAGCGGCGTCGTCATGAAAGTGGTAAATAACGCCATCAACACCATCATCGAGAACAGCGCCGGCGAGATGACCTTGATATCCAGACCGATGTTGAGGATTACCAGTTCCATTAGGCCTCGTGTGTTCATCAGCGTGCCCAAGCCGGCGGCTTCACGGAGAGGCATCCCTGAAAGCCAACCTGCTATGGTGGAACCACCCAATTTTCCGCCCGTTGCCACCAGGACGATCAGGCCGCAGTAAAACCACATCGTCGGTCCCTTAAGTAAACCGACATTGGTGCGCAGGCCAGTGAAAGCAAAAAACAGTGGAAGCAGCAGAGTGATCGTGATGGTTTCAAAGCGATCCAGAATGTAGCGAACGAACTTCGGCTCCTTGGGCATGATTGCACCCATCAGAAAAGAACCGAACAGCAAATGAATTCCCAATCGTTCGGTGCACAAGGCGGAAGCCAGCGCCAGCAACAGCAGGAATGCCATCCGATTCTCGCTAATCTCGCCGTACCTCTGAAAGGTACGTTCCAAACCCTGCAGCAGGAAACGCACTCCGTAGATCATGATCACGACGAACAGCAAGATGCCGCCCAGGGTAATCCAAATAGAAGCCGTGTCGTGAGCCGCGCGGATGAGCACGACAATGTAGGCGAGAATGCACCATCCGGTTACGTCGTCGACGGCGGCGCAGGCAATGGCAACTGTCCCAAGTCGAGTCTGCATCATTTCGCCCTCGATCAGAATGCGGGCCAGTACCGGGAATGCAGTGATGCTCATAGCGGCGCCCATGAACAGGGCGAAGTTGGTGAACGACACGCTAGCGTCGGAAACCCGCGGGTACAGGTAGAGAGCGAGAAGGGAAGCCAAAACAAAAGGAGCCGTGATGCTGACGTGGCTCACCAGCACAGCCGCGTGGCTCTGGTGTTTGAGTTCTTTGGGATTAATCCCCAACCCCACCAGAAACATGAAGATCACTACGCCGACCTGGCTCAAAGCGTTAAGAAATCCCAGGCTCGCCGGGGGAAATAAGTAGGCAGAGAATTGCGGGGAAATCCAGCCCAGCAGCGACGGCCCGAGCATAATGCCGGCGAACATTTCTCCTACCACTCGGGGCTGATGGAATTTGCGAAACAGACTACCCGTTAGGCGGCACACTGCAAGGATGACCGTAATCTGCAGAACCAGCGTGAACAGGTTCGGCATCAGTGGCCTCCCTTGGACGTAGGCGGAGCCTGGCGCTCGGCCTGAAATCCCACGGACGCGCAAGACTGGCAGTTCGGCGCCGAAAGCGTGCCGGTGAGCACGTTCGAATCTACTCTGCGGTCCACACTGGCGAGCAACGACAACTCGCTTCCCACAGCGCAACTATCACGCGATTCTCTCGCTGGCATCAGTGCCGCACGGAGCGTAGTCCCCTCCAGCGTGCCTGCGGCCGTGAGATTGGGCCCGCCGGGAATTGTGACCACGAAGGTTTTCCCCGATTGCATAATCGCCATCGTCTTATCAGGAATCGCGGCCAGAGCCTTGCCACACGGCAGGGAATCGATCTGCGCGGAATCAACCCGCAGGCTCCAGAGGCCATCGATCGAAACCGGGGCGGTTACGGTGCGTCCCGCCCGCAGGATCCCCACCAGTCCTATCAGTGGGAGAATCACCAGGAGGAGGTATGCGAGAACGAACTTCCGATTGGATGCGGACATTTGGCCCTCTCACCGATCAGGGGGAATTCTTCATGCCGCGCCCGGGAGCGTCCGGACATCGGGCGAAATCCGGGCAAAACTGGAAACCGGCCCTGACCATAGTCAGGGCCTACCTATTTCGCGAACTTGTCAACGTGCTCAAAAACCCTTCGCAGCTGGGGAACTGCAACTTTATACCAAGAACTCACCATCGCGTCTACGCAGACGGCTGGCTGAAAGCATTCGCCGTCAGATCGCCCAGCAATTTGTGCCAGGGATGCTTTTCATTCTGCTCGACCTCGGTGACCATCTTGCGCATCTTGTCGAGCACCGGCGGCGTCGCATCGTCATACACGTCACCCTGCAACAGCTTCAGAACGTCCAGGCGATAGCGGGGATCGTTAATGAAGTAGGTGAACAGTACGTTGAGCCGGTAATAGACGGTGATGAAGTCATACCAGTTCTTGGTTCCGAGACGTAACGTATTCTCAAAAGTCGAGAAACTTTCCCGTGAGAAATCATTCTTTTCCAGCGCGCCCAGAATATCTTTGTGCGCGAAGCGCGAGCTGTTCAACGCAATACTGACTCCAGTAGAGAAGATTGGATCCACGAATCGGCCGGCGTCGCCCACCATCACGAAGCGATCCCCGCAGAGTTGCTTCATAGCGTAGCTGTAATCGCCCTCATCTTTGAAGGGACGAATACGGTTTGCCTTGCGCAGAGTTTCTTCGATCATCGGCCGCGTACCCACCGAACTCCAGAAAAACTTCTCGCGATCTTCTCTCGACTTCGCAAAATTTTTCTTCTGGGTCACGACGCCGATGCTGGTCACGTCGTCAGAGATCGGAATCTGCCAGATCCATGTGTTCGAAATCGGCAGAAAGTGAATGTAGATGTAATCGAGGTTCGTATCCCGCTTGGCGAATACCTTGCGGTCGTAACCATCGAACCAGGAGTGAATGGCGTACTGATCGAATACCGTATCCTGGATCTTGAGCTTCATCTGGTTGCCCAGGAAAGTATTGCGGCCGCTGGCGTCCACCACCATTCTCGCGCTGACGTTCATTTCCTTCGGGCCCATGTTGAAGCGGATGATGGGCTCCTTGGGACCGAAATCAACGGCGCTGACTTTGATGCCGTCGTAAACCGTCGCGCCCAGTTTGTTGGCGTGCTGCAACAGCATCAGATCGAACTTGCCGCGGTCCACGTGGTAAGTGTGGTTCTTGTCCACGCCAGCCTGCTGACGCTCGTCAAAGCGAATGTCGACGTTGCAATCCGGAGCCAGGCCCTCGAGATCGTGAACGTACGGCATCTTCTTATCGTCGGTAGTCCACACTGCACCATACTTGTGCGGAAACTTCGCTTCTTCCATCTTTGGAAGAAAATCCAGATCTTTGAAGACTCTGGTCGATGATGGTACGAGCGATTCGCCTACGTGCGGACGCGGAAACAACTCCCGCTCAAACACTACGCAACTCACTCCGGCCTTGGCCAGGTAAGCGGCCATGGACGATCCCGCCGGGCCCCCACCAATAATGGCAACATCAAAATCTGGCTTCGTAATAACCAACGCTTCCTCCTAGGGTCTCGTGAAACGTTTCCAATTCAAATGCGTTACTGGCTGGCCTGCTTGAACGCATCCACAGTCATATCTCCCAGCAACTTGTGCCACGGATGTTTCGGATTCTGCTCGACCTCAGAAACCATCTTCTTCATCTTTTCGAGCACTGGCGGCTGGGCATCATCGTAAACGTCGCCCTGCAGCAGTTTGAGAACGTCCAGCCTATAGCGCGGGTCGCCCACAAAATAGGTGAACAGCACATTGAGCCGGTAGTAAACCGAGATGAACTCGTACCAGTTCTTGGTTCCGAGACGAAGCTTGGTTTCGTACTCCGAGAAGCCCTCTCGCGAGAAGTCATTTTTCTCGAGTGAGCGCAGAACATTGGTATGAGCGAAGCGAGCGCTGTTCAGAGCGATGCTCACACCAGTCGAGAAAATCGGATCTACAAAGCGTCCCGCGTCTCCGACCAGCATGAAACGGTCGCCGCAGAGTTGCTTCATGGCGTAGCTGTAGTCGCCCTCATCCTTGAAGGCATGCATTTGATCTGACTGCTTCAGCTTCTCCCGCAGCAACGGACGGGTTCCCACCGCTTCCCAGAAAAACTGTTCGCGATCCTGCCGCGACTTGGCGAAGTTTTTCTTCTGGGTGACGACGCCGATGCTGGTAACCGAGTCGGTGATGGGAATCTGCCAGATCCAGGTGTTCGAAATCGGCAGGAAGTGGATGAAGATGAAATCCAGTTGCGCATCTTTTTTCGCGAAGGCCCGGCGATCATAGCCATCAAACCAAGTATGGATGGCGTACTGGTCAAAAACCGGATCTTTAATCTTCAGCTTCATCTGATTGCCCAGGAAGGTGTTGCGTCCGCTGCAATCGATGACCATCTTCGCGCTGACGCCCATTTCCTTGGAGCCCATGTTGAAGCGCACGATCGGCTCTTTCGGCCCGAAATCCACTTCTTTAACCTTGACCCCTTCATATACCGCTGCGCCTAGTTTGTTGGCATGCTGCAGCAGCATCAGGTCGAACTTGCTGCGATCCACGTGGTATGTGTATTCGCGGTCGACGCCTTCCTGCTGACGCTCGTTGAAGCGGATTTCCACGTGAGATTCCGGGTTGATCTGGTCTTTGTCTTTGTCCTTAAATCCACCCTGGAAGTTCATCTCGTAAGCACCCTGGTCTTCAGCGGTCCAGGCAGCGCCGAACTTGTGCGGGAACTTGGCTTCTTCCATTTGGCCAAGGAAATCCAGGTCGCGGAAAACTCTCATCGCGGAAGGGACCAGGGACTCGCCTACGTGCGGACGGGGAAACAATTCGCGCTCGAAAACCACGCAATTCACACCCGCTTTGGCCAGGTAGGCGCCCATGGAACCGCCAGCAGGCCCACCACCAATGATGGCAACGTCAAAATCCGGCTTGGTAAGAACCAATTTACTTGCTCCTTTGCATATATGACTTACTTTAGAGATGGGGTGCTACGAAAAATTGTCCGTTTGGGGGGTGGACCACGGCACGCTGTGTTTGCTCACTATGACGGTTATTTGGGCGCTCTGTCAAGAGACCTTTTACTCCATTCGTCATACCATTCTTGAGTAACGTTTGAGTAACCTAAAGCGGTATTACCAGAGTCATGATCTTAGGGGAAGGCAAGAGGAGCAAGCGCTTCTCATCAAGAAAATGGGAGCCAACGCCCCGCGAAAATGCATCGTATCACGATGTAAACTGCAGGTAAAGGCAAAATACTGAGCTCCCTGCCGAGAGAAGGAAAGTTCGACAAAGATAAGAAAGATAAAGACTAAGGTTGAGGAGGTTCGAGAACTTTTGGAAAAATTCGGAGATTTGCCCGGTGCCGTCCTCCGGGGAGACATTCGCCGGGCCCTAGCGGACTTCGCCATCCCTTCAGCCTTGGTCATTTACGGCGCAACTTCCTGGCAAGTGGCGGGTTATGTATGTATTCTCAATCGAATAGCACGAGGTGTCCCCCAAATGTTTACCTCGAAGTACACTTCCATTTTAGGATCGATTGCGGCAGTTTCGCTCAGTTTGACGCTGATTGCCTGTGGCGGCGGGAGCAGCGGCGGCCATTTTACTCAAGTCCCCCAAGGGCCCTCGATCACGACCCAACCGGTCGGGCCCGAAATCAGCAAAGGCGGCAATGCCACGCTGACCGTGGTGGCCTCCGGCAGCGGCACGCTTTCCTATCAGTGGTACCAGGGACCGACGGGAACCACCACCACCTCCATCAGCGGCGCCACCGCCAGTTCGTATACCACGCCGAATTTGACCGCGACCAGCAGTTATTGGGTGCAAATCAGCGATTCAAATGGGAAGACCAACAGCAATACGGCAGTGGTCCTGATCGCAGGTCCGCGGCAGGTGCAGGCCCTGCTCTTTCCGGTGCTCACCCCAAGCAGTTCGATCTTTGCCGGTTTCATGGCTAACGTTCTGCCGAATATCAGTGGCGTCAGCGTCTCCTTGCAGTGGAGCCAGATCGAGACTAGTCAGGGCGTCTATGATTTCTCTTCTTTTGACGCCAGCCTCGCGCCTTATCTGGCTGCCCACAGGAACGTGAACCTCATCGTTTGGCCCGCCACGGAAGGCGGCAACAACGCTCCCAATAACGGGGGCTCGACTCCGAGCTACGTGTTTACTTCCACCTACGCCGCCAGCGTCGGAGCGCCTAATCCGCAGGATATGACGGTCTGCCAGAATTACCAAGGCGACACGGGTAGCCCCTACGGGCAGGCGGGCTTTACGTCGGGCGGCATTTGGAATTCGAATGATCCAACCTACGGCTCAGATCTGAGCGGTCTCCCGGTCAGCTACGAGTTGCCTTTCATGATGGCGTACCAGAATTTCATTCAGGCAGTCATCGCTCACTACAACGGCAATACCACAACGCCAATCGGCTACATCCGCTTTGGCTACTCCCAAGGCGGGGAAAACAGTCCGGAATGCAATCAGTATTGGCCGAATTTTTCGCAGGCAACTTACGTCACCAACTACATTACGGCCATGACGGTGTTCGTCACGAATCAGCATCCGCAGATGACGATTCTTCAAGATCTGCACGCGCTGGGCAATAACACCGACCCTGGCTACACTGCCTACCCCGATGAGGAGGCGCAGATCGCAGTGGCAAATTTCCAGGGCTTTGGGACTAACGGCTTGCAAAAAAGCGACGTCACCAGCGTTAACAACGGTGACAATCCACCGTGCGATTCGGACTGGTGCTTTCTGTTTCAGAAATATGCAGGCACATTGTATGGCAGCACTCCAATCACGCTGTCGCTGCAGACCCTGCAATGGAGCGACCCGACCGGGGCGGCGCAAACTGGCTCACTGGCCACTACAGGCGGTAGTGAAGGGATAATTCCTCTCGCGAAGGCCAATGGCGCTAACAATCTGGAGCTGTACCTCGCCGACTTGGGACTCGCCTTCGATAGCGCCAACTACCAATCCTATCCGCACGCTTCGGCGTCAATTAATGCTGCGTCGTACAGCAAGTCGTACGCCGCGGCGATCCAGGATTTCCTGGCGCCTTGAAGTAGATTCTCTTACTTTACGCAGCAGTTCGGACTGCACCCACCTTAGTCCGACACCCGTTTTGCGTCCCGCGGCGGACAAATATCTGCTCGCATCGGGGCGGCAAGTTCGCCCTGGTTCTCCACATGGCACATCAGTGCTATTTACCACCTTTGCCCTTTGAGTCTAAAGTCTCTCCAACGATGTGCTCATTGCGGGTATTCTCAGATGTATCCCGTATCAATACTTAGAGCACCCCCACTTCGTTGTCCCGAATTGCCTCCGCCGGGAATACGGGCGCGTGAATGGTGTCTGGCCAATTAACCCATCATTAAGGGAGAACGTAGAATGGCTCAACCCGCAGTCCCACTGCCTCAAAAGATGGACAGAATCAAGGTTCTTGCCGCTGAAAGCACCAGAATGAACAGCCAGTTGCTCGCCGAGGCCTTGGCGCAGGACTGCCAGTTGGAAGTCATGGGAATCGATCCGAAACCCGCATCGATCCTGGCAGCGGTAGCGCAGCAGAAGCCTCACGTAGTTTTGATCAGCTCGGCACTCGAAGAATCCGGCACGCAGGGTTTCGATTTGGCGCGGCAGATTGCGGCCACAAGTCCGGGCACCCGAGTCATTCTCCTGATGGATAATTCCCATCCTGCTTCCGTGGTGCAGGCATTCCGCTGCGGCGCACATGGAATTTTTTCCCGCACCGAATCCTCGAAGAGCCTTGCCAAGTGCATTCACAGCGTTCATCAGGGGCAAGTGTGGGCGAACAGCGCAGAGTTGCGCTGCGTGATTGACGCGCTGCGCGAATCGGAGCCGATGCGCCTGGTAGATTCCGGCGGAGAAGCGATCCTCTCCAAGCGCGAACAGGATGTAGTTCGCTGCGTAGCGGAAGGCTTGTCCAACCGGGAGATCGCAAGCTGCCTGGGACTCACCGAGCACACCGTCAAGAATTATCTGTTTCGGATATTCGACAAGCTCGGGGTTTCCAGCCGGGTAGAAGTCGTGCTCTATGTTTTCCGCTTTCGCAAGGACTGGGTGGCTGCTCCTTCGAGCCACCATAGCTCCGCTCGCGCGTCAGGACCAAAATTGCTGACGCCGGTGAGGCCAGCCAGCCGGATGCGCCTAGCTGCGTCGCCCTCCGCCGTGGTGGCGAGAATCTAGCCGACTCAGAAATCGATTGCCGGGCTCGGGCGCTAGTGCAGGCCGAGTCCAGCGGCAGCCTCGTTAACAATCGTCCGACCAATCACGAGCGAGGCTGTTGCCGCCGGCGAGGGCACGTTCAGCACGTGCAGCATTCTGTTGGAAGGAACAAACTGAAAGTCGTCCACGAGGGTGCCTTGGCGCGTCACCGCCTGGGCGCGGACCCCGGACCCTCCGGGAACCAGATCCTCTTTGCGAACTTCCGGAACCAGTCGCTGCAGTGAGCGAACGAACTCCGCCTTGGAGAAAGACCGGTGGAATTCGTCGAGCCCGCTCCGCCAATTCCTGACACCCATCCGCCAGAATCCGGGAAAGGCCAGGGATGAAGCCACATCCCGCAGGTTGAAATCCGTGCGGCGGTATCCTTCGCGACGAAAGGCAAGAACCGCGTTGGGTCCGGCATCCACGCTGCCGCTTACGCGGCGTGTGAAGTGAACCCCCAGAAATGGAAACCGCGGATCGGGTACGGGATAGATCAACCCGCGCACCAATGACGCCCGGGCGGGGATCAGGTCATAATATTCGCCGCGGAAAGGGACGATCATCACCTGGGGATCGTCTCCCGCCATGCGGCTGACGCGATCGCTGAAAAGTCCGGCGCAGTTGATCAGAGACCGCGAGAAAAATGCTCCGCAATCCGTCTCGACAACAATCTCATCCGCACTTCGTTTCAGCCCAGTGACAGCGTGCGAAGTCAGAATGGTTCCTCCTCGTCCGCTGATGAGTTCCGCGAATTTATCACAGACGGCCGCGTAGTCAGTAATCCCCGTGGAGGAAACGACGAGCGCGCGCAGTCCGGTGGCGTGGGGCTCGATCTGGCGTAACTCTTCCGGCCCGATCGATCGCAGGCCGGTCAAGCCGTTCGCTTCGCCGCGTCGCCGCAATTCCTCGAGCCGCGGGAATTCTTCTTCGTCGGTGGCGACGATCACTTTTCCGCAGATCTGATGAGGGATGCCATATTCACGGCAAAAGTCCACCATCGCCGCCGCGCCGGTTACGCACAGTTTCGCCTTCAGCGATCCCGGTTTGTAATAAACGCCGGAATGAATGACGCCGCTGTTGTGGCCGCTCTGATGACGGCCCACACGGTCTTCTTTTTCCAGCAGCAGCAGGCGAGCCCGGGGAAATCGCCGCGTGATTTCAAGCCCCACCGCCAGCCCGACAATCCCGCCGCCAACGATGATGACGTTATAGCGTGAATCAGTCATGGTCGGCGAAGTGCCCGCGTCTGTCTGACAACCATCCCTTCTTAACGCCTACCTTCATCAGTTCACAATACTAGCTCGCGCTGTCAGTTCACGGTCAGGATGACGGACGCTGCTGCATGGCTCAAGGTTCCCGACGTGCCAGTCACGATGATGGTGTAAGTGCCGGGCTGCGTGCCCTGTTGCTGGCCTCCGCCACCACCACCTCCGCCACCGCCGCTCCCACCGCCGTTGCTTCCGCCTCCGCCACAGGACACCAGAGACAGCGCCAGCAAGAATAGACTAAACAAACAAAAGACTTGCGAAGGCTTTCTCCGCCTTCTCCCATGCCTTCTGATTCCCAGTAAAGCAACTCCAGGAAGCCCCAATAACAGAGCATACAATCTGCCAGCGCGAGACGAACTTGATGCGGCCGCGGTCGTGCTCATGCTCATCACCACTGCAGCCGAACTGTTGCCGGGGGTTACCGTACCGGGAGTAAAACCACACAGTGAGACGGTGGGCCCTCCAGAACACGAAAAACTCACGGCATCGCTAAATGAAGCGCCCACGGGCAGCACACTGAAATTGTAGTTCGCTGACTGGCCTGCACTAATCGTCTGGGTGGACGGAGTAAGCGAACCGAGGATGAAATCCTGAATCACCGTAAATGGCAGCGTCAGCGACTGACTCGGAATGCCACTTGCTCCCGCGTCATGGATGCTGATTTTGATGTTGTAACTGCCGACTGCTGCGTTAGTGGGGATGTTGATCACAACCGTCACCGTAATGGCAGCCCCGCTGATCGTGATCGGGTTCGGAGGGCTGAGCGTGCACTGCGTGCCCGAGAGTTCCGTGGCATCGCAGCTGGCGGTGACTAAGCCACTGTAATTTGGCGTCAAAGATATTTTCGCCGTCTGCTGAGACCCCGGATCCGCGCTCGCGGGAAAAGCTTGCGTGATCGCAAGCTGAAAAGTACTTCCAATGGTTAGCGAGAGCGTGGTCGAATGTGCGAGCGATCCTGAAACTCCTGTAATCACCACGCTGTAGTTGCCGGGCGTGGCTGCCGCGCTGGTGCCGATCGTCAGCACGACGGCGGCGGGGGCGCTGCCGGGGATCACCGGGCTCGGGACGAAGCTGCAAGTCGAATTTGCCGGAGCTCCAGAGCATGACAAACTCACGGCATTGCCGAAAGACGCGCCCACTGGCATCACGCTCAGGTTGTAGATTGCCGATTGACCGGCGCCGACGGTTTGGGCGGGCGGCGTGACTGGTCCGAAAACAAAATCCTGCACCGTGAGCGCGATGGTCCATGAATGGATTGGTTGGCCGGTCGCGTCGTTAGTGTTGATCTTGATGTTGTAGCTGCCCGGGACTGCGCCAGTTGGAACACTGACGGTCGCCGTCACGGCGACCACAGACCCGCTCTTGATGGTAATGGGGCTCAGAGGACTGAGCGTACATTGCGCCCCCGCAAGCGCCCCGGCATCGCAGGTGGTAGTCACAGATCCGCTGTAAGAGTCCAAGGAAGTGAATGTGAGATTCGCCGTCGACGGGGCGCCCGGAAGTGCAGTGACAGTGGATGTGCCGGCAATCGTATAGTCCCCGACAGAGAAGGGAATCGGCAAAGAGCTCGAAATCAAACCAGATGTGCCAATCACACTGACCTGGTAGGTCCCCGCGGCAAAACTGGTTCCGTTGATAGTGAGGGTTGCGGTGGCGGGAAACGAGTTCACCGACGCCGGACTGATACTGCAACTTCCAGTGCCGAACGTGCTCACGCAACTCAGGCTTACGGCGCCGGTGAAGCCATCTTGTGACGAAACGGTAATCGGCCCGTTCGTGCCAGTGCTTCCAGCTTTCACGTTGGGAAAGGGCGCCGTCTCGGTGAGGACGAAGGTCGGATTCACCACCACGTCAACAGCGAACGTCGTCATCAACGGCGTGGGCGCCCCGGCCGTATTGGCTTCCAGCGTGATCGTATAGTTCGGAGGGCTGAGCGGAGTTGCCCCAGGCATAGTCACGGTCGCAGTCGCGTTAACCGGCGAACCGGCGATCAGATTGAAAGTGGCGCTGGGAGTGAATGCACAGCTCGCTCCGAATACCAGCACACCGGCATTGCAGCTCAGCGTCACGCTTTGATTGAACGAACCTTGAGCGCTGATTTGAAAACTCACCGGTGGGGAAGTCGCGCCGCGAGGCTCGATCACACTAGCCGGCGACGGCACGGTCATGCTGAAATTCACAACGTGTAGCGTGAGCCCCGCCGTATGCGTAGTGTTATTCGGATCCGTCCCCGCGCCTTGCAGATTGAAATTGTAATCGCCGACCGTGCTGCTGCCCGTATTCAATAAGAACGGCACGCCGGAAAAATTCGGCGTAAGGATTCCTGGAGTCGGAATGCACGGGACGGGAGGGAGCGAAGTGCCAGCCGTGCAACTCAGCTCAACCGAGTTGTCGTATCCGTTGATTGACGTCACCGTGCCCGCGAAGTTTGCGGAACTCCCCGGAAAGATAGTCAACGTCGGGTTCGAAACTGTGATTTGAAAATCCGGCACAGCCAGCAGGTTGTACTGCCACACGCCGCGACCGTAGGTGGATGCGCGCAGCAGTTTCTGGCCGCCGGAGTTGAAAATGGCGAGAGCCGTTACTGCTACGTTGGGCAGGAACCCGCTTTGCTGGCCGCTCGAGCTTGGTCCAAGTTCGCTCCACACGCCGCTGGAGGCCAGACTCTGGAATACTCCAACGTCGGTGCCCACATACACGACGTGTGATCCCGGATCCACCACGACTGCATTCACCGGCGAATCCGGCAGCGCACCTGCCCCGATGCCGGTAGCATCGTTCCAGTTCGCTCCTGCATTTGTGGTCTGCCACACGTGTCCCGGCCCGCCCGTGAAGCCCATCACAGTCACGTAGGCTGTGTTGCCGGTGGGATCTGAGGTGTCAATCGCCACACTGGAGATCGGGAACTGAGCAGGATTGACGCTGCTTCCGCCGGGACCATTCAACGTAACGTTGGCGAACGTGGAAGCCGCGCCCGAGACTGCGGCAGCATCGGTTGTGGCCCAAACATTTCCACCGGGAGGCGAAGACAGAGGGTTTGGGCCAAGCCCGTCCGTAGTGGCGTAGACAACTTGAGAACCGTTTGCACTTGTTGGCCCGCCGGCAGCCAATGCGCGCACCACGTTGACCTCATCTCCGGCGCAGGTTCCTGTGCCGAATGTCTGGAAGTTAAGACTGAGTGCGGTGAATCCGCCTCCTGATCGCGGCCCCTGCCATACCCGGCACGTTCCCACCAGCATCGAACTGGTGGATTGCGGATCGAGAATGTACGGGAAATAAAACGCTCCATCGTCGCCCCCAATGTCGCCGCTGCTGACGACCACTGCGAAGCTGCTGTCGTTACAGTTCGTTCCGGCGGAACACTCCTGAATATTCAGGCCGCCGCTGGCAGGTGGACTGTCGGGGTTTGAGGCAAACCAGTTGCCGGTGTTGGAATCGATGGCGTTGTAGCCACCATCGCCGGACAGGATGTTTCCCCAAGTCAGGCTCGTCGTCGCCGTTGCGGTTGCCGGAGAACCGTTATCCTGCGTCCCCCCAAAAATTGTGTTGGGATCAGAAGGATGCTCGGAGAAGCTGACGAACTGAGTGAGCGAACCCAGATTCTGATTGAGGTCATCGAATTGGTTTGAAGTGGAACATGATCCGCTCGTGAGTCCTGAAAATCCGTTCAGGGCGCGATAAATGCCACCATCGTTGGCGAAATACATCAGATCGGCGCCAGATGCAGTCGGAATCGTATACGCGAGTGCGTGCTGGTCAGGATGCACGTGCGCGAGCGCCCCGAGGGGATCGCAGCCATAAACGTGCGTCAAATTCAGAAAAGGATTGACAGCGCACGATGGATTGATGGAACTGAGCGAACACTTGTACAGATTAATTGCGCCAGCGTACAGGTCCGTGGCCGAAGCTCCGTCAGGAACCGCAAGCAGCGCAAGGTTATAGAATCCCTGCTCCACGCCGCAGCCAATGGAATCGCCACAGTTGGTGATGCCGCTGTCGCTGATTTGTGTCCATGAAACGCCGCCGTTCTCGCTCTGCCAAATGCCCTGATCCACGGGATTGTTATTCGTGTCCAGCGAAACGAACCAGACATACATCTCATTCCGTCCCGGCACGACGCTGATTTCGCCACGATAGATGGGGCAGGTTGTGACGTAGTTCTGCGGGCACGCCGAGGTACTCAACAGCCCGGAGGGGCCCGGCTGATTCGCTAGAGCTGTCCACGTCAGCCCGTCGGGCGAGGAATAAAAGCCGTGATAACGCACCGCCGCAAAAAACAGTCCCGCGATCGCGTTGTACGTGACCGAGGTCGCCGAAGTCGCCTCGCTCGGCCCGCCGGAGAAGAGCGTGTTGTAAGTCCAGCTTTGCCCGGCGTTGATTGAAGTGTAGAGGCCGCGGTAAGTGTTGGCTGTGAGCGCGCCATCGCCCACGCCCTCCGAGGTTGCTGCCATGGCGGCCACCACGGTGTTGGTCTGCCCGCTCGCAGTACTGAAAGCCATCCGCGTGCCGCCCAGGCCGCTAAAGGATAAAGCGCCGCCGTTCGCGGTTGGGATCAACGCCCACGTTTTGCCCCCGTCAGCGGAGCGCAGGATGCCCAGGCCGAAATAAGAGTCCCCAGCGTTGTTGGCTTCTCCAGTACCCACAAGAATCACGCTCTTCGCGGGATCGGAGTTTCCCGGCTGAATCGCAAGCGAACCGGTCGAGAGCGTAGCTTGATCGTCGGTCACGCTCGTCCAGGTCACGTTGTTGGCGATGCCGGTGGCCGCGTTCGTGGACTTCCACACTCCACCCTGTGCGCCGCCAATGTAGATGGTGTTCCCCGTGGCGTCCGCGGGATCGATGGCCGCCGCGGTTGCCCGCCCCGCAACCTGGTGATAGTCCTGAAAGCCCGTGCCTGTTGCGTCGGAGGCCAATGGCACCGGACCCAGCGGAGTCCAACCGCTGGAGGCCGTTGGTGCTTGCGAATTCGCGCGCGCAGCGCGAGCGTGAGCCAGTTGGGCGCTCCGCGCCTGCATCTTCCCTTGGTAAGCCCGATGGCGAAGCGCGGCAGCAGATTTGCCTGGAACGACGCGGCCATGCGAGAACCATTTTGCACCCTCTTCCTCGTGATCCTGGTCAGGGTTCAACGCTGTGGCCTCATCTTTCTTAAGGTCCTGGGACTGGACGATCGAAGGAGTTAATAGTAATAAGAGTGCCAGCAAGGAAGCGGGGAGCGGACGGCAGAACTTGAAACAGATCATATTTACTCAACACAGTTGCTCAACACAGTTACTCAACACAGTTACTCAACACAGTTACTCAACAGTGAGGCAAGTATCGGAGTAGGCGGTAGCATGGTCAATCTCAAACGCGAATAAAGAGGGCGCAGAACCCATTATGGGAAGCTATTCTGGGAATCTCGGATGTGCACTGTACAATTTCCACGGCCACAAACACGGCTAGAAATATGTCGATTGATTGGCAAGCGTTTCAGCTCACGATAGAATTGGCGGGAGTGGTGTCGGCTATCCTTTTAGTCGTCGGCCTTCCGCTGGCCTACTGGATTGCCTTTTCGCGCCGGCGCTGGAAATTTCTGGTGGAAGCGACGGTCGCGTTGCCGATTGTTCTGCCCCCGACCGTGCTCGGATTTTATGTTCTCGTCGCCCTCGGCTCCCAGAGCCCGCTGGGACGCTGGTGGCAATCTTTGACCGGCCACACCCTGGCTTTCACTTTCACTGGGCTTGTAATCGGTTCGATTCTCTACAGCCTGCCGTTCGCCGTGCAGCCGTTCGCGGCTTCGTTCTCGTCAATCGATCGGAAGTTGCTTGCGGCCTCGGCTACTTTAGGAGCGTCGCCGTTACGCACTTTCTTCCACGTGATCGTTCCGCTCTCGAAGCCCGGATTGATCACGGGCGTAGCCCTGGCCTTCGCCCACACCATGGGCGAGTTCGGAGTGGTGCTCATGGTGGGTGGCAATATTCCGGGCGTAACGCGCACGGTTTCGATCAGTGTTTACGACCAGGTGCAAGCCTCCAATTATCCTGCTGCGAATGCCATGGCCGTGCTGCTGCTGATCTTCTCGTTCTTCGCCCTGACCGTTGTTTATAGCTTGAACCGGCGAACACCCAGCCAGAAGACGTGGCTCCTGGGTCCGATAAAATAACGAGCCTTCATGCCCGCACCCGCAGAGCTGAAACTCGCAGATGCAAGACGCGCGGATCTAAGATTCGCGGACCAGGCGCTGGCGGCGCGGATTCGCAAAACCTTGCCTGCGAGCGACCGCGATTTCGTGCTCGATGTGGAGGTCAACGCTGCTCCCGGATTCACCATCCTGTTCGGCCCCTCCGGTTCGGGCAAGACTACTCTGCTCGACTGTGTCGCTGGACTTGCCACGCCAGACTCTGGGCGAATCGCAGTGGGCGAACGCGTTCTGTTCGATGCGGAGAATCACAAGAATTGTCCGGTGGCTAAGCGGAGCGTGGGCTATGTCCTCCAAGAACTCGCGCTATTTCCCCATCTCACAGTCGAACAGAACGCCGAGTATGGTCTGGCTCACCTCCCGCGCGCAGCTCGCAAGCAACGCACCAGGGAGATGCTGCTTGATTTTCATATCGACCACTTGCGGCAGCGTCGCCCGAGCGAAATCTCTGGTGGAGAACGTCAGCGTGTCGCTCTCGCCCGCTCTCTGGTCACCGACCCATGCGTCCTCCTGCTCGACGAACCTCTCGCCGCACTCGATGCAGCCACGAAGGCTAAGATCCTCGACGACTTGCGCCGCTGGAATCAGGCGCATCGCATCCCTATTCTGTATGTCACGCATAGCCGGGAAGAAGTGATCGCGCTAGGCGAACGCGTGATCGTGATGGACCAGGGCGGCATCGTCACCCAAGGAACGCCGCATGAAGTGCTGCGCGCTCCGCTGCAGGAATCGGTTGCACACCTGGCAGGTTTTGAAAATATCTTCGATGCCACAGTTTGGTTGGTCCACGAGGATCGCGGCACCATGACCTGCCGAGTCATGACTTCGCGGTTGCCAGCCACCAAGCCGGATAGTTTCGTCCTTCTTGAGACGCCTCTGATTCGTGCGGAAGCAGGCTCGAATCTGCGCGTGGGAATTCGTGCCGGCGACATTCTCCTGGCGATCGCAAAGCCCGAAGGGCTCAGCGCCCGTAACATTGTTCCCGGTCGATTGGTCTCTCTGGAGCGGCGAGACATGATCATTTCCGCCCGCGTCGATTGCGGAGTGGAAATGGACGTTCACCTCACTCTCGCCGCCCGTGACGCCTTGCAACTCGAAGCCGGGCGCGAAGTGTGGCTGGTTATCAAAACTCACTCCTGCCATCTGATGCGGAAGTGAGAAGTGACTTCCGCATTCTGGATTTCACCGCGCTCCATCTCGATCACCGCGATCCACTGTCCCTGCCGCTGTTCGGAGAATACGATGTGCCCTCCCAAAATCTGTGCCGCTGCGGCAGGCGGTAGGTCGCGATGAAAGCCGAAGAAGCGCGTCTTCAATTCTGTCCAGCCCCGCCAGCGATCCCACCTGGCGGGTGCGGGCTCGTACTTGGTGGAGAAAATCAGCGCGACTTCATAGCCCGGCCGGGAACCGGCCGGCCGAGAACCGTCCCGAAAATCCGCCGCTGAAAGCACCTCATCCAAAGAGAAGTCCTCGATCCGCACCACGCTCATCGGACGTGTGACGTAGCCGAGCCACGGCCGCGTCAGTTCATCGGACGCCGGCCACGCCGTCAAAACCCGCGCCATGGGATAACGCGCCTCCAGAAATTGTTCGCTATCCTGATGCAGCATGATGTAATCCCGGTACGCGAGATTGTCTTCCGGCGAAAATCCGTAGGGAGGATTCCAGAACCAGGCCACCACGAACGCCAGCACAACGAACCCAACTGCCGCGGGCCAGAACGCTACTCTTCGCCACAAGGTAGAAACCGAGACAATGATGACCAGCGGAATCGCCGGCAGCATGTAGCGAGCCAGCACCGCGCCGCCAATCAACGCCATCGCCACCACATAAGTAGCCACTACGACATAGAAAATCATTTGAACCGGAAGGCTGATGCGACGACGTTCGCCGGCAGAATCGTGCCGCGGCGGCAGCATTCCCATCGCGAGCAACATCGCCACCGTCAGAATCCAGAGATGAAGATAGCCGCTTACCTGCCACAGCCGCATCGCCAGCGCCAGAACAAAACGAGTAGGACTGAGCGTTGCCGCCACGTTGTAGCGGAAGAATTCAGGATTGCCGAAGACATATCCCATGCGCGCATAGTGGTAGCCATACCAAAGCGCCAGCGGGAGCGCGGGGATTAAAAGTGAAACGATGCGGCGCGCGGACCTTGACTTTGGGCAGCGCAGCGCTTCAGCGCTGCGATCACCGGCCTGCCAGGATGCCGGCTTTAGCCCCTGAGGGATTTCTTCGCGATACACCCAGAGCTTCCGCAGCGAACTCCGACGCGCAATTAGCCCAACCATCTCCCATCCCACAAGGCCAAGCGGAGCGAGAATTGCAGTCTCCTTTGCCAGGGCCCCGAGTGAGAACCACACGACAGTCCCAAGCCAGGATCCTTCCAAATACGCCGCTAGTCCCCAGAAGATAAAACCGGCCGCGGCTAAATCAACTTGTGCCAGAGAACTCTGCGCGAAAAATACCGGATACACCGCCGTACACAGCGTAGCCGCAATCGCAACCTGCGTATTCGCCACGCCCTCCGCCAGCCGATAGACTCCCAGCAAAGAGAAAGCGGCCAGCATCAGCATCGCCGCCCGCGTCACCACAGGAGCGTAGCCCACCACTTTCCACCACAGCGCCAGCCACGCCATCACCAGCGGCGGATGCGCATTTGAAACCGTGGAATGTGGAATGAAACTACCCGTAAGCAGAATGTCGCGCGCGGCCGGAACATAGTAGCCGGCTTCGTCCCAGAAATAAGGTAGCCGCAACAGCGGAACGTGCAGCAGAAAGATCACGACCAAGATGACTGCGAACAAAACCGGCGTGACACGCAAGAGTGGCAACAGATGAGTGAAGCGCATGTGTCCGCAATTCTAGAACGTCGGTGGCCATTTTTTGGAATTACGACCCGTGACGTAAGCGCCGGCATTTCGTGCTAGACTTCGTCCGCGTTAGGGGGAGGGGTTTTATGCGGAGAGCGACTTTGGTTTGTTTGGCTGTGGTAGTGCTGGGCTCGCTGGCGGCGATTGTTGGGCAAAATTCGGGGACGAAACCGCCCGTGGTGACCTATCCGAGGATAGTGGGCACAGTCTCACTGCCGGGACAAACAGAAGCCATTCCAACCACGACTATTTTCACTCCGAAGAACAGCGGGTTGTTTCGGATCTCAATCTACATGACAACAGTGAAGCCCACGAACTACACCTCTGTTTGGTCCTATTACCTCGGATGGACAGATGACGCTGGTGTTGAGCAAACCAATTATCCTGGCGTCGTGACGCTCAATGAGGGGAATCCTCCTCAAGCGTGGGGAGTTCAGCAGAGCGGTTATCTATGGGGCCCGGTTCTGGTCTTTCAGGCCAAGGCTGGAGCGCCGGTAACTTACTCCGTCACGCAACTCGGCACTGCCGACGGCAGCACCTACGAACTGTTCTTCACGATCGAGCAATTAAGCTAGTCATTCTGCGTCTTGCAATTTTTGGGCGGGTAGTCCGGCCTAGGCCCGCGCTTGTGGTGCCCCATCCAAGCGCCAGTTGGGCGGGGCTTTGATTCTTACTTTCCACATTGCGCCGCTACGCCTTAGGCGGCCCTGCTTGCCACGATTTTCGACGGGTGATAACGGAACCCTCCATAACGCGACCGTAAGAACTCTCGCGGCGAGAGGATCGCGATTCCCTCATACGCTCCCAGCTTCAAGAGGTGGCCGTCCCCGGAAACGATCGTCTCCGCGCCGGCCGCGAGCGCACATTCGAGAATGCGGTTGTCGTCCGGATCGTCCCTCACCGCATTCACGCCCTGTCGGGGAGTCACCCGTTTCCCCAATCCCGACAGTGGTGGCAGGTAACAATCCAACCTTTCCTCATCCCAGCCAAACTTGTCGCGCAACACTCGCCGGGTTTCATCCTCAATGTCGGCGGAGTAGAAGAAGATACAATCGCCTCTTTCAATCATTCCGAAGACCCGGCGAGGCACTCCTCCGAAGACCAGCGCAGACACGATCACGTTCGTGTCCACCACAATATTCATCTATTGCGCCGCTGCTTTCCTCTTCTTCCTGACTCCGCGGATTCCGGTACGGACCTCGCGGACGGCACGCGCTACATCGGCTTCGTTGAGTCCGCGGTCCTGCGCGCGCTGACGCCCGTACGCGTTGACTTCATCCCACCAACTCTGCCGGTCGTAGTGTCGCAATGCTTCGCGAACTAACTCGCTCATCGTGCGGCTCTCCCGCTTGGCTATGGATTGGGCCCGCTTCAGCATCGCAGGTGGCAAAGTAACGGATAGTGTGCGAGTGCTTCTCATACTAAGTATTGTAAAGCATGATTAAGCATTGCTCACGTCAGTGCACCTGCCCCCCCGCGCTCATCCTCGGATCAAGCTTGATCTCTCCGAAGGCGGTCTCATAGCCGTTGACATTCTGCTGCAGCAGTCCGAGCAGAGCCTTGGCTTGTTGCGGGCTTAAGTAAATACCCTGAAAATTGCGGATCTCGACTTGCGTTTCACTCTGCTGTTGTACCGTGCCAAAGACGAGGAAGAAATCCCATACATTCACTCGCATCTGTACGCTGTTGGCATAGGCTTCGCGGTAGTCGGGGGCATTGGTCAGCTTGACGTTAGGTTGCGGAGGAGCGCTCATGGCAGAAGTGTAATGACTTCTAAGGCGGAAAGGGAAGCGATCGCCCCTGAAATCGGCTACCAGCCTCCGACCGGCTGCTCCATTCCGCGTTTGTCCTGACAAAAATTGTCAGTCCCGCTGCAAGTTTCTGGCGAAACGCCGCGCCGCGAAAGGTCATGGCCGTAAGCTACTTTGCTGAAACCAAAGGGGTTGTAGGATGTCATTACACGCCTTGTCTGGCGTCCAAAGTGCGATAGTTGGAGAGGTTCTTGAAATTGGATTTTGCGAGTTATCGTTTTGCGAGTTATCTATGACTCATAAGCCCGAACACGCGGCCATCGAAGAAGAAATTATTCTCCCCGAAAACTTGCTGCCCCTGGGCTCTGTGCTGGGCGAGGGCGTTACCCCGTTGGACGTCAGCATGGTCCTGGCGAAAGTGTTTCGCGTGCAGTATGCCGAAGTCGCGCTGCTGCGCCTCGATGGCGGGCTGCTCAAGTTTATTTTCCCCGAACATCTGCGCACCACCGGCGCGATTCCCATCTCCAGCAAGGCCGTGGCTGCACACACCGCACTCAGCAAGAAAGCAGAAATTTTCAATAATTTTGCTCGCGTAAAACACGCCAGCATCTTTGAGACGATCAAACCGGTTGGAGCCGAAGCTGAGACTCCGGCAACGCCTGCGCCCATTCAGAAACTGATGTCCGTCCCCATACTTGACCCCAATTCCACCGTGCTCGGGGTCCTTCAGATCTCACGCAAAGGGTTGGATCCGCGCTTCACCCAGGACTTCAGCCGCGAAGATCTCCACGACCTCGAACTGGCCGCCGGGCTGCTTGCCGCTTCGCCCGTGATGCTTTCCAACTGAAGAAGCTCTCCAACTGAATCGGAGCCAGAGGGACAGCTATTGAAACTCAAGCACAACAATCTCGGGATTCGATCCCAGCCGCAGCGGCGGTCCCCAGGTTCCGGCCCCGCTTGAAGTAAACACCTGCATCTTTCCAATGCGGCTTAGGCCGTAGACAAACTGCCGGTAGATCCGTCGCGCCATCCAACTCCACGGAATGAACTGCCCAAGATGCGTATGGCCGGATAACTGCAGGGAAACACCCGCAGCTTCCGCGATCTCCGGATGGTCGGGAGCATGTATCAGTAGAACGCTGGCACGTTCCCGATCCCAACCAATGCCACCGAGCACAGCCGCAAAGTGACCGCCCCGCGCCGCATTCCGGTAAGGGACGCCGATGATCTGTAAACCGTCCGCTTCAACCTTCTCATTGCTGAGCACGCGCACCCCAGCGGCTCGAATGGCGCTAAGATATTTGCTGTCGTCACCAAATTGCTCGTGATTTCCCGCGACGAAATACACTCCATGTGGGGCAGTGAGGAGGTTTAGCGGCTCCGCGGCCTGTCTCGCGTCGATAGCCGTGCCGTCATACAAATCTCCTGCAATAAAAATCGCGTCCGGCTCTTCCCGCAGAATCATCGCAACCATCCGCCGCAGGAATCTTCCGTTGCGCACGTGACCGAGGTGAAGATCGCTGATCAGCGCCGCTCTTCGCCCGCGCCACGCCTCCGGCAGGTTCGTAAGCCGCACCGTCGCTCGCGTAATTCGTGTCCAGCCTGCGTTGAAAACCGCGTAGAATCCTGCGACCACCGCGGCCCCGAATAACAACTCCACCGTCCGATGGAAGTTCAAATTCAGCCCAGCCAGATGCGCCACCAGAAAAATGATCCAGGATGCCACCGACGCGACGAAGAGGTAAGTCAGCAGACCAAGCCAAACTGCGGCAGCCCGGTAAAATGCGCGCAAAGCGGCGTTCGTATACCGGAAGGCAAGCAGGGAAGCCGCTACAAAGCTCACCGACAAGAATCCCAGAGCGAATTTCACCCAAGGAACATTCGCTCCAATGCCTCCCCCGGGCGAGAATGTCCAAGTCTTATAAAGGAGAAAGTGCGTGAGAAAAAGAACTGACTGAACAATTGCGATGAAGCCGATTAAGCCCGTGCGCACCCGCATACTGAAATTAGATTCCGGAAGCACCCATTCCGATTGTTTTCCCCGCAGCGGTCTAAAATTGACCTTTCTGCGGGGAGACAAAACTGGGTCACGAACTACGATGCCCGCTTAAGAAAAGGGGCACAAATGTGAAAAAGGGCCGATCGAAGATCGGCCCTAAACTATTGGTGCGAAAGGGGGGACTCGAACCCCCACGGTTTAACCCGCCAGATCCTAAGTCTGGTGCGTCTGCCAATTCCGCCACTTTCGCAACCTGAATGGGACTAAAGTCGTCGGGAATTTCTCGACGAAGACCATCCACGGCTCGCCCAGCGCGAGGAGGAAGCCGGTAGCACGACTTCGGGATCCGGCCCTCCCGCTGCGCAAGGCACGCACTTTATTATAGGGCGCGGCTCCACGCAGCATGCCGAAATCGTCACGAATCGGCCCGGGCTGCGGTTCGCGATGCGCGGGCTTTACTGAACCGCGTTTAGTCCCTGATAGATGAACATGCCCAGCAGCACAAGCAGCAGCACACCCGAACCGGCGCCGAACACCCAGACCGGTTTCGTCAGGCGATTCACCTTCACCAGCAATTCGGTCTGCTCCTGTTGCATGTGTGAGTTTGCGTCGTCCAGATATAACTGCTCGTCCTCGTGCATCGTCAGCGTGCTGCGGTAGATGAGGAGGATGATCAGTCCGACGGTAAATACGCCCCATACCGTCGCCAGTCCAAGTAGTAAAGGAGTCCACGTCCAGGTCATAGCCACACCTCGACAGATTGCAAACCTGTTCGGCAACTCTGGGAATTTCAGAATACGGAGGTCAACTACCGCATTTGAAATTCTGCAGCGCCCTAACGAAAATTATTATAGACCTACATGGCAAGCCCTGCGGCGGGAATATCGGGCGAGGCCTTGTCCAGCCTGCCTTGTCCAGCCTGCCTTGTCCAGCCTGCCTTGTCCAGCCAACGTTCGGAGCCCTGCGACTCCGGAGGCTGGACAGCATCCAATAAGCAGGGGGGAGGTAACCCGAGCGGCGAAATGGGGCCGAATTGTCTCTGTCGCAGCTTGATCCCTCTGCTATAATCTAAGAATTCCAGAGCCAAGGAGATGTGAATGGCTACCACTACCGTCCCAGAAGTTACCACCAACGTTCCCGAAGTCAAGAAAGCCGCCCCGGTTACGCTGACGCCCAGTGCGGTTTCCAAAGTGAGAGAGATCATGGGACAGCAGAATCCCGTGCCCGCCGGTCTGCGTATCGGCGTGGTCGGCGGCGGTTGCTCCGGTTTCTCCTATTCCATGCAGTTTGAGAACGCCGCCGGCATGATGGATAAGACCTTTGAAATGGACGGACTCAAGGTGTTCGTCGACGCCACATCCGTGATGTATCTGAACGGATGCATGGTGGATTACGTCGAAACTCTGGAAGGTGCCGGCTTCAAGTTCGAGAATCCGAACGTGAAGAGCACCTGCGGCTGCGGATCATCCTTCAGCGTCTAGACTACCTTCTCGATATTTGCCAACGCACAACGGCCTCCTCTCATAAGGAGGCCGTTTATTTTTGTGGTTCTGCTGTGGCTTCTTACTGTGGCGGCTGTGACATTGACGGAGGTTGCTGGGGCGTTGTCGGCCCGCCCGTCAGTCCGGGATTGTTGTTGCCAAAACTGCTCGGCTGCCCGAACGAACTGCCGCCCGGGTTCGAGCTCCCAGGTTGTCCATACCCAGGTTGTCCATTCAATGGCTGCTGGGAAAGTTGCAACGGAGGCTGATTCGGCGTCATCAAAAGCCCGCCCCGGTCTGTCGTGGGATCGTAAACAAACTGCCACTCGTTGTACTTTCGCTTTTTATTGAACTCGCGAATCGTCGTGTCTTTGCTGTTGCTGGCCACGCCGACAATCGGTCCACCACCAAACACCTGCTGCGTGCTGGAGCTCGCATCTCCAGAAGCCGTGCCCGGGGTTGGAGTCACCGTCTGCGATGAATCCGACCCTGCAGCTGTGTTCGTCCCCTGCTGCGGGGAAGTTGTTTGCGAGTTGGAATTCGACCCGAACCCGCTGTTCGAGCCTGCGCCAAAAGCGCTGTTGGAGTTGCCTCCGAAGCTGCTGCCGGAGTTCCCTCCGAACGCGCTGTTCGAACCTCCGCCAAACGCCGACGACTGCGAGAACGCCGAACTCGATCCGCCAAATGCCGAATTGCCCGACCCGGAAGCATTCAACTGTCCAACGGTATTTGCCCCCGCTATTGGCGTGCTTCCAATGCTGCCGGTCAGCGTTACGCCAGGGTCGCCATAATGCAGCAGTTTGAAATCTTTCCCGGTGACCGGATCTTTGTAGTGTTTGCGCAGATAGCGCAAGTTGTTGGTGTTGTCGAGATCCTCAAGCCGCGTGGGATACCGCCCGAACTTTTTGTAGTAATTGCGAATCGCTCGCGAGTATTGCACTCCGCGATGAATCATCTCCTGTTCGCGGTCGCGCTGCAGCTCAAACTTGATTGGAACCATTACCGTCAGGGCGAATATTCCCATCAGCGCGACCATCAGAAGCAGATAGAGCAGAACATAACCCTCTTCGCGCCGCCGTCGACGGCATAGTGACGGGCCCGCTGATGGAGACGAAGTCATTGGCATTCGAGAATTACGAGAGAAACCGCCTTATCATCTGATGCCACGGGGTCGCTTCCGAAATCACCACATCACAAAATTACCAGTTGCCAGAATGTTTCTATCCCTGCGTCAACGGAATGCTTTGCGGCGGTCCGCTGCCCACTACATCCTGAATCTCCACCGAGGTCGGAGAGATGCGTACGACTTTGTAGCGTCGGTCGACAATCTCGCCCTCACCCGCAATGAAAACGTCCTCGCCCTTGGACAAGAAAATTTTTCTCGGTTCCCCGGGCTGATTCGCGAAGCCGAAAAACTTCAAGGGAATCGGGGGCTGAGCAGCGATTGGGGGCGCCTGCCACGTCGGATCTTTCTTGGGATCTGTCTGACCCGGGGCGACCGGATTGGGAATCGTTACCTCGGCCTGAGACACAAAAATGTTTCGTCCCGAGCCCTCATACTTGATCTGCTCCGTCGCCGCCAGTTGCTGCAGGTGCAGCGTGGGATCGAGACTCTGCGGCGCGCGTTCTTTTTTCGCCGCCCCTGATCCCGACCCGCGACGCGCGGAAGGACGCGCAGGGAGGCTCAATGGCGACGCTACCGTCCCCATGCTCGTCCCCGTGGAAGCTATCGTCGATGATGACGGAATAAACTGGTAGAGCACCGTCAGAACCGCCACGGCTCCGAGCACCCCGGCAAGAATCGTGTTCCGGCGATTTTCGGTTCCCAGTTTCACTACGTTCCCGCCTTCAAATACGTTTCGAGTTTCATTTGCAGCTTGATCGGCCCAGTCGGCTCGCCGCCAAGTTCGATACTGTTGATGATGAAAAGCATGTCATCGCGTTCCAGCGCGTTAATAAATTTCGCCAGCGCAATGTAATTGCCCGAGAGAGCGGCGTCCATCTCGACTGGCTGCAGTTGGCCGATTTCAGTCTCCCCGGCTTTCTGCTTGATGGAATCGATGGTTACTCCACTCGCGGATGCAACCTTTCCCAGTTGAACAAAAATCTGCGAGTCCTGCTTGGGAAAACGTTTCTTGTAAAAGTCCGAGATTTGCCGGCTCGCGGTACTCACTTTTCCTGGCAGATTCGTCAGGGGCTCTACCTGACGGGTCTTCGTCTGCAGTTCGCTCCACAACTGATTGAGTTCCAGCCGTCGCGATTCAGTCGACCCCACCAGCGGCGAAAGCAGCACCACCAAAGCCACAACATCCACGGCGACCAGCACCGCGAGCGCAGTTCTGATATTTTTCCGGGTGTGACGCAGGTCCGGCATCAGAGTCCGCTCCGCTTCGGGGGTTCATTCTTAGAGGGTTCATTCTTTGCGGGCGGCACCGGGACCGTCTCGGGCACGTAGGTCGCAACTATATTGAACTTAAACGGATCCCCGCTGTTTGATGGACTGAAGCTCTCGTTCTCGATATACGTCTGGGCAAAGCGTCGCGAATCTTCCATACGGCGGGCGAGTTCTAAAGCCCGATCCCGCGAATCGCCTGCAATTGACATCTTCAGCTTGAGTTGATTGTCCTCATCCAGTTCGGGATGAATTGAAACCAGATGAACCCGCGCCGGCATAACCTTTTCCATGTCTTCCAACACCCGCGTCCAGGAAAAGGATTTACGTTCGATTAACTCGTTCAGGAATTGCGATTGATCTCGCGTCGAACGATTCTCTGGCAGATTCAAAAACTGTTCTGCCTGCCGCCGCTTCAGGTCACGCTGCGCAATCCCGGTCTTCAACTCGGCGATCCGGGCATGATCGCGCCGCGCCGCGAACCAATCCGAAATCGTGTACGTAAGCAGTGCCAGCGTGAGGATAGTGAGGGCTGCAAGCGCCGTGCCCCAACGCATCCAGAACTGCCGCGCATCTTCATACGGCTGACCGGCGAGATTGATATCGAGACGCATATTTAAGTTCAGTGACCAGTGGTCCGTGGCTAGTGTTCTGCAGATCTTTTCTGGAAGATCTTTTCTGACCACTGCCTTTAAGAAATCAGTGCTCCCACGACCCCGGCCATTCTCCACCGCGGCACCGAGCCTCCGGTGCTCAGGCCCAACTGCGACGAACTTACCAGATCTTGTACCTCAGCCCCGGTCTGCGCGCGCAACGCGGGCGCCGCGCTCCCCGTATCGGATAGGCCAGACACAAAGATCTTTTCGATATTCAAATGATAAGTGTCCTGAAAAAATACCACCGACGGATAAACATCTTCCGCCAGTTGCTCGCCCGTAATGGTTACACCGCGCGTATTTTCCAGAGTTCGGAAAAGCTGCAACTGATCTGCGTTGAGGATCGCGATGCTGGTGGTTCGGGCATCCACTTTCACAACCAGCGTAGGCCGCTGCGCTTCCGCCGCCCCGAGGGCAGCCAGCATGGAAGGCACTACCACTCCCGGGCTGAATCCGGCCTCGCGGAAGGCAATCTCATAGTCCTCAAGCACGCTCGCCAACGCGACGGCTGCGACCACGCGAACTCCTTCGGCGGTCTTCTGTGCGTGATAGGAAACTCTCGCCTTATCTACATCAAATGGCAGAGATTTCTTCATCCGAAAACGCACCACACCGGAGGCTTCCTCGGCGTCGGAAGGCAGGGTATCGAACTCCAGCAACACTACCCGCACCGCCGCATCCGGCACCACCGCAATCACATCGTGCGAACGTCCGGCCACGCTGCTGAGCGTCGATTGCACGGCCTCGCGAACCGCTTCGCGCTGGCGCAGGTTCCCCTCCACCAGGTCCGGAACCACGCTGCCCGGCGCCAGTTCGCGCGCTGCGCAGGCTTCCAGACTCCGGCCATCCATCCCGACTCTGCCCACGAGGACGCGGTCGGCCGCAATCTCACACGCTAGCTTAGGTTTTGCCGGACTATTTCCAGAAGTCATTTCAGAAACTCACGCCCCGAGTCACACTTCTATAATTCAAACGCCCCGCCCCGCGAAATGCAATAGCTGGAAGGGAACTTCCACAGTGGTCAGTGCATATTGCATAGTGGTCAGGAATCCGGAACGAGCCAACCAGCCACGAACCGCCGACCACCGCCTTACCGCATCGCCTCGATGAAGGTGACCTTGTTGATCTCTTTCAACGTGGTCAGGCCCAGCCGTACCTTATCCAGCGCCGACTCTCGCAGAAACCGTATACCTTCCTCCCGCGCGGCCCGCCGGATTTCCGAAGTTGGCTTCTTGGCCAAAATCATCTCCCGGATGCGGTCGCTCAAATCCAGCAACTCGTGAATCGCGGTTCGCCCGCGGAACCCCGTGCCCGCGCACTCGATGCATCCCGGCCCGTCATACAGGGGCACCTTCGACCACTGCGCCGGATCCAGCCCACTGGCCTCGAGAACCTCCGGCGGATAATTCACCGGCGTTCGGCACGACTCGCAGATCAACCGGACCAGCCGTTGCGCCAGAATGCAATTCAATGCCGAGACAAAGTTGTAAGGCTCAACGCCCATGTTCAGAAAGCGCCCAATCACATCGACCACGTTGTTGGCGTGGACCGTGGTGAAGACCAGGTGGCCGGTAAGTGCGGACTGAATGGCGATCTGCGCCGTCTCCGTGTCGCGGATTTCGCCGACCATGATTTTGTCCGGGTCATGGCGCAAGATCGAGCGCAAGCCGCGGGCGAACGTCAGGCCCTTTTTCTCGTTGACCGGAATCTGGGTGATGCCGCGAAGCTGGTACTCGACGGGATCTTCAATCGTAATGATCTTGTCTTCGTCGGTCTTGATCTCATTTACCGCGGCGTAGAGCGTCGTAGTTTTGCCGCTGCCCGTCGGTCCCGTCACCAGCACCATGCCGTAAGGCTCTTTGATGTAGCGGCGGAACTTGCGCAGGTCATCCTCATCAAAACCAACAACGTCGAGCGTGAGAGTGCGGAACTTCTCGCTCATCGATTCTTTATCGAGGACGCGAAGCACGGCATCTTCGCCGTGAATCGACGGCATGATCGACACGCGGAAGTCGATGGCGCGCCCGTTATATTTCACGCGGAAGCGTCCGTCCTGCGGCACGCGCCGCTCGGAAATATCCAGCTCGCTCATCACCTTGATACGGGAGATGACAGTCGAGTGATGCTCCTTGCCGATCGGCGGCATCGCCTGGGTCAGCACGCCGTCGATACGGAACTTGATCACCACCGAATCGTCGCGCGTTTCAATGTGAATATCCGAAGCGCGGCGCTGCAGCGCGGTAAAAATCGTCGTATCCACCAGCCGGATGATCGGGCTCGTATCCCCTGCCGCCGTTAGCTTGTCGATGGTCAGCGTCTCTTCGGCGCCCGTGTTCTCGTCTTCGCGGATAATCTGGAAGCCTTCGCTGGCCTCCTCCAGAACGCGCTGCGATTGTTCCGTCTTCTTGAGGATGTCGCTGATCTGCTTCAGCGTGGCAACTTTGGTGACGATACGCTTCTGCAGCAGCAAGCTGATCTCATCGATCATCATCAGCTGGCTGGGATCCGCAATCGCGATCGCCAGCTTGCCGTCCGGAGTCTCTTCCAGCGGCACGAAGTTGTAGCGGAACATCAGCTCCGGCGAAAACTTCTTGAATAGCTCGTGATGAAGCTGGAAGTCGGCGAGGTCCACAAACTCGCAGCGGTAGCGCCGCGCCACGTCCTGCGCGCGCTCCAGGTCGGTGATGGGATTCCCCGTCGTCACCACCTGCCCGCCGTTCTCACCGTGTACGAAAAGAGATTTCTTTTCCGCCATCGCCATTTCTCACATCCCTGCTTCTATGCCCGGCCCCAGAATTAATGCACGCCCAGAGTGAAGATCGGCAAATACAGCGAGATCAACACTCCGCCCACAAACACTGCCATCACCATTAGAATCAACGGCTCAATCAGCGCCATGGACGCATTCAACGCCGTCTGCACATCTTCTTCATAGAACTCCGCCACAGAATTCAGCATCGCCGGCAGGGCGCCCGTGGACTCGCCAACTTCAAGCATCTCCACCGCCAGGTCGGGAAAGATGTTCTGTTCTTCCAGACTGCTGGCCAGCCCCTGCCCTTCGCGAACTCGCGTGCTCGCGCGCATCACGCCCTTCAGAATCCGCCGGCTGGTCATCGAACTGCCTGCCGTCTCCATTGACGGCACCAGCGGCAAGCCGCCCTGCAGCAAAGTGGAGAGCATCCGGGAAAATGTTGCCACCTGATGCTTCAACCGGATATCCCCCAACAACGGCAGACTCAAAATGACCCGGTCGATCTGGTCCGCGCCCCGATCCGTCTTCCGCCACTGCCAGAAAACAAATCCCGCCAGAACCACTCCCCCAATCAGAAACGGGAAGTACTTCTGAGCGTTCTGTCCCACGGCCAGCATGAACAGCGTAATTGCCGGCAGCTTCGCATCCAGACTTTCAAACAACTCCGCAAACTTCGGCACCACGTAGGTGAACAGAAACATCACCATGATCGTCACGACGGTGACCAGCAGCGTGGGATAAATCAGCGATACGAACAGCTTCTTCCGGAAGGTCATCGCCAGCCGCTGAAAATTGATGTACCGGCTCAGCACTTCGTCGATATTTCCGCTCTTCTCGCCTGCCATCAAAGTAGTGGTGTAAATCTTCGGCACCATCCGGTGGGTCGCGAAGGCATCGGAGAGCAACTCTCCGCCCTTTACCCGCTCCCGCACATTCTCGAGAATCTGCTGCAGATTGCGATCCCTTTGCCGCTTGATCAGCAAATCCAGCGAATTCAAAATTGGCAACCCAGCCTTGATTAACGTCAGAAATTGCTGGTTAAACTGCAGAAATGTGCTCTGCTTCAGCTTGCGCCCGCGCCGCAGCGACAGCCCGCCGGAGAGAATCCCCTGCGGCTTCACCCAGTAAACCAGATACCCCTGCGAGGCGAAGCGGTCGCGCACCTCCGCCACCGAGTAGCCTTGCTCCACCTGCTGGTGCATCCGGCCCCGCTCGTCCGCGAGTTTTACGACAAATTCCGCCATTTAGGGTTGTTTTCGATTCCTGCCGGGCTGACAACCTTCTCGGCTCACTCTAACATTCCTGCTTCCCATCTTAATCGCTGATTGCCTCAACTCCCCGTATTCGGAGTATCGCAAGTAACGTCCCCTCACGGCCCGCCTTCACCCTCCACTGTCTCCGTTCCCGCTGGGGGACTAAACTTGAACCTCCCATCTGGAATCTCCACATTTTCCTTCTGGTTATTAAAGCGATATTCGGTCGTGGATCCATCCACTTCGTCGATCACAATCCGTGCAATCTGGTGCTCAGGAGTAATTTCCACCAGGATTTCGCTCACCCGGTCCGCCATAGCCTGGGGCACGCCCCGCAGCACCACATCCCCAGCTCCCAGAGGCGCCACATCTGGGGCCAAGGAAAGCCCCCGCAACTCCTTTTCCAGCTTGCTCTTACCTAGCAAGAACGCAAGCGGAGATCGAATATCATCGAGCTTCCGGGCATCCGTCTTCCGCGCCTGCCGGTCTTCCGGGACATAAAACCACGCATCTCTCCCATTGCTCACAAAGAGCTTCTCCCTCGGAGAACGGTATTCCCACCGCATCTTGCCAGGTTTTTTCACTCCACCCTTCGCCAGCCAAACCGTCCCGGATTCTACCCGCTCCATCCCCGACCCGCGATATGTCTCGGTAAACTCTGCCTGTAGAGTCCGCAAGTGGTTGTAGTGCTCGTCCACAGCGCTGGCGATCGACTGCACACCGGGGGACTGGACAACGGGTGCGGCGCTGGCAAATGCCTGGGGGAATATCGTCAGGCCAATCGAGAATGCAGGGATTAGGAACCGGGCGCGCATGTTTTGACTTCTCGTCCTACACCTTACCCGCCCCGACACCTTTGATCCTCAACGGCCATTCGCGGGAGTACTGCTGACCAGATCGCTTGAAAGAACTCCTGAAATATTCTAAGCCGACTGCCCTGATCTTGTCGTCATTGAAATGTTGCGCTTCGTTTCTTACCGGGCTGCGAAGCTCCACCAGAGATCGTTCGCATCGAGAGCAACCCCCAACATTACGAAGAGCGGAAGCATTTCATGGATGCCCGGATATAACTCCGCAACCAACCAGTACACGACTCCCTCCAACTGCTCTACAACAGGTGGAGTTCCTTGCTACGATGCAAACGGGAACCTCTTGAAGGACACGTTCAACACCTACACCTGGGACGCTTATGGCGACCTGGCCTCAGTAAACGGGGCAACGGCCACATACGACGCCTTTGGGCGGATGGCCGAGAACGCCAGTGGCAGCCACCAGTTTGTATACTCTCCCGGTGGACAGCATCCGCTCGCCGTGATGTCTGGACAAACGCCCCTTGACGTTTACGTTCCCCTCCCCGGAGGAGCCGTCGCCGTCTACAACAGTTCCGGTACGCTTTCTCAATACAATCATGGGGACTGGATTGGCTCGGCGAGGCTATTCTCGACGCCAGCCCGAGCTGCGATTCCTGCCATGTCTTACGCTCCCTTCGGCGAAGGCTACGCGGGTGGACAACAGCGGATACAATTTACCGGCGCTGGCAACGCATGGACCGTGGCGGACAATGAAAATCAATCCGGGAGTCTGGAAGATTTCACCTTCCGCCGGTACAGCCCCGTGCAAGGCCGTTGGATCTCGCCTGACCCGGCCGGAATGGGCGCTGCAGACCCGACGAATCCGCAGTCTTGGAACCGTTATGCCTATGTGATGAATAATCCCCTAAGCAACATTGATCCGCTGGGTTTGCAGGACTGCACCATGGATGGAGTGGATGCAACTTGTGATATGGTCTTCGCTACTATTCAGGCTGGAGGCGCGAACGGTGCGTTCCCGAGGAACTGTAACATGGTGGCATGCGTAACGTTTGCCGGCTTGGTCCCTCTTCAGCAGAATGACAATGGGCAGTTTGGAGGCTGCGGTAGTTCCGATTTTTCGGTTTTCTGCATTACATTTGCCCCGATGCCGGTTGATAGCGACAGCTGGGCTTGGGCCTTCACAAAGTCGTTCTTCGCGTTCGCTGGGGGCCCGGGGAATGTACCAACGTGTGCCGGGCAGGCCCTCCGGCACATGGGAGAAACGTTGAATTCATTTACGCCTAGCCCGGCAACGGCTGCTGAATTTGCGGCTCCCGTAGCACAGGCAATGGCAGTAAATCAAGGCATTGCGCAGACACAAGCCGGAATTGACGCCTATGTTGCGGCAAGGGGATTGACTGTACCGCTTCGATCAAGCATCGTTCGAGCAATGGCCGCGGAAGGGGCAGAGGGTGCGGTCGCAGCGGGCGCACGAGCCAATTTTGCAGTTCAAACACTCGCGGTGGACTACGCCGCCGTCAACAGTACGATCACAACTGCTGGAGAGGCTCGGAGCGGACAATGTGCAGCCGCCCTTCCAGTCTTCTAAGGTATGGAACAGAAAACGAAAGATAACTTCATCTATCTTGTAGTGGCTGGAGCAGTGGTCGCTGCTCTGGTGCTCTATATCTTCTATACCGATAGGACGATGGGCAGGATACCGCAGATCCCAGGGGCGCTTCTCTGGGGCATCCTCTCGACGTTGGGTGTCACCGCCCTAATCCTAGAGCGATTTTGGAAGCATCGTCGTCGGCTTCTGCTGTGGGTTATTTTGATCGCTGTCGCCTCGATTAATGTCTTGGCAATGTTCGCCGCATATTCCAAACAGTGGAATCCGCCGATTGTTATGTGGAGCACAATCACTGGTCTTTCCGTGGTCGTTGTCTTCGTAATAGCTGACAAGCTCTTGGCCTGGAGACGTAGTGATCGAAAGAGTTCACGGTGATTTCGTTTAATCTATCTATCTATCTATCGATCTATCGGTCTATAGGAAAAACAAAAATCGGTTTCCGCGACAATAAGTTGGACGAGGGGGCTGGCTTGTATGTCGGGACACCAAACGTCGGTGTCGGTGCTTATGCCAACGTGACCACAAACGCAGCTTGCCAACAGATCAGGGGGCATTGATGCTGGGGCTGAAGCCGTACGGCCTCGTACTTGTTGCACTCGGGATTGCGGTGGCGATCTTCGGCCTCGTGGCAGGCAGTTTTCACGTCCGACTCCCAGGGTTGCAAAGCGAGGTTAAGAGACCACTGCCAGGCTGGTTTGGGCGCCTGTGGTTTCTCGTCTTTGGGGCGTTGCTGATCTACCTTGGCGTCAGGCACTAATCTTTGCCTTGGCCGAGAATCCTGATGCCGCTTACTGGAAGAGCGGCAAGGTGACCGATGATGGGGAAACTGACAACACTCGATATATCCCCGACCGGCGACTACAAATCTACAACAGCCGCTCCCAAACGAGTGCTGTGGAAGTGGTCCCTGGCTGTCACTGCCGCCATCCTGCTGTTTCTGATGTGGCAGTGTGGTTCTGCGTTTCATGGAGGGCGAGGTTTGGGGGGCTGGCCCAGCCGACGCATCTGGTCCGAGCTAGCGCGAACTGGATGCCCCACCCGTGGCGGTTTCACGGGTGGGCCGCGATGCCGATGGGCTCAGGAGATTTTGCGGAAAAACCGATGTACTCGGCGATATTAGTTGCTACGAGCTTGTTGCCCAAGGGATCGAGATGGACCATGTCTATATACAGCGGATCTTTGACCGAATCAAATAAGCCGCCAAGAAAGATAAAATCCCCAAGCCTTGCGGCGCGAGTTTCTGCCTCTGCGTTCCCCGCGATTTCAGCAGTGTACCAATAGTCCGTCTGGGGATTGCTTGCATTCACTAGCTGCTGCTCAAAAGGAGCCAGGGGCTTGTGGCCGTAGTAGAGTGAGGGTTGCCAAAAACAATATAGTTTAAACCCGTAGGCTTTGCTCAGGGCCTTCACCAAGCCCAGGTTCGACTCGTAGTTGTCTAAGGCGGTGACTGCCCCGCCGTGGCGAATGCGCCTGCAGCTCTCGCGAAATCTCCGACGATTCTCTTAGCGGCGGGAGACGTTCTGGGAGCGGTCGGCGTTTACCAAGAGGCGAAAGCGGCATTGAGTGGAAATTGCCATTGAAGGAGGCGCGCTCCGCGATCCTCCAAAGGAGAACACCCTGGGAGCAACGAACAACAACGACGACCAGGAGAGCCATGTGGAGTTGAAGAAATCCAAGAGGTTCCTAGATATTTTCGCCCTATTTTTATCCTCCATCCTGATTGTGATCTTGGGCATTGGGTCTTTCTTTTTAGCGGATAAGCATCACATTGATCTAATCTGGCCGATTCTGGCGTGGATATCTCTCGCCTTCTTTGCTGGGATTGGTTGGGATTACCGCCGTGAGTTCAAGTCTGGAGCCTTCGCCTCTTTTTTCTTGGCCTGGACGGTGATACATTCGCTGATCTTTCTACTTGTGCTCGGGCATCTATCGTGGCCTTACTACGTATTGACCGTCCCTGTGGAGTTATTTGTGTTTTACGCGAGCGCATCTTCGTTATTCGGATTGAAACCACCAACTCGACGACGGTAGCAGACCATTTTTGAAGCGGGGGCTGGCCCGGCCGACGCATCTGGTCCGAGCTAGCGCGAACTGGATGCCCCACCCGTGGCGGTTTCACGGGTGGGCCGCGATGCCGATGGGCTCAGGAGATTTTGCGGGAAAACCGATGTACTCGGCGATATTAGTTGCTACGAGCTTGTTGCCCAAGGGATCGAGATGGACCATGTCTATATACAGCGGATCTTTGACCGAATCAAATAAGCCGCCAAGAAAGATAAAATCCCCA
>Ga0210389_10000137_pt1 | contig 74084 bp, 69 predicted proteins | sample IncBWH28OmetaG_FD_160127 | JGI IMG/M metagenome (GOLD analysis project Ga0210389, IMG submission 160127) | Forest soil microbial communities from Barre Woods Harvard Forest LTER site, Petersham, Massachusetts, United States - Inc-BW-H-28-O ...
GTGATGACGCCTTCCTTGCCGACCTTGTCCATGGCCTCGGCGATCATCTCGCCGATCGCCGGGTCGCCGGCCGAGATGGACGCGGTGGAAGCGATCTGCTCCTTGGTCTCCACGTCCTTGGCGAGCTTGGAAAGCTCCTCGCTCACCCGCTCGACAGCCGCCTCGATGCCGCGCTTGAGCGCCATCGGGTTGGCCCCGGCGGCGACGTTGCGCAGGCCCTCGCGCACGAGCGCCTGGGCGAGCACGGTCGCCGTCGTCGTGCCGTCACCGGCAACGTCGTCGGTCTTCTTCGCTACTTCCTTGACCAGCTCAGCACCGATCTTCTCCCACGGGTCCTCGAGCTCGATCTCCTTGGCGATGGACACGCCATCGTTGGTGATCGTGGGGGCGCCCCACTTCTTCTCGAGCACCACGTTCCGGCCCTTGGGGCCGAGGGTTACCTTCACGGCGTCGGCAAGCTGGTTCATGCCGCGCTCGAGGCCGCGCCGAGCGTCCTCGTCAAACGCGATCAGCTTCGCTGCCATTTGGTTCCAGTCCTCCGTGGCGTACATGCGGACCGGCCGACGCCCGCGACGGACGGCACGCCTGGCAGCAGGCCTTTCCTGCCCCCGGGCAACGCCTCATCGCCCGATCCCGCCGTTTTGGCTAGCACTCTCACAGGGAGAGTGCCAAGCCCATGTCTAGCACTCTCAAGGGTAGAGTGCAAACATGGGGGCCCGGACGAGCACCTGCCGGAGCGCCCGTGGGGTGTAGGCGGGCAGCTAGCGGAGCGCGTCGAGTTGCTCGCCGAGCCAGTGGCGCGGGGCGCGAGTCGCTACCGCGGCGGCGATCGCGGCGGATCGCTGCCGTCGCTCGTCGGCCGACATGCGCAGGCCGGCGTGCAGCGCCTCCGCCGTGGCGGTGACGTCGTAGGGGTTCACGAGCAGCGCGTGCTCGCCGATCAGGGCGGCGGCGCCCGCCTCCCGGGATAGCACCAGCGCGCAGCCGTGTTCGCTCAGCACCGGGCCTTCCTCAGCGACCAGGTTCATCCCGTCCCTGATGGGGTTCACCAGCAGGACGTCGGCAACGCGGCAGGCCGCCAGCGACCGGGCGTAGTCGTCCTTGACCTCCAGGACCACCGGCTCCCAGTCCGCCGTCCGGAACTCGTCGTTGATCGACCTGGCGAGCTCACGCACGCCCTCGGTGTAGGCGCGATACTCGGCCAGGCCGGACCTGGAGGGGTAGGCGAAGGCGAGATGAGTGACCCGGCCACGCCATTCCGGCCGGGTCACGAGCAGTTCCCGGTAGGCGGCCAGGCCTCGCACGATGTTCTTGGACAGCTCGGTCCGGTCGACGCGCACGATGAGCTGACGGCCCATTGCGCCTTCGGCCAGGGCAGTGGCGTGCGCGCGCACATCCTCCTCATCCGCGCGGCCGCGCAAGCCCACGGGATCGACGCCGAGCGGATGGACAGCCACCACTGTCGTGCGGGATAGGTATTCGACTTCGCCCACGGCGGAGCCGGCGCGGCCGTGACCGCCGAACCGGGTGACCCGCGCGCCGAGCACCGCCTCGCAGCAGTCGAGGAACGCCCCCGCCCAGCGCGGGGCGAGGAAACCCGCGTGGTCGGCGCCCAGCATGCCCTCGAGGAGTTCGGTCGCCACGTCGTCCGGCAGCATGCGGAAGTACTCCGGCGGCGCCCACGGCGTGTGCTGGAAGTGCGCGATCCGGGCATCCGGCCGCCGCGCGCGGAGCATCCGCGGGGCGAGTGCCAGGTGGTAGTCCTGCACGAGCGTCCGCGTGCCCGGCCCGATCTCCTCCGCGAGGGCGGCGGCGAAGGCCTCGTTGTACGCGACGTAGTCGGCCCAGTCGGCGCGGAACGCGGCGTCGAAACGGGGCTGGTTGGGCGTGTCGAAGAGCAGGTGGTGGACGAACCAGAGGATGGAGTTCGCGATGCCGTTGTAGGCCGCGGCGAACGTGTCGGGCGGGATATCGAGCATCCGCACCTCGGCCTCGCCGTGGCCGCCCGGCGCGCGTTCCCCCCGCCGCGCGGCGACCCGGTCCGGGTCACTCAGGGCCGCACAGATCCACAGCACCCCGCCATCGGCGGCGATGCCGGACAGGCCGGACGTCATCCCGGAGATCATGCCGCCGCCGCCTCGCTTGGCGGTCAGCGATCCGTCCTCGGCGAAACCGTACGACACGGGCCCGCGGTTCGAAGCGACAAGCACCAGCCGACTCGGGTCGTTATTCATAGCGCCACCACAATAGTTGACTCAAGCACCAAACCGGGGTTCAGAGGGAGGAACTGCATCGGTTACAGTGTTCGTGCGGCCGGAAGACATCGTCGGACCGGCAGCGCGACAACTGAATACCTCATCCAGAGGGGTGGAGGGATCGGCCCTGTGAAGCCCCGGCAACCATCACGCTGATGACTTTCCTCAGTAAGGCGAGGCGAGCGCGCGACTGGTGCCAAGTCCGGCCCGTGGTCAAGGTGACCACTGGGAAAGATGGGAGAGAGAGGCTCGCCCAATGACTGAGACTGACGCTGCGCACCCCGCTAGCGCCACCGGAACCCCTGTGCTCGGCAACGCCTCCGGCCTGTTCTGCCGTGAGTGCGGGCAGACCACGGAGCTCGGCCCGTTCTACGCCTGTACGGAGTGTTTCGGGCCCCTGGAAGTCTCCTATGACTTCCCGCGGCTTACCCGCGCGGACATCGAGGCCGGCCCGGCCAACATCTGGCGCTACGCGGCCCTGCTGCCCGTCCCGGCCGACATCGCCTCCCGGCCGACGACGCAGCCCGGATACACGAAGCTCATCCGCGCGGACGGGCTCGCCGCCGAGCTCGGCATGCGGCGGCTGTGGATCAAGGACGACAGCGGCAACCCCACCCACTCGTTCAAGGACCGCGTGGTCGCGGTGGCGCTCGCCGCCGCCACCGAGATGGGCTTCAAGGTCTTGGCCTGCCCGTCGACCGGGAACCTGGCCAACGCCGTGGCGGCCGCGGCGGCCCGGGTGGGCATCCGCTCAGTCGTTATGGTCCCGGCCAACCTCGAGGGGCAGAAGATCCTCACCACCGCCGTGTACGGCGGCACGTTCGTCACGGTGGACGGCACCTATGACGATGTCAACCGGCTGGCCTCCGAACTCGCCGGCGAGCACGACGACTGGGCCTTCGTCAACGTGAACGTGCGGCCTTACTACGCCGAGGGATCCAAGACCCTCGGATTCGAGATCGCCGAGCAGCTCGGCTGGCGGCTGCCGGACCAGATCGTGGTGCCGATCGCCTCCGGCGCGCAGCTCGTCAAGATCGACAAGGGGTTCAGCGAGCTGTCGTCGCTCGGCCTGGTCGAAGACAAGCCCTGGAAGGTCTTCGGCGCGCAGGCGACCGGCTGCTCGCCGGTGTCCGAGGCGTTCGCGCGCGGGTGGGATGTCGTGCGCCCGGTGAAGCCGGACACGATCGCGAAGTCCCTCGCCATCGGCAACCCGGCCGACGGGCCGTACGTGCTCGACGTGGTGCGGCGCACCGGCGGCGCGGTCGCCGACGTCTCCGACGCTGAGGTCACCGACTCGATGCGGCTGCTCGCACGGGCCCAGGGTGTCTTCGGCGAGACCGCCGGCGGTGTCACGGTCGGCGTGCTGCGCAAGCTGCTGGCATCCGGGCAGCTCGACCCGGAGGCCGAGACCGTGATCATCAACTCCGGCGACGGGCTGAAGACGCTCGACGCCGTCGCGCCGGAGGTCCACGTGCCGTCCGCCATCAAGCCGACCGTGGAGGCGTTCACCGCGGCGGGCTACGAGGGCTAAACACCGCCCTGGGCAGGGCTCGCACCTCCCGGGGCGGCCGTTACGCACGCGCGGGCCGATACTTGCGGTGATCGTCGCGGTGCGCGTTGACATGATTGATGGCTATCTGGCGGCATGCGGTCCGTGCAAGCGGTATGGTCGTTTCCGGTCGCGTCGGCAAGGCTGGTGTAAACGCGTGAGCGTGCGTGGCATGGCTTCGGCGGGTTGCGATCGACGGGTTCCGCGGATGAAAGGGCGGGACCCGAGGCCCGAGCAGAAGTTAGGGAGTTGTTTGGAATGGCTCAGGGCACCGTCAAGTGGTTTAACCCGGACAAGGGCTACGGCTTCATCGCCGTCGACGGTGGCAAGGACGTCTTCGTCCACTTCTCAGCGATCGAGTCGGACGGGTACCGCACCCTCGAGGAGGGTCAGCGCGTCGAGTTCGACATCACGCAGAGCGACCGGGGACAGCAAGCCGAAAAGGTTATCGTCGTCTCTTAGTTCTCCCGGCTTCGCAACCGGTGGCATGCATAGGCCCTGTTCCCGCTCAGCGGCGGGAACAGGGCCTACACGCTATTACGGGTCGCTGATTTCCCGAGTGCTAGCCGCCCGCGACCAATTCCCCAGCTGGTAACGCAAGGTATACCGAGTCATATATCGGCGGCCATCTACAAGCCACGTACCCGGCTTAGGCTCAAAACCGCCAGATACCCCACTCGGCCGGCCACGCTCAGCGACGCGTTCTGCCAGCAGGAAGCGAGGACCTACCTTGGGTAGCAACGACGATGTCCTCGATGTCACCGTCATTGGAACCGGGTACCTCGGCCTGACGCATGCGGTCTGCATGGCCGATGTCGGGCACAACGTCCTCGCCATCGATGTGGACGAGGAGAAGATCGCCAGGGCGGCACGGGGCGAAACGCCGTTCTTCGAGCCCGGACTCGAGCCGCTGCTCCGGAAGAACCTGGAAGCGGGGCGCCTGCGCTTCACGACTTCCTTCGCCGAGATCGCCGAATTCGGCGACGTTCACTTCGTGTGCGTGGGCACGCCCCAGGTGAGGGGAGGCACGGGCGCCGACCTCACCTATGTCCACAGCGCGTTCGGCTCGCTCGCCCCTTACCTGACCGGGGAGACCCTGATCATCGGCAAGTCGACCGTCCCGGTCGGCACGACGCGCAAGCTATTGCCCCGCGTCCGGTCCGCGGCGCCCGCCGGCGATAAGGTGCACATCGCCTTCAACCCGGAGTTCCTGCGCGAGGGCCACGCGGTGCAAGACAGCCTCCTCCCGGACCGCCTGGTGTTCGGCGTGACCGACGAGCCGTCCGAACGGCTCATGCGCCGCGTGTACGCGGCGGCGCTGGCGGAGGGTGTCCCGTCCCTGACCATGGACCTCGAGACCGCCGAGCTCGTGAAGACGGCGGCCAATTCCTTCCTGGCCACCAAGATCTCCTACATCAACGTGATGGCCGAGGTCTGCGAGGCCTCCGGCGCCGACGTGACGAAGCTCGCGCAGGCGATCGGCATGGATGAGCGGATCGGCCGCAAGTTCCTGGCGGCGGGCCTGGGCTTCGGCGGCGGGTGCCTGCCGAAGGACATCCGCGCGTTCCGCGCCACCGCGGCGGAACTCGGCATCGACGCGCTCGTGAACTGGCTCGGCACCGTCGACGAGATCAACCTCGGCCGGCGCGACCGCGTGATGGACCTGGCCCGTGCCGCGGCCGGGGGCGACCTGTCCGGCCAGCGGGTGGCCGTGCTCGGCATCGCGTTCAAGCCGAACAGCGACGATATCCGCGACTCGCCGGCGCTCGCCATCGTCCGCCGGATGCACGAGGAAGAGGCCGTCGTGGCGGCCTACGATCCGATCGCCAACGCGAACGCGGCCGGGCAGGTCGACGGTGTCAGGTTCGTGGACTCGGTGGCTGAGGCGATCGACCGGGCCGACATCGTGCTGCATCTCACCGAATGGTCGGAGTTCCGAGCCATCGACCCGGCCTCCATCAAGCACGCCGTCGCCCGTCCCGTCATGATCGACGCGCGCTGCGCGCTGGACGCCGACCTGTGGCGCGCGGCCGGCTGGACCGTCTACGCGCCCGGCCGCCCGTAACGCGCCGCCAGGCCCGACAGCAGTTCCACCACGCCCGGCGGTCCTTCGACGACCACGTCGGCGGCCGCCGCGACCCGCGGGGATTCCGGGCTGCGACTGGCGACCGCGCACCCGGGCACGCCCTCCGCGCGCAAGTCACGAAGGGCTGCGAACGCGGCGAGATCGCCGAGATCATCACCGCAGAACAGCACCGCACGCGCACCGCGCTCCCGCGCCAGCGCGCGCAGCGCCTGGCCCTTGTCACTGCCGCGCGGCCTTATTTCCAGCACGAACCTGCCCGGCTCCATCGCCAGCCCCGTCTCGGCCGCCAGGTCCGCGACCGGGCCCCGGAGCCGGTCCAGCGTCCGCTGCGGGTCCGCCGTCTGCCGGGTATGCACCGCCAGGGCCGTGCCCTTGTCCTCCACACGCGTGCCGTCGGGCGCCCCCGCCTCGGCCAGGACGGAGGGGAGCGCCACGCGGGCGATTGCCACGCCGTCCGGTACCGGGGCCGAAGTCACCTTGCCCGCCGCCCAGCGCTCCGCGCCGTAATGCCCGAGGACAATCAGCCCGGAGATGCCGGCGAAACCACCGAGTTCCACCGCGTCCGCCGCCGGCCTGCCGGTGATGATCGCCACCGTGCCGACGTGGTCGGCCAGCCTGCGGAGAGCGTCGGCCGCGCCCGGGTACGCGCGCGCGTCCGCCGGGTCCGGCACGATCGGCGACAGGGTTCCGTCGAAATCGGAGGCGATCAGCGCGCGGGCGGGATCAGCCAGGAGGGCGTCGAGCCCTTTGCGACCTTCGGCGGTGACCGCGGACGGGAGATTTTCCACGCGCTATCTATTGCCCGGCTGCGGCGATCGCATGCGCTGGCGCCGCGCTCGCTGTGCGCGCAGCCGCTTGACCAGCACCGGATCGAACTTCAGCGCTTCCGGGCTGTCGATCAGCTCGTTAAGGAGCTGGTAGTACCGGGTCGACGGCATGCCCAGCGCCTCGGCGATGGCCTGTTCCTTCGCACCCGGAGTACGCCAGGTGCCCCGCTCGAAGGCGAGAAGTCGCATGTCGCGCTCGGACAACGCGGGCATCCGCTGCTCCCTTCCGCTCGCTACGATGACAGGCCATGGCCGCGTTTCACTGTCTCACGTTCCTCACCGACTACGGGCTCGAAGACGGATTCGTAGCGGCCTGTCATGGGGTTGCCTACCAGATCGCGCCAAACGCGCGCATCATCGACATTACACACCTGGTCCCGCCCGGGGACATACGCCGCGGCGCGGTAGTTCTCGCGCAGACCATCCGCTACCTGCCCACAGCGGTCCACATCGCGGTCGTCGACCCTGGTGTGGGCACCGCCCGGCGCGGGATCGCGGTCGCCGCCGCCTCGGGATCGGTCTTCGTCGGGCCGGACAACGGCTTGTTGTCCTGGGCGATCGAGGCGGCCGGCGGCGCGACTGAGGCGGTCAGCCTGACCGACAGGTCGCTATGGCTCAACGCCGAAGTGCCGGCGACGTTCCACGGGCGGGACATCTTCATGCCCGTGGCCGCGCACCTGGCCACGGGGACTCAGCTGCGTTCCGCCGGTGACGTCATCCCGCTGGACTCGCTGATCACGCTGCCCAGGCCGGGCAGCAGCGTCGCGGACGGCGTGGCCGTCGGCGAGGTGGTCACCGTCGACCGGTTCGGCAACATCCAGCTGTCGGTGACGGCCGCCGACGCCGGGCGAGCGGACGTGGTGCCGGGCGTGACCGTGTCGGTGAGCGGAGAACGGGGCGAGCTCACGATCCCGTTCCGCCGCGCGTTCGGCGATGTCCCCGTGGGCGAGCTGTTCGCCTACGTGGACAGCGCGGGCTACGTCTCGATCGCCATCAACGGCGCCAGCGCGGCCGCCCGCCTCGGCCTCGAGCCGTCCATGCCCATCACCCTCCACCGCGCCTAACCGCCCGGGCCTACCACCGCGCCTAACCGCCCGGGCCTAACGCCGCCCACCCGCCTCGGCGCCGCCTACCCCAGGTGCTCTTTTACGCATTTGAGCCCGCCATAACCTGCTCAAATGCGCTTTCGCGCGCCCCGGATAACCGGCTCAAATGCGCGTTTGAACACGTCGATGAACGAGCGAACGCGAAGGTGGAAGGTGCGGAGTGATGACGTGATGGATACGAATGTCTCGTCCGCTTCTCAATACACGCGGCCGCGTGGCAGCATAGGTCACGATTTACTGCTGTACCCCCGTTCGCCTCGGTATGGATCTCGGTATGGAGTGGATGGCGTGACCCCGTCCGCCCGTTTCCTGCGCGCCGCGCTGCCGTGCGTGACGGCACTGGCCGCCGTGCTGGCCTTTTCGCTGCCCGCGAACGCCCAGTCAATGCCCAGCCGCGGCTCGCAGTGGTGGCTGACCGCGCTAAACGTGCCGAAGGCCTGGCAGGACGCGCCGGGTCAGGGCATCGGGGTAACGGTCGCGGTGCTTTCCACCGGGGTAGACCCGACACATCCCGATCTCGCCGGCGACGTTTCCACCGGTCCGGACTTCAGCGATTCCGGGCGCACCCCCGGTAACCAGTTCTGGGGAACCGAGGGCACCGCGGTCGCCAGCCTTATCGCCGGGCACGGTCACGGTTCTGGCGGAGAAAGCGGTATCACGGGAATCGCGCCCCGCGCGAAGATCCTCTCCGTCCCGGTAACGCTCGAGTACGACGATCCCCTCAATAGTGATACGGCTATCACCGCGAAACTGCCGGGCGCGATCGCGGACGGCATCCGGTACGCGGTGGCCCACGGCGCGCAGGTAATCGCCCTGCCACTGGACCCGATGACGTTCGGCGCCGCCGTGACCGGGACCGGGACCAGGGAAGCGACGGCGGCCGGCGACGGCAGCCAGGCCGAGCGGCAAGCCGTCAGCTATGCCCTCGCGCACAACGTCGTGCTGGTCGCGCCCGCGGGCGACAACGGCGCGTCAACGAACGACCTGAACTACCCCGCCGCCTATCCCGGCGTCGTCGCCGTGGGCGCTACGCAGAAGAGCGGCGGGCTCGCGTCGTTCACGAACACTCGCTCCTACGTGGCCGTGACCGCCCCGGGCGACACCCTGCCGGTCACGGCACCGGGCGGCGGTTACGGCACGCTGTCCTCCTCGGACATGTCCTCGGCGCTGACCGCCGGCGTCGCCGCCCTGATCCGGTCCCGGTTCCCCCGCCTGTCAGTGGCGCAGACCACGCGCGCACTGGAAACCGGCACGACACCGGTTTCGGCACCGCCGCTGCCGGGCGACGGGCACGGGGAGATCAACGCGGCAAATGCCCTCAAGGCCGCCACGGCCATCAACGCCACCCTGCCGCCGCCAGCCCCGGCCAGGCCGGGCAAGCCCGGCAACGGGACCGGCCAGCCGGGTACGGGCCACGCCGCGGCGCAAGGCGGCGCCGGCATGCTCGTCGGCTCGGTCCTGCGGGACGTGGTGATCGTGGTGGGCGCGCTCATCCTCGTGCTCGCGGCGGGGCTGGTGCTGCTCCGCGATCGGCGCCGCCGGACGCTAGCGGCCCGGCACGCCACCACGGCCGCCCACGGCGCCACGACCGGCCACGCCATCGTGGCCGGTCATCCGGCGCAGCGCGGCGGCAGCCATACCCGCCGCGCCATCGAGGCCGCCGGGAAGGCGATGGCCAGCCGGGCAGACAGCATCGTGCTCTACGGGACCACGCTCAATCCCGGCGCCAGCCGCGCGGCCAGCCGCGCGCGCTCCGCCGCCTACCCCACCGCGCGCTCGCGCATCATCCCGATGACGGCCCTGGCCAGCGGGCGCCAGGCCCGCCGGAGCGCGGGACGCCCGCCGTGGGAGCTGCCCGCCGGGACCGGCCCGGCGCCGATGCCGGCCGACCTTTCGGACCGGATCTCCAACAGCGGCCCGATGTACGTGTGGAACCCCGCGACGTCCTCGGGCCCGTTCCCGCCGGTGCCCGATCCGGACGCCCAGTCAGGCCCCGGCGGGGAGCAGCGCCCGGAATCGCCCCGCCGCCCCCCGCTCTAACCGCGCAGCACCCGGCGTTACTTCTTCTTCGCGGCGGCTTCCGCCGCTTCGGCGGCTAGGCGCGCCTTTACGTCGGAGGCGTACTCGTGAACGTACTCCTGGCCGGAGATCTCCTTGATCGCCTTCATGATCTCGTCGGCGACGACGCGGCGGGCCTTCCCCGCCGGCTCGCCGGCCAGGTACCCGAAGTCGATCGGCCTCCCGATCAGGATCTTGATCTTCGCCGGGCGGATCAGCCGCGAGCCGGGTGGCATCATCTTGCGCGTGCCGAACATCGCCACCGGAATCACCGGCGCCCCCGAGTTCAGCGCCAGGTACCCGATGCCGGTCCGCCCGCGGTACAGCCGGCCGTCCGGCGAGCGCGTGCCCTCCGGGTAGAAGCCGAACAGATCACCGCGCCGCAGGATGTCCACCGCCGCGTCGAGCGTGGCGGTCGCGGAACGCGCGCCCTCCCGGTCGATCTGCAGCTGGTTCGTCGACCGCAGGTAGGCCGCCCATACCCGGCTGACGGGCCCGCGGGCCGTGAAGTACTCGGCCTTGGCCGGGAACACGACCGGCCGGGGAACCATGTACGGCAGGTACACGGAGTCGATGATCGACAGGTGGTTAGAAGCCAGGATCGCCGCCCCGGTGGCGGGGATGTTCTCAAGACCGGCGATCTCCGGCCGCCCGAAGGAACGCAGGAACGGACCGGCGACCACACGCGAAATCTGGTATTGCACCCGTGTCTCTAGCCTCTACCTAGGGTTCTGGCCTGCGACGGAAGGCCCGGCGAAGGCGTTACCACGATATTGTGCCGCCTGGTCGGCCCCGGGCGAAACGGGTGAGCACATCCCGATTATCACCGGCACCGCGAACGGCAGCGCCGTGGCCGGCACGATCACCCCGGAATCGTCGGCCAGCCAGCCGAAAACGAGGACCAGCCACATGAGCCACACGCTCAGCCGAAGCAGGGGCCGCCGCGAAAAAATTATCTCCAGCGAGCGCAGACGGAACCAGGACGGCCGCCATAGCGCGAGGCCGGCGGCGACCACGAGCACCGGAACCACCGGAGACAGATAACTCACTGTGAGCGTGCCCACATTCGAGCTGACCTTGCGCTCGAGCAGCGCGCCGCCCTGCCCGTGCAGCAGGTTCCCGGCGAACGCCCCCATGTCGGACACGCCCAGTGCCGGCGCGAAGTAGCTGGCCAGCGCGAGCACCGCGAACAGGGCGACACCGCTGGCCGCCACCGGCACCGCCAGGCGCCCCCATCGCACGCGGGCCCCGCCCAGCGCCAAGAGCAGCACCAGGAAGCACGGCACCATCGCGATCGTGCCGCCCACCTTCGCGCCGAACCCCGGCCAGCCCGACGCCACGACCGCGAACAGCGCCACGGCCGACGCGCACGCCACCGCCGTCCCCCGCCCCGGCCTGTCGTTTCCCAACCGGTCAGCCGCCGCCCAGCGCTCGCCTAGCAGCCCGCCGGCCCACGCCGCCGCCCCGAGCGCACTCACGCAGTACACGCCGAGCGCGGCGTTCCCGATCCCGTAGTACCGGCCGCTCGTGGTCAGCGACAGCCCGAACGGCACCTCAAGCTGCAGTCGCGAACCGGTCATCACGTCCACGCCGAGCACCGTGAGGGTAAACAGGCAAATTATCCCAAACGTCCCAACGCCACCCGTCAGGCACACCGGACGTGGCCACCGCCCCGCCGAGCCCCGGTCACTCTGCCGCGTCACCGCGAGCGTCAGGCCGCCCACGATGAGCGCCGCCACCACTGCCGTCGCGTACAGCCACACGGCCGGGCGGGCGAACGACCACCACGGCACCAGGTTAGCGAGGAACGTGCCAGCGGGCACGGCGGCGGCGAACGTGCCCGCCACTCGCCACCAGCGTGCACGGCGCCGCCGCGGCCGCTCGTCCGGACCCCGCCACAGCAGCGCGGGCAGGCCGAGCAGGACCACGTCCGCGAGCGCGTACACCACGAAGAACCAGACGTGCGTGCCGATCCAGACCTGCTCGGCGGCGTCCCGGCCGACCAGGCCGCCGACCACGCCGGCGAGGGAGCCACGGGCCCCGCTGGTGATCCGCGCGCCGACCGCGTAGGACGGCGTCGGCCGCCCGAGCCAGCCCGTCACGGTCGTCGTCAGGTCCGTGAGCGTCACGATCCCGGGCTGCCGGGTCGACGTCGAGTGCAGCAGGCCGCCCGTGTAGCCGGGTCCGGTGACGACGGTCAGCTCCAGGTGCGGCCGTCCCCCGGGGGTTCCGCCGGGAGCGGTGACAAGGAGCCGGGTGTCCGGGGGCAACTCCGCGGAGATATGGCCGAGGGTGGCGTCCAAGGGGGGCGCAAGGGATCGTTGCGGGGAAGTGCTCGTGCCCAGGTCAATGACCGTCAGCGGGCAGCGGGCCAGCACCGCGGCGGTGACCGCGCTGGGCGCCGGGAGGTAGGCGGGAACCGCGCCCGCGGCGGTGGCGAGGGCAAGCGCCGCGCCGGGGCCGACGGCGGTGGCGCAGCCGCCGAAGCCGCCGAGCAGGCCCCAGTCGGGACTCTCGTCGAACTGGCGGTTGCCGGCGACGATGCCCGGCATCTGCGGGATGCGCGCGCCCTTGCCGTCCGGGACCACCGCGGGCTCGGCTCCGCACGGGACCGGCGCCGCGGCTCGGGCGCCCGAGTTAAGCGTCAGCCAGCCGTCGGCGGGACAGGCGAGGGGCTGCTGCGCGTAGTCGACAAGGTCGCCGACCGAGCCTTCCTGCGCGAGATGCCAGAGGGCGGGGGCGTTCGCCGGGGTCACTTGCGCCCAACGGAGACCGGAGATGCCGACGATGACGACGTGCCTGACCGGCGCGGCGCCTGAGGTGCTCGCGGTGGCGCTGGCTTTGGGGGTGCCAGCCTTGACGGTGCCAGCCTTGGCGGTGCCAGCCTTGACGGTGCCAGCCTTGACGGTGCTGGCGGGGGTTCGGACCGCGGCGCCGACGGCGGTGGCGAGCGCGGCGAGGAAGGCGGTGCACAAGAGCGCGCACAGCAGCGCCCGCCAGGCAGGCCGCCGAGCAATCGTCACGGACGCAACGGTATCCGGTTGCCCGGGCGGATCTGGCCGGTCAGGCTATCCGTCGCAGATGCCCTGATTGGCGGTGCGGGCCTGAAGCGCCACATCCGGCGCGGACGGGCTGGGCGAGGCGGACGGGCTCGGGGACGCGGACGGGCTCGTGCTCGAAGAGGCCGAAGGAGTGGCCGCTACACGGTCGTCGCCGTGGCCGCCCACGGCGTTCGAGGTGACGGTGGCGGGCCTGGCCGGGGCGGGCGTGCCGAACATCGTGCTACTGGCGGGGACGTCTTCGCGGAAGGTCGCGAAGATCTTGTTGTCCTCCGGCTGCGACCACAGCACATCGTCGTCATTGGCGGGATCGACGTAGTTCGGCACGGTGAAGAAGGCGATCTTGTCCTTCGGGATGTTTTTGAGGCTCTCGCCGAGGTTGTACAGGCCGGTGATGCCGCCGAGCTGGCTGTCAACCGTCAGGGAACTCGTGAACGCGTCGAGGAACTTGTAGATCGCGATCGGGTCGAGCATGTCGCCCTTGACCCGGCTGACCAGTGAGGACATGAACGCCTGCTGGCGGCCAATCCGCTCGAGGTCGCTGCCGTCGCCGATCGTGTACCTGGCCCGGACGTAGCCGAGCGCCTGGGACGGCGTCAGCAGGTGGCGGCCGGCGGTGAGGTGCAGGCCCGAATTCGGGTCGCTGATGGGGGTCGGGTTGCACTCCCATACGCCGCCGAGCGCCGACACCATGTTCTCGAAGCCGGTGAAGTTGATCGTGATGAAGTGGTCGATGTAGATGCCGGTGTCCTGCTCGATGGTCTTGACGGTGCAGGCGACCCCGAGTTCGGTGTGGTTGCCGTACAAGTTGCCGAGCGCGAACGCCTCGTTGACCTTGAACGTCGTGGGCGACGACAGCTGCCCGTTGCCCATCTTGCAGGAGGGGATGTTCACCCACGAGTCCCGCGGGATGGACATGACCTCGGCCCACTGCCGGTCGGCCGGGATGTGGATGATCATCATCGTGTCGGACTGATCGGTGGTGAGGCCCGTGCCATAGGCGGCGCTGAGCCCCGCACGGGAGTCCGAGCCGATGACGAGGATGTTCTCGGCCTGCGGGTGCGTGTCGACCGGCTGGCTGCCGAGCAGGCCGGTGATGTTGTCTTGCACGAGGTTCGCGTTGAAGTGCCGCAAGACCTCGTAGCCAGTGGTCGTGACCGCGATGAGCACGAGCACGAGGCTCGCCGCTCCCCACGCGATCACGCGGCGGCGAGCGCGGCGCTTCTTCGGATCCTTCACATCGCCCATACGCCACCCCACCACTCAAGGCCTGATCGCGAGCCAACACGAAGCCTCCCCCGACTCGTGACTTGCCATGCCGTTACTTAAGTAAATAAATCCTGAGAAACTGGGGCACTCCGACGCGGCGACGGCCTGGCGGAGGCGGGATTCGAACCCGCGATCCTCACCCATAGAAGATGGGGCCCACGGCATGCGAGCGACTGACCCGATTTGAACGGACCTGCTTTAGCGAAACGAAAACCGCCCGTCAGGCTGTCCTGAGGGCGGTTCACGGTAATCACCGTAACGGCGTCACACGGGAACCTCCACGAGGTTCAGGGCAACTTCCACCAGCGAATACAGGCGCAACCCCCGGCGCGGCCCGTCCGTCGTAGAGGACATGAATACTTTGCTATCGCCGCACAAGACATTGGCCGCTTGCGCACTCGCCGGGCTCACCCTGACGGTCTCCGCTTGCGCCACCCCGGGCACGGTTGCCGCCGCCGGCGCCTCCTCCACCGCGGTCGCGAACACGGGATCCGGGAACCCGGGTTCCGCGAACTCGTTGCCGGGAGTTGTCGCCGATTGCACCACGGCCCCGCCGCACGCGCTGTCCGAGAAGCCGGCCTCGATTGTGATCACGTGCGCGGACGCCGGCCTGGGCGTCCAGCACCTAACCTGGCCCGCCTGGGCGGCCGCGACCGCGACGGGACAGGGATCGCTCTGGCTCAACCTCTGCCAGCCCAATTGCGCGGACGGGAAGTACGGCCACTACCCCGTCAAGGTCACGCTCACGGACGTCCAGCACTCCGCGCAAGGCCCCTGGTTCAAGGACCTGAAGATCGCCTACGAAGGCGCCCGCCCACCCTATTCGCTGCCCACTAGTTACGTGCTGCTGCCGCCGCAGGCCGCGCAACCTGTTGGCTGACCCGGAGCCGGCGAACCGGCCCCGGGTCAGGGATTACTCCTGGATCAGGAGAAGGTCGCGGTGGCGAGCACCTTGCCATCGGAAGCGACCAGGCGGGCGCCGGCGGGCTTGCCGCCCGACCACCGCGCCGGGCTCCCCCACGCGCCGTAGCCCTGGGTCAGCTGGAACTTGCCGACGGTGGTGTAACGCCCGTCCGCGCTCCTCAGCTCACAGGTGACCATCTCGTTGCCCGACGGCATGTCCACGGACATGTAGAGCCAATGCGTGCCGGAGTTGTAGTAGTAGACGGAGCCAACGTCCTGCTGGGTCGCGGACGTCAGGGCCGCCGAGCTCAGCGGAGACTGCGATGCGGGCGCCGTGACGCCACGCAGCCCCCAGCCGCCCAGGGCCGCCACGACCACGGCCAGCGCGGTTACCAGCGTGGCGAGCGTCCGGCGGCCTGGCCCGCGAGTAGATCCCGGCCGGCCGGCGGGCCCGGCGTGACCTGGCGGGCTTGTCTTGGCGGCACGGCCCGAACGGCGCCGCCGACTGGTCACGCCGGGCTCACTCCCCCGGCTGGAAGAATGGCCGGCAGGAAGTCCGCCGGGCCGACCGCCTGCACGACCGGCGGCGTAGCCGGACGCCAGATCCTCGGCCGCGGGCGGGGGAACGTCGGGGACGGCGATGCCGAGCCGGGACAGGACCCGGGTCTCGAAACCGGCGGGGGGCTCGACGGAGGGAAGCAGCCCGAGCAGTTGCTCACCCGTCATCGTCAGCTGGCGAACCGTCTCACGGCACGCGTCGCAGTGTTCCAGGTGCGCCAGCGCGTCAGCGCGCTCGCGCCCGGTCAGGACGCCGAGCGACAGCTCAGCCGCCACGTCGGCGAACCGCTCGCATCCCATGTCGCCGTGCTCACTCATCGCCTACATCCTCTGGATTAGCATCCTCCGGCCGGTAAGCGGCCCGCAGCTTCTGCATGCCGTCCCTGATCCGGGTCTTCGCCGTGCCAAGGGGAACCCCTTCGGCCTCGGCGATCTGGCGCGCGGTCATGCCGTAGATGCCCGCCATCGCCACGGCCCTGGCCTGGGGCGAGGGCAGCCCCGCGAGCGTGCGGCGCAGGCCCTCGGCACTGTCGTTCGCGACCGCCAAGCGCTCAGGCGTGTCGGTCACCGCCGTCAGGAGGGCCGGGATGTCGTCCGGGTCCACCGGCGCCGATGTCCGTGCGCGCAACACGTCCACCGCCAGGTTGTGCGCGATCGTCGTCAGCCAGGCGCGTACCGAGCCGCGCCGCGTATCGAAGACCTGCGCGTGCCGCCAGGCTTGCTCGAAGGCCTGCTGCGCGATGTCCTCCGCCGTGCCGGGGTCACGAACCACGGTGAAGGCCACGCCGAACACCAGGCGCTGGAATCGGCGCACGAACGCCACCGAGAGCTCGGGGTCGCTCGCGCCTAGGCCGGCGAGCAATGTCTCGTCCGGCAACCGGTCGGTTGGAGTTGCCATCGTATGCACACCCTTACATACGCACGAGAGCCGGAAAAGGATTGGCCCTCATGCACGGCGCGGCGCGATGAGCAGGACCAGTGCCGTGACGACCAGGATGGCGGCACCCGTGAACTCGATGACGAGCGACGACATGGCGTACGGCACCGCGAGGCTCTCCTTGTAGCCGAAGATCCCGACGTGCACGCTCAGCAGGAGGCCGCCCGCGGTCGCGGCCGGCGTGACCGCGCCCGCCCCGAGGGCCACCATGCGCCGGAAGACAGCCACGACCAGCGCGACCACGATGCTTCCGATGCCCTGGGCCAGGAAGAGCGGCCCGATCGTCGGGATGTCGCTGTAGCCGTCGGACCACAGCTGCAGGTGAATCACGCCCGACCAGACGAGCAAGGCGGCGCCCGCGAGGGCCAGCAGGCTGATCCCCCAGCCCAGCGGCCGCGACCGCAGGTCACCCGGGCCTTTGACCAGGAACCTGATGACCAGGCGCGGGAGTCCGACGGGGCGGCTCACGCCGCTGCCCTGGAGCAGGGTGCCCGCATGATCGGTGTTCACGTGAATTCTCCAATCAGCTCGATGAATGCTGGATGACTTCCCACAAGCCGTAGATGCTGAAGGCGACAGACGCCGCCGTCAGGACCCACACGGGCAGCATCCGGCTGCCCCGTCTAGCGGCGAACCTGGGATAGACGGCGAACACGATGAGCTGACTCAGCCACAGCGCGACGAGCGAGGGCTTGGACAGCGCGTTGTAGAACGCCTGAGGGCTGATGAGGGTGAAGGGCGCCACCACGACCACCAGTACGCCGACCGCGATAATGACCCGCCGCGACGGCCACGCCGTCACCGCGCTGACGAGCCTGCTCAGCGCCAGGTACTCCACGATCATGACCCCGGCGATACTGGCGACCACGCCGACGCCAACCGTGACGGCGAATCCGTGGCCGACGAAGCGCTGCGCGATCGTCATGCCCGGGATGGGCTCGGCTGCCAGCGCCGGGTCCGCCGCCAGCGGGGCGACGCCGGCGATGATGATCGCGGCCGTCACCAGGTAGACAGCGGTCAGCCCGCGCCGGATGGTGCGCGCCGGCCTCGCTAGCTCGCCGCCGAGGAACAGCGGCAGGCTGGCGCAGATATACAGCAGCGCGGTCTGGCTCGCCGAGCTGGCCAGCGCCCCGGCGGGCGCCGAGGTGCCAAAGCTGCTCGCGGGCGTGGCGATGTTAGCCACTGTCACGCCGTCAACCGCGATCGCGATGGCCAGCTGGCCGACCGCCAGCAGCCCGATCACCAGCAGGGCCGCGCGGCGCCCGGCGATCATGACGCCGGCCATCACTACCGGGATGAGGATCGCCAGCAGCGACTGGTAACGCACCTCGCCCGGCAGGACGTCGGGTAGCGCGTCGTATACGACCTGTATGGTCGTATACAGGATGTACAGCAGATAGCTGACGATCCACAAGCCTGCCTGAACCTGGGCGACGCGGCGTCCGGCTGCCGCGTCCACGAACGCGTAGAGGCCGCCGGAACCGTTGATTTCCCGCGCGTAGCGGAGCCAGATCACCAGGGGAAACGCGAACACGACCACCGACGCGACCGCAGCAAAGCCGGCCGAGGCGGTGCTGCCGGCGCTTGAGATGACGTCTGGCGCGATCAGCGCTGACAACGCGAGCGGGCCGCCGAGGGACACGACCGCCACGCCCAGGAATGCCCAGGTGCTGATCGGCCGCGCCCCCGTGGATTCAGGCGGCCGACCAGCACCCGTGGCCCTGAGTCGGGTCAGGAAGGCAGTCACTGGATCTGTTAGCTCCAGCCGCCAGCGGCGCTTGAGGAGCTAGCCGGCGTCGAGGCAGGGGCCGCAGGCGCGCCACCCGAGCCGGAGGAACCCGAGCTGGACGCCGTGTCGGCGCCGGTGATCTGCGTCCCCGTCGGGGCGACCAGCCACCACTTGGCGCCGAACCCGTCGCTGCCCTGGCCGTTGGTCTGCCCGGCGGCCGAGTCACCGGAGAAGTAGTACAGCGGGTGACCGTCGTAGGTGACCTGCTTGGTGCCGTCGGAGCGGGTGATCGTGCCGAGGTCGCTCGCCGTCACGCCGGAGCCGGCGGTCACCGTGCCCGACGCCGACACCGGCGGCCAGGCACCCGCGCACGCGCCCGAGCAGGCGGACATGTTCTTGCCGTCCTTCGCCCACAGGTACACGGACTTGCCGGACACGGTCAGGAACGCCCCCGCCGAACCGGCGGTCGTCCCGACGACCGTTCCTGTTGTGGACGCACCGGACGCGCTCGAGCTGGACGAACCGCTGGCGGCCGAGCCGGCCGCCGGCGCGCTGGTGCTGCTGGTGCTGCTGCAAGCCGCCGCGAGCAGCGCGGCGGCGACTGGCACGCCAAGCTTCACCGGCATGGGCATCCGCGTCAGCAATGAGCTGGCCATGTTCTTTCGTCTCCGTTCCGGGCCGGCGAGACCGCCGTCCCTCGGTGGGCAGGCGCTGGGCGCCGCCCCTCAGCGTTTGTCTTTCGGCAGGTAGATACGGAGGTCACGCCGAAAGGGATTGGACGGGACGCGAAAGAGATGAAAGATGGTGCGACAGATTAGGACGTTCTCCCGGAAAGGGATTGCCGACTAGTCGCCCTCGGCGGCGCTCCAGCTGCTGCGGAACCAGGCCATCCGGCCGGAAGCGTCGCCGGTGACTCTCATGTCATCCGACAGTTCGGAGACGACGTGGAGCCCGCGACCGCATTCGGCGTCCCGGTCGCTGGTGCCGTGGCCGGCCCAGGGACCGCCGGCATCCTCCACCACCACGCACACGCCCTGCCTGCCGCAAATGGCGATGCGCACGCTGAAGTGCCCGCCCGGCAGCCCGGAACGGCTGTGCAGCACCGCGTTCGTCGCCAGCTCACTGGCGCAGACCAGGATGTCCTGAACCACCGCGGCCGGGCAATGGCGACCGGACAGGTAACGGCGGATGAAGTTCCGCACCGTGGCCACCTGCCCGGGCTCACCCGGGAACGTGCGGCGCAACGGCCGCGCGGCGGACACCGACGGGTTCTCGCAAAGTCGCGCACCGATCGTGGCCTGTGCCTGGCCCTGGGTGTGCACAGTCCGCCTCGCATCGCTCAGGGGCCCCGCTGAGCGGCTGCCACCGCCCCGGAGCACGGTTCGGGTCTGTTCGGACTTGCGGGATGCGTTGTGTGCCATCATGTAATGTGTTGGCCACAAGACGCAAGTAGTTCCGGGCAGGCAATTTGCCCTGTAACGCCGAGAGGGTGATGGCGTGGCGACATCTCCCACGATGCGTCGGCGCCGTCTTGCCGCTGAGCTGCGGCGACTGCGTCACGAAGCCGGATTGTCCATTGAGGACGTAACCGCGAACCTGGGCTGGCAGGCCTCGAAACTGTCCCGGATCGAGAACCGGCAGGTCGGTATTTCCACCGCTGACCTGCGGAAGTTGCTCGACGTCTACAACGTTGAAGACCGGGCATACCGCGAGCAGCTGGCCGACATGGCCAGGCGAGCCACCGAGCGCGGCTGGTGGCAGTCCTTCAGCAGCGACGTCGTGCCCGCCGCGCTGGCCAACCTGATCGGCCTGGAGGCGGAAGCGCGGACCATCCGCTCGTATGAGCCGGAGCTGGTGCCCGGGCTGCTGCAGACAGAGGCCTACGCGCGCGCCGTCATGCGCGCCTGGCAGCCGGGCCTGACGGCCGCCGACATCGACCGCCGCGTGGAGATCCGGCTGGCCCGCCAGGATGTGCTGCGCCAGCAAGCGACATCACCGCAGGCCAGCTGCATTGTCAACGAGGCCGTGCTGCGCCGGACCGTCGGCGGGAACGACGTCATGCACGAGCAGGTCGAGGTGCTGGCCAAAGAACGGGACCCGGCGAACGTGACGGTGCAGGTTCTGCCGTTTAACTCCGGTGCACATCCGGCGATGGCCGGGCCTTTCCAGATTCTCGCGTTCCACGACCCGGGTGACCTCGGCGTCGTTCACCTGGAAAGTGCGATGACCGCGATCACCCTGGAGCGGCCCCAGGAGCTGCGCAGATATGACGAGATATGGGGATCGTTGCAAGCCAGGGCACTGTCGCCCGAGGATTCGCGAGTGATGATGCGCAGTTATGCGCTTAGGTACACGGGCCAGTTCTAGCCAGCGAGTCACGAGCGTACGCAAGTGAAGACGAGCAGGAAGGCAAGTGGATGACAGACCTGGATCTCTCTCAGGCCATATGGCGCAAGAGCGGGTACAGCGGCGGAGCGACCAACTGCGTTGAGGTGGCGGGCAATTTGCCGCCGATCGTGGCGGTGCGCGACTCCAAAGACCCGTCCGGGCCAGCGCTGACGTTCGCGTGCGGCACCTGGGACGCTTTCACCGCCACGGTGAAGAGCGGCAAGTACGGCAGCAAGTAGCGAGCGACACGATGCAGCCGGACGATTTCCCCGAGATCGACGCCCGGACCGCCAGTGTCGCGCGCGTCTACGACTACATGCTGGGCGGCACCGACAACTACGAGATCGACCGCCGGGCGGCCGACGGCATGGAAGACATGATGCCGGGCACCTACGCCCTGACCCGCAACAACCGCCGCTACCTGGAACGCGTCGTGCGTTACCTGGCCGCCGAATGCGGCATCCGCCAGTTCATCGACCACGGCAGCGGCCTGCCCACCCAGAACAACGTGCACCACGTCGCCCAGGCGGCCGGGCCCGGCTCCAAGGTCGTCTACGTCGAGATCGACCCGGTGGTCCTGGCACACGGGCGTGTCCGGGCCCTGCTGGCCGAGGACGACAGCACCGCCTTCATCGAAGGCGACGCAAGCGACGTCGGCCCGATCCTCGGGCATCCGGAAACCCGGCGGCTGATCAACTTCGACGAGCCGGTCGCCGTCCTCTACATCAGCTTCCTGCACTGCATCCCCGACGCACGCGACCCCGGCGGCGTGGTGCGCCAGATGATGAACCGCCTCGCCCCGGGCAGCCACCTCGCCATCTCCCACCTCACCTCCGACGATCCGCGAGTCCGCGAGCGGGTCACGAACTTCATTCTCCAGGCCACTGGCGGGCACTGGGGACGCGCGCGTTCGCGGGAAGAAGTCGCGGGCTTCTTCGACGGCCTGGAGACGGTCCCGCCCGGCCTCGTGAAGGCCACGGAATGGCACCCCGACGGCCGGGAAGAAGAGCAGTCCGAGGAGTGGTTCGAGTACGGCGGAGTGGCGCGCAAGCCCTGATGGTCGGGCGTTAGCACCGGGCCTCCGCCCGCAAGGCCCAGGGCAAATTGCACGCGGTCGCGATGTTGCGCCTGTGTTGGGGCTGTCCTAACCGTGCCGCAAACAGGCGATGACCATCGCGGCGGTGACAAGGACGAGCAGCGCCAGGTAGCTCCAGGAATACAGGCCGTCCGGTATGCGCGGGCGGCGCCGGCGCACGGTGATGATGACGGGAAGCGCGCCGGCCAGGAGCGCCGCCGCGGCGCCGAGGTCGACTGAGCCAGCGAGGAAGACGGCGCCCCGGCCGCCGGGCGCGGCTTCCTCGCTGAGGAAGATCGCCATGGCCGGGACCGCCATGGCGAGGGTAAGCGGATTGGCCAGTGACGTCGCCGTGCGCATGTCACGTCCCGAGCGGCGCAGCAGGGGAACGGTCATGACGCTGCCGCCCACCCCGAGGAACGCGGCGATCGCGCCGATAGGCACCCCGAGCACGACGGGAATGACGGTGTCCGGCCGCGCGGTCGCGTGCAGGCCCGAGCGCGCGGTCGGGCTCGGGCGCGGCCGGAAGAACCCCGGGCGGAGCAGGAGGTCCGTGATCGTGATGGCCAGGTAGGCCACGAACGCCCACTGCGTCACGATGCCGGGAACCCACCGGACGGCGACCGTGCCGACGGCACCGCCCACGGCGAGAAGGACCAGCAGCGCGGCGGTCCCACGCAGCTGCCGCAGGATGGCGCGGTCGGTCGCCGCGGTCGCGACGCACGCGTTGACCACCATGACGACGGAGGACGTGGCGACGGCGACATGCGCCGCCGCCGGCCCCAGGCCCGCGTCGGCCCACACGATCACCGGGACGGTGACGAAACCGCCGCCGAACCCGAACAGAACGGTCGTCAGGCCCGTGAGGGCCCCGATCGCGATCAGCATGATGACATCCACGTGTCACTAGTCCAGCAGGAGCCCATGATGGCGGGCAATCGAAAGCCGGCAATATTCCTTCGAGAGTCAGCCACTATGCTGATCGCATGCGGAACGTGCCGCTCGCGGAAGTCGACCAGGTGCCGCGCGCCGTCCTCCCGATCGGGACGGACTACGCCCACGGGCAGCTGCTCGACTGGCATGAGCACAGACGGGCACAGCTCCTGTACGGCGCCACGGGCGTGATGACCGTGGAGACCGGCGACGGAACGTGGACGGTGCCGACCGACCGCGCCGTCCTCATTCCGGCGGGCACCCGGCACCGCGTGCGGATGCTCGGGGTCAGCACCCGGAGCCTGTACATCGAATCCGATACCGTGCCCTGGTGGCCACGCGCCTGCACCGTCGTCGACGTCACCGCGCTGCTCCGCGAACTGTTGCTCGCCGCCGTCGACTTCGACGCCGAATACGACCTGGCGGGTCGCGAAGGCGCGATCGCGGCGCTGCTGCTGCACGAGATCGCGGCCTTGACGCCGATACCGCTCAACGTCGCCCTGCCGCGGTCGCCGGAACTCGCGGAGGTGTGCCGGGGATACCTCGCCGACCCCGACGCCCGGCTGACTAACCAGGACTGGGCACACGGGCTCGCGATGAGCGAACGATCCTTCACCCGCCGCTTCCACCGGGAGCTGGGAATCAGCCCGGCTGCGTGGCGGACCCGCGCTCGGCTGCTCGCCGGGGTGCCGCTCTTGCACGAGCTCACGGTCACTCAGGTCGCGTCCCGGCTCGGCTACTCTTCCCCCGCGTCGTTCACCGCCGCCTTTTCCCGTACGTTCGGCGTCGCCCCCTCCGTGCTGGCCCGCTCGGCCGCCTCGCACGCGAAGTGACCCCGCACGCTCGCGCCGGCATCCGCACCCTCGCCGGCAGTCGCCACGGAGATTGATGGCCCCCGCTCAGGTCGCGCCTTCCGCCTGTTCCTTCGCCAGCGCACTGAACGTCTCGTCGTCGTAGGCGGCTTCGGGCTTGGCGCGCACCATCGCGTCGAGCTTCCGCGCATCCTCGCCGACGAGGATGCGCCAGGCCCCGGAGCGCACCCCGTCCAGGATGGTGGTCGCCGCCGCGGCCGCGCTGACCGGCGCCTTGTCGCGGAAGTCAGCGTTCCCCCGCACGAGCATCTGACGCAGGTCATCGGCCGACGTACCCTCGTCCATCAGGCCGGCCGCGACCAGCTTGGCCCGCGCGTCGCTGGGAATCAGCTCATCCACCTCGGCGTCGCTCATCTGCTCCGGTGCCGGGAAGCCTCGGGCGCGCAAGCTGTTCGCGACGATGTCAGTGCCCACGTGCCCCGGCATCACGAGGACGACCCGGACCTCCGGCGCGTTGGCGCGCAGGTCCACGATGAGCCCTTCGGTGAATCCCCGCACGGCGAACTTGGCCGTGCTGTAGGCCGAGTTCGGCACTGGACCCAAGGACGCCCAGAAGCCGTTCACACTGCTGGTGTTGACCAGGACGCCGTCGCCGCTGGCGATCAGCAGCGGCACGAATACCCGGGCACAGTTGTAAACGCCCCACCAGTCCACGGCGAACGTGCGCTCCCACACCTCCCGGGAGCTGCTGATGAAGCTTTCGCCGCCGCCGATGCCGGCGTTGGCGAAGACCACGTCGACGTGATCGGTCTCGTGCTGCTCGAGCAGCTCATCCCGGAACCGCAGGACCTGTTCCTCGTCGGAGACATCGCAGGTATGACCGGTGACCCGGACGCCGGGCGGTGCGACGGCCCACGCCGTGGCCGTGGCCACCGCGATGGTGTCAGCGTTCAGGTCACACGTCGCGACCGAGCATCCTTGCGCCGCCAGCTGGCGGACGAGCTCGCGGCCCATGCCGGAACCGCCACCGGTCACCACCGCGAGCTTTCCCGCGAAAGAGTCCACAGCCATTGATCATTACTTGGTGTACCACTGGGCGTCAACAGTCCAGGGTGCCCGCAGCTCGGCGACCCGCCGGGATGCGTAGTTCATTTCCGCCACCGCCAGGCGGATCTGGTACCACGCCCAGCGCAGCCGCCAGCCGATCGCCGGGCTCGTGGCCGGCTCTGTGATCGTGCCCTGGGTCCCCTAGTGAGTGAGTTGTGCCGACATCGGGCTGTCCTATCTGCTTGGAACTGGCCGGCTTTGCGGCCCTCAGCCATAGGTTCACGCGCACGGCTAGGTCCGCGGCAGGGGCCGTCTTACCCCTTTACCCGCAGGCCGTGACCCGGGGTGGAATTACCCACACCCCGGAACCGGCTCAGACCAGGCCAGCGTGCAGCGCCAGGCGGGTAAGGTCGGCGCGCCGCCGGCACCCGGTCTTATCCCGGATCCGGTCCAGGTGCGAGCCGACCGTGCGCACGCTGATGTACAGACGCGCCGCGATCTGCGCGTCGGTGTGGCCCTGCGCGACCAGCGTGACGAGCTCGCGTTCCCGAGGGCTGAGCTTCTCCCAGTCCGCGGAAGCACCGGGCGCGGGCGGCCCCTCGGCGCTAAGGAGCAGCGCGTACTCGGCCGCGGTGCTCAGGCTCATCGCCGCGCCGCGTTCTCGGCTGCCCGCGACCGAGCCGGCCCGAGCGCCTGCCGGGCCTTCCGCAGCGGTTCCAGTCGCTGGAACCAGCCTTCCGGGAAGTCGGGGTGCGCCGGCACGGAGAATCCCTCGTGCCCCTGGAGTGCGACCACCGCCGCCCACATCGTGAGGGCGTCGGCGTGGCGTTCGGTCCAGGCGCACAGGTAGCCGCAGCAGTCCAGGTCGTCGAGGACCCTGGCCCGTGAGCCGGTGCGCAAGGCGATCTGGAGTCCTTCCCGCAGGTGAGCGGCGGCGTCCGCGTAACGTTCCCCGATCAGGTCGAGGACCACCATCTTTTCCAGCAGGTTCCCTAGGCCCCACAGGTCGCCGGCGTCCCTGGCCCCGGCCAACGCCGTCGCGCAGACTCGCTGGGCGGCGTCCAGCTCGTCGGCCTCGATGAGAATGGTCGTCATGGCGTGGCCGCACATCCGGGCCATCGGACCGTGCAGGCCCACCGTGATCTGCTCCGCCCGGCGGGCAAGCTGCACCGCGCCGACGCGGTCTCCCGCGACGCAGGCGAGCATGCCGAGGATCACCAGGGCCAGTGCCTCACCGAGCGGGTGACCGCCCTCGCGGGCCAGGGCCACGGCACGGCGGCAATCGCCGGTCGCCTCACGGATTCGTCCCATGGTCAGCAGCGTCGCCGCCCGGGCGCTCAGGCACCGAACCAGCGGGCGGCAGACTGGTGTCATGCGGATCACCATTCGGGTGCGGCCCGGCTCGGCACGCCCGGGTATCGGCGGCGAGCACGCGGGCGCCCTGATCGTGCGCGTGAGCGCACGGGCCGTGGACGGCAAGGCGACGGAGGCGGCGCTGGCCGCGGTCGCCTGGGCCTGCGGCGTCCGCCGCGGTGCCGTCACGCTGGTGTCGGGGGCCACGAGCCGCACCAAGATCGTCGATGTCGCCGCGGGCGACCCGCGCGTCCTGGCCGACCTGCTCGCTACGCCGGGCCACGGCTGACGCCAGCCTGACGACGGAAGTACCAGCCTGGCGACGGAAAGTAACTGTGTCAGTCGGTCAGGATGGCCGCCCGCCGATTCCAAGATCACCACCGACTTCAAGATCATGGGTCGCTGGCACCAACGCCGGGTTCCGGCCCGTCTTCGCCGCAGAGTTTGTCATGAAATATGATTTCGAATGTAATATTTCGGGATACCTCTGTAGGGGTATGACTTTCATGATCCAGGGTCGAACGTTGCATTATTTGGCATTAACGACCCACGATCAGCGCGACGATGCCAGTCCGGACACTGCCAGTACTGAACCGTCACCGGATATGAGGCGATATTTCCGGACAGCATTCCTGACCCGGACGCCCCTGGCGGCCCCCATGGCATCAACGACCCGCGAAACCTCAAACTACCCGCGTAGCGGTGCGGCGCTCGGGCACTACCGGCGCGGCCCGAACTGGGGCTTCTCCAGCATGAATGACTGGAAGTGGTCTCCGTCAGCGTCGAAGGCCGTGATCGATAGAACATGGAAGCGTTCCGCCAGCGCCTCTCGCATCCGCAGGTCCGAGCGGAACGCGAAGAAGCGGGGCACCGGATGGCGGTTGTCCCGCACCGGTCCCTCCTCGTCGGTGCCGCCCCAAGTTCCGACGTAGCAAAGGCCGCCCGGCACCAGCACCTCAAGCATCGCGTCCAGGACGCGCGGGAGATCCGGTGTCGGGACGTGCAGCAGGCAGTTCAGGGCGTAGACAGCGTCGAATGACGCGGGCGGAACGCCAAGGTGAAGGAAGTCGGCGACGCGTGCGTCGAGGCCCTTCGCCCGGCAGAGGTCGATCATGGCCGGTGAGAGGTCTGTGCACAGGACCCGCAGTCCCTGTTCCTGGAAGTACAGCGAGTCGTGTCCCGTGCCGGCGCCCACCTCGAGCAGCCTGGTCGCGCCGTGCTCGCGAAGCAGGTGCAGGAAACGGCCAGGATCGTACCCCGCCAGCCGACGGTCTCAGAAGTCGTCGTCGAAGGCGACCTCCCCGGTGACTCCGACCTGGTAGGCGGATACGCGGCGCTCGAAGAAGTTGGACAACTCCTGCACGTCCTGCAGGTCCATGAAGGCCAGCGGGTTCCGGGAACCGTACAGCGGCTCGAGGCCGAGCTGGGCCAGCCGCCGGTCGGCGACGTGCTCCAGGTAGGCGCGCATATCCGCCAGGGGCAGGCCCGCCACGCCCTGTACCAGCAGGTCCTCGGCGAACTGCGCCTCGCACTCCACGGCCTCGGCGAGCATCTCCCGGACCTGCGCCGCCATCATCTCGTCGAACAGCTCCGGCTCCTCGCGCCGCACCGTCTCCACGACGTCGAAGGCGAACGCCATGTGCATGGACTCGTCACGGAACACCCAGTTGGTGCCCGAGGCCAGGCCGTTGAGCAGGCCCCGCGAGCGCAGGAAGTACACGTAGGCGAACGCGCCGTAGAAGAACAGGCCCTCGATGCAGGCGGCGAAGCAGATCAGGTTAAGCAGGAACGCGCGCCGGTCGGCGGCCGTCTTCAACTCGCGCAGCGCGAAGACCGAATCGATCCACTTAAAGCAGAACTCGGCCTTGCGGGCGATCGAGGGGATGTTCTCTACCGCGGCGAACGCGTCGGCCCGCTCCTTGGTGTCGGGCACGTAGGTGTCGAGCAGGGTGAGGTAGAACTGCACGTGCACGGCCTCCTCGAACAGCTGCCGCGACAGGTACAGCCGTCCCTCCGGGGAGTTGACGTGCTGGTACAGGTTGAGGACCAGGTTGTTGGACACGATCGTGTCCCCGGTCGCGAAGAACGCGACCAGCCGCGACACTAGGTGCCGCTCGCCCGCGGACAACTTCGGCAGGTCGGCCAGGTCCGAGTGCAGGTCGACCTCTTCGACGGTCCAGGTGTTCTTGATCGCGTCGCGGAACCGGTCGTAGAACTCGGGATAGCGCATCGGCCGCAGCGTGAGGTCCATGCCGGGATCGAGCAGCATGTGCCTCGTGCCCGTGCTCAGGTGCGTCTGGGTGGTCACTGGCATGCCTCGCAGGTCTCCGGGTTCTCCAGGGAGCAGGCGACGGCAGCTTCGATCGCCTCGGCCGCCGCTGGCGCCTGTTCGGACGCGGCGACGGTAGCGGCGACGGGGACGGTGGCCTGCTGGATACGGGTGGCGGGACGGGACCGCAGGTAATACGTGGTCTTGAGGCCGGTCTTCCACGCGTGCATGTACATCGACGACAGCCTGCCGATGGTCGGCGCGGCCATGAACAGGTTGAGTGACTGGGACTGGTCGATGAACGGCGCCCGGGCCGCGGCCAGGTCGATCAGCGCCCGCTGCGGCAGTTCCCATGCCGTGCGGAACAGGTGCCTGACCTCCTCCGGCAGGGCGATCACCTGCTGCACCGACCCCTCGGACCGCTTGATCGCCTCGCGTACCTCCGGCGTCCAGAGCTCGCGGGCCTTCAGCTCGGTCACCAGCGCGGTGTTGACTTGCAGGAACTCCCCGGACATCGTCTCGCGCTTGAACAGGTTCGACACCTGCGGCTCGACGCACTCATAGCAGCCGCAGATCGAGGCGATCGTCGCGGTCGGCGCGACCGCGATCAGCAGGGAATTACGCAGCCCGGTCGCGGCGATCCGCTGCCGCAGCGCCGCCCACCGCTCTGGCTGCGTCACCGCCGCTTCCCACAGGTCCGGCTGCAGCTGGCCCGTGAAGGTACGGGACCGCCCGAACTCCGGGAACGGGCCGTTCTCGGCGGCCAGTTCGGCGGAGACTTCGAGCGCGGTCAGGTAGATCTCCTCGCTGATCCGCGCTGACACCTCGCGCGCCGCGTCGGAGTCGAACGGCAGCCGCAGCGCGAAGAACACGTCCTGGAGCCCCATCACCCCGAGGCCGACCGGCCGCCAGCGCGGGTTGGACGCGCCGGCCTCCGTGCTCGGGTACAAGGTCAGGTCGATGACCCGGTCGAGGAACGGCACCGCGATCCGGACCGTATCCCGCAGCTTCTCCCAGTCGACCGCCGGCCACCCGTCGGCCCCGGTGGTCAGGTGGCGCGCGAGGTTGACCGAGCCGAGGTTGCACACCGCGGTCTGGTCGTCACTCGTCACCTCGGTGATCTCGGTGCACAGGTTCGACAGGTGGACCACGTTGCCGGCGGCGCCCGTCTGGTTGCACTTGGCGTTGCAGGCGTCCTTGAAGGTCATCCAGCCGTTGCCGGTCTGCGCGAGCGTGCGCATCATCTTGCCGTACAGGTCCCTGGCCTGGACCCGGCGGACATACCGGCCTTCGCCCTCGGCCCGCCGGTAGGCGGCGTCGAACTCATCCCCCCACAGGTCAACCAGTTCCGGCACCTTATCCGGATCGAACAACGACCACGGCTGATCGGCCTCAACCCGGCGCATGAACTCATCGGGCACCCAGTTGGCCAGGTTCAGGTTGTGCGTCCGGCGGGCGTCTTCCCCCGTGTTGTCCCGCAGCTCGAGGAACTCCTCGATGTCCGGGTGCCACGGCTCCAGGTACACGCACGCGGCGCCCTTGCGCCGGCCGCCCTGGTTCACGGCGGCGACCGAGGCGTCCAGGGTCTTGAGGAATGGCACGATCCCGTTCGACACGCCGTTCGTCCCGCGGATCAGCGCGCCCCGCGATCGGATCCGCGACCAGCCGATCCCGATCCCGCCAGAGAACTTGCTCAGCCGGGCGACCTGCGCGTACCGCTCGTAGATCGAGCCCAGGTCATCGCGCGGCGAGTCGACGAGGAAGCACGACGACATCTGCGGGTGGCTGGTCCCGGAGTTGAACAAGGTCGGCGAGCTCGGCATGTACGCGAGGGACGACAGCAGCCGGTAGAAGCCGATCGCCTCGGCCGGCGTCCGCGACAGCCCGCAGGCGACACGCAGCATGAAGTACTGGGGCGTCTCGATCACCAGCCGGCTGGCCGGGTGCCGCAGCAGGTACCGGTCGTAGACGGTCCTGATGCCGAAGTACTCGAACTCCCAGTCCGCCTCGTGCCTGATGGCGTCGTCAAGCTTGCGGGAATTGTCCTTGACGAACCGTGCTGCCTGCTCCCCGATCAGGCCCTCGGCATACCCGAGGCTGACCGACTGGCTGAAGGACGCGATGCCCTGGCCGCGTACTTCCTTGTCGATGTAGGCGGCCAGCAACCTCCCCGCGAGCCGCGAGTACTGCGGCTCTTCGCCGGTCATCTCGGCCTCCGTCTGGATCGACAGCCGGTCCAGCTCAGCCGTGGTCGCGCCGTCGTACAGGCCGCTAATCGTCCTGGTCGCGACCCGCAACGGGTCGACCTCGCCTAGGCCGCCGGCGCAGCGCTCTACCGCGCGCACGATCTTGCTGACGTCAACCGGCTCGGGATCCCCGTTCCGCTTCTGAACGCGCATCCGTACCTGGGCAGGGCCGACTCCGCCGCCGTGGGCAACAGGGCCGGCTTCGCTGGCATCGGTGACCGACATGGCTCTCTCCTCGCGAGCTCGTTCCCGAAGGCCCGGCACGCGGGCACGCGACGAGAACGGCCCCCGCCGGCATGCGGCGAGTCGCCCGAGCCCGTCAGCCGTCCCGCGCGGCCGGAGCCGCCGCACGCCCTTCGCGCGCGGCGCACTGGCAGGTCTTCGGACTCGCGGGCACAGCGCGTTCCGCGCTTCCTAGCGGCCGCCGCTTCCCGGGCCGGCAAGGCCCAGTGCTGCTCCCGGGCGCGCTCTCGCGCGCGCCGGGGACGGCTTTCGTTCCCGTTCACCGCTGCGGGGCAGTCCCGGATTCGCACCGGGTTCCCTCTTGCCTCCGCGAACCTGGAGGGCCCGCGGAACCAGCTGCGAGAGACACCATATATGGGGGGCACACGAATTCAAAGCACTACATGTCGTGTCGGCGTGTCGCGGACATCGATGGATAGCCAGACCGCACTTGCCACTGGCATCCCGGTTCCGCGACGACCCTGGCTCCGGTTACAGTTGGTTCGTGCTGGTTCAGCCGCCCGGCCAGGGCGGCAGCGACGGCCAGTAGGCTGCCGTCGGCGTCACCGCCGCACGGAGTGCTCGCGAGTCCGAAGACCTGCCGGCACGCTGGTCGAGCTCGCGAGGAGAGAGCCATGCCATCATTCGCTGAACTGAGCGTGCCCCGTGCCCGGGTCATCCCGGGGGCCCTGGCCACGATCCGGCCGCGGATATGACAGGGATGACCGACCCGGAGTACTCGCTGGAGCGGCTCGAGGTCCTCCCGCCGCACGCGGTCGCCGAGGTCCGGCGCATCTATGAGGATGGATTCCCGCCGCATCAGCGGGCCGGGTTCGCGGAGCTCACCGACCGCCGGCAGGACGGGGAGTTCGGCCTGGTGCTGATCCGCCGTGACCGGCCCTGCCGCGGCCAGCCGCGCGGGTTCGCCATGCTCCGCCCGCTCGGCCGCACCGGCATGATCTTCCTGCGCTACTTCGTGGTCGACGACCGCGAGCGCGGGCAGGGGCTGGGCGGCATCTTGTGGGACAGCCTCGCCGACCGGCTGCGCGCGGACGGCTTCGGCCTCCTGGTGTTCGATGTCGATGACCCCGACGAGCCGGGCCACGGGCCCGACGAGGTCAGCATCCGGTCCCGCCGGATCAGCTTCTACGAACGGCACGGCGCGCGCCTGCTGCCAGTGTCCGGGTACCGCACGCCGCACGTCGCGCCGCACGCGGCCGGCCAGGACGACGAGGGCCCGGGCTGGACACCGATGCTGCTGATGACCGCCGCCCTGGCCGGGGATTTCCGCGGTTCGGGGCCAGGGCGCGGCGACAGCCGGGTCCGGGGCGTCGTCGACGCCGTGTACCGGTATCGCTGGCGACTGGACCCCGGGCATCCCCAGCTCGCCAGGGTCTTGATAGATAGCCAGTAGGGAGGAGTTCGTGGTGGCTGTCGATTACGAGCGTGACGAGGCGGTCGCGCGTATCTACTTGAATCGCCCGCACCGGCTCAACGCCGTCGTGCCGGAACTGACCGATGGCCTGGTCGCCGCGCTGGACCGGGCCGGTCGTGACGGCGCCCGGGTGGCCGTGCTGGCCGGCCGCGGCCGGGCGTTCTGCTCCGGGCACGACCTGAAGGAACCAGTGCCGACGGAGACCGTGCTGACGACACGCGTGCGGGTCGACGGCATGCAGGAGGTCACGCGGGCGATACGGCGTTTCCCCGGCGTGGTCATCGCGGCGGTGCACGGGTACGCGCTCGGGGCGGGCTGCGAGTTCGCGCTCGGCTGCGACCTGGTGGTGGCGGCGGAAGACGCGCAGTTCGGGTTTCCCGAGGTCTCGGTCGGGCTCAGCGTGACCGGCGGCATCTCCCGGCTGCTGCCCCTGCTGACCGGCCCGGTGCGGGCCAAGGAACTGCTACTGCTCGGCGAGCGGTTCGGCGCTGCCCGCGCGCTCGAACTCGGGCTCATCAACCGGGTCACCCCGGCGGGCGAGCATGAGCAGGTCGCGGCCGAACTCGCGGCCCGGCTGGCGGCACAGCCCGCTCTGGCCATGGTGCTCGCCAAGCAGGCGCTCGACCGCGGCGCCGACTCCGCGCTCGAGGAGGCGATGGCCACGGAGACCGACTTCGCCGCGCTCACCGTGGCGCCCGCGACCGTGGCGCCCGCGGCCGGGGCGCCCGGGGCGGCGGAATGAGCGCTGCGCCCCGCACGCTCACCGGCGCGCTGCGGGCGGCGGCGCGCCGCTGGCCGGACCGGACCGCGTGGACGTTCGATCCCGGCGAGCGGTTCACGTTCGCCGACGTGGCCCGGCTGGCGGCCGGGTACGCCCGCGCACTCGAGGAACGGGGAGTACGGCGCGGCGACCGGGTCGCGGTGATGCTCGCCAACGAGCCGTCTTTCCCGCTGACCTGGCTGGCGCTGTCCGCGCTCGGCGCGGCCATGGTGCCGGTCAACACCAAATACCAGACCGCGGACGCCGGGCACGTGCTGCGCGCCTCCGGCGCGTCGGCGATCGTGGCCGGCGCGGCCTTCGAACCGGTGCTCCGGCAGGTCCGCCCGGACGTGCCCGGCCTGCGGCAGGTGCTGCCCGCCGCCGACATCGACGCGGCCGCCCGGGAGGTCCCGGACGGCGCGGCACTGCCCGGCGCCCCCGGCGAGGACGAGGAACCTGACCCGGCTGGCATCGCCAACATCCAGTTCACCTCGGGCACGACCGGCCGCCCGAAGGGCTGCCTGCTGCCGCACCGCTACTGGACCCAGCTCGCGGGCGGGCTCGTCACCGAGTTCCCGTACCTGAGCGAGCAGGACGTGATGCTCACCGCCCAGCCGTTCCACTACATCGACCCCCAGTGGAACGTCGCCGCGAGCCTCCTGTCCGGGGCCGGGCTGGTGATCCTGGACGGATTCCACCCGTCCTCCTTCTGGGCCAAGGTCCGCGAGCACCGGGTCACCTACTTCTACTGCCTGGGCGCGATGCCGACGCTGCTCCTGCGCATGCCGCCGGATCCGGCCGATCGCGACCACGCCGTCCGGGCGGTCCAGTGCTCGGCGATCCCGCCCGCCTTGCACCGCGAGCTGGAGGAGCGCTGGGGCGTCCCCTGGTACGAGGCGTTCGGCATGACCGAGACCGGTGCCGACCTGCGCGTCACCGACCGCGACCACGACGAGCTCGTCGGCACGGGCAGCCTCGGGCTGCCCGTCAGCTATCGGCAGGCCCGGATCGTGGGCGCCGGCGGACGGCCGCTCCCGTCCGGTGAGGCCGGCGAGCTCGCGCTGGCCGGCCCAGGGATGATGCTGGGCTACCTGGACGATCCGGGGGCGACCGCGCGGGTCATGCGCGATGGCTGGTTCCGCACCGGTGACCTCGCCCGGATGGACGACGCCGGGCGCGTCTACCACGCCGGTCGGCTCAAGGACATGATCAGGCGCAGTGGGGAGAACATCTCGGCCCGTGAGGTCGAGGAGGTGCTGCTGACCCATCCAGCTATCCGGCTGGCCGCGGTGACCAGCGTTCCCGACGAGATCCGCGGCGAGGAGGCCAAGGCCTACTACGTCGGCGACGGCGTCGAGCCGGGCGCGCTCGCCGAGCACTGCCGCGCGCGGCTCGCCGCCTTCAAGGTCCCCCGGTTCTGGCAGCCCGCACCGGACTTGCCCCGTACCGACTCGCAGCGGGTGGCTAAGAGCAGGCTCGCCGAAGTGCGCGGCACCGTCTTCGACGCGGTCTCCGGGCAGTGGAGCCCGGCGTGACCTTCAGTTACCTCAGCCCGGTGTTCTTCGATGAGCTCGACCTCAACGGGGCGTTGCACAACTCCCGGTTCGCGGTTCATGTCGAGCGGGCGCAGTCGGCGCTGTTCGAGCACCTCGGCAAGGGCTGGACAAGGCTGGCCGACCGCGACCCCGACCTCCGGTACGTCGTGCGGGAGCTGCACATCGAATTCCTCGCACCGCTCGAGTCACCCGGGGTGATCCGCGTCGAGCTGACCGCGGGCGAGCTTGGCCGGACCAGCGCCACGTACCGGTTTTGCTGCGCGGAAGCGGACGGCGACCGCACGCTCGCCCGCGGCCATCGGGTGATCGTGAAGATTGACGAGACAGGCCGTCCGGCGACGTGGAGTGACTGGTACCGAGATACCTTCCGCCGCCTCGCGGCGGGCAAGGGACCGGAGGATGATGACTGACCTGCTCCTGGTGAACGCGAACGTGCTGACTATGGACCCTGCCCGGCCGCGCGCCCGCTCGGTCGCGATCGACGGCGACCGGGTCGTCGCGCTGGACCCGGACCTGCCCGCCCGCGGCCCGGCCGCCCGCGAGGTGATCGACCTGCGCGGCCGGACCTTGCTGCCCGGCTTCCACGACGCGCACAACCATATGGCTTGGTACGGGCTGACGCTGGCCGAGGTCGACCTGAGCGCCGAGACGGCCAGCAGCCTGGACGAGGTCTACGCGGCCGTCGCCCGCCGTGCGCGGGACACCGCCGACGACAGCTGGATCATCGGCTCGCGCTACGACCAGAACAAGCTCGGCGCCCATCCCGACCGCGACGCGCTCGACCGGGCGGCATTGGGGCGGCGGGTCTGGCTGCGCCACGTGTCCGGGCACATGTGCGTGGTCAGCAGCGCCGTGCTCGCCGACCTCGGAATGACCTACCACGCGGTAGACGTCCCCGGCGGCACCGTCGTGACCGATGCGGCGGGCCGCCCCACCGGGCTGCTGGAGGAGCGGGCACAGGAGCTGGCCGCCGGCCTGCTGCACCCTTACCCGCTGGCGCTCATCACGGACGCGATCGACCGCGCGGGCACGCGGTACCTGAGCGAGGGCATCACCAGCTGCACCGAGGCCGGCATCGGCGGCGGCTGGATCGGCCACACGCCAGCCGAGCTGGCCGCGTACCAGGCCGCCCGCGATACCGGGCGGCTGCGGGTCCGGGTCGAGCTGATGATCGCCAGCGACGCACTGCACCCGCTGGCCGCCCATCCCGATGACGGCCTCGGCCTCGGCCTGGACCTGGGCATCCGCACCGGCTTCGGCGACGAGTGGCTGCGGATCGGCGCGATGAAGGTGTTCGCCGACGGCTCCCTGATCGGCCGGACCGCCGCGATGAGCGAGGACTACGCCGACGACCCCGGGAACCGGGGGTATCTGCAGGCGGACGCGGACGAGCTGACGGCGACGATCATCGCCGCGCACCGCTCCGGCTGGCAGGTCGCCGCGCACGCGATCGGCGACCACACCGTCGACGTGGTCCTCGACGCCTACGACCAGGCGCAGACGCGGTATCCGCGGCCGGACCCCAGGCACCGGATCGAGCACTTCGCCACGTCCAGTCCCGGCCAGGTCGCCCGCGCCGCGCGGCTCGGCGTGATCGCGGTCCCGCAGGGCCGGTTCGCCACCGAGATCGGCGACGGCATGCTCGCCGCGCTCCGGCCGGCCCGGCACGACTGGCTCTACCGGCAGCGCTCGCTGCTGGCGGCGGGCATGATCCTGCCGGGCAGCTCGGACCGCCCGGTCGTGTCCGGTGCTCCCCTGCTCGGCGTGCACGACATGGTCAACCGGCGGACGGCGTCCGGCGCGGCGTTCAACCCCGGCGAGGCCGTCACCGCCGAGGAGGCACTGCGCGCCTACACCAGCGGCTCCGCGTACGCCAGCCGCGCCGAGCACGCCAAGGGCGTGCTCGCCCCCGGCAAGCTCGCCGACCTGGTGGTCTTGTCGGAGGATCCCACCGCGGTGAGCCCGGAGCGGATCGCCGGGATCGAGGTGCTGGCCACCTTCCTCGGCGGGGTGTGCCGCTTCGCGAGCGCCGGCTCCGGCCTGGCCGCGTCGTTACCCCGGCCGTCAGGATGGGCACACCGTGAGAGGATCCGTCCCCCTCGTGCAGGAGGAACATAACGATGGCGACCACGGTGGCTGAGGTCATGCTGGCGACGCTGAAGGCGTCCGGCGTGCGGCGCGTGTACGGAATCCCGGGGGATTCACTGAACGGCTTCACCGACGCGCTGCGGCGGGACGGAGAGGTCACCTGGCAGCACGTCCGGCACGAGGAGGCCGCGGCGTTCGCGGCGGCGGGCGAGGCGGCGCTGACCGGGGAGCTGGCGGTCTGCGCCGGCAGCTGCGGGCCGGGCAACCTGCACCTGATCAACGGGCTGTATGACGCCAACCGCAGCCGGGTCCCGGTGCTGGCGATCGCGGCGCACATCCCGCGTGACGAGATCGGCAGCGGCTACTTCCAGGAGACCCACCCGGCCCAGCTGTTCAGCGAGTGCAGCGTGTACTGCGAGCTGGTCAGCGTCCCCGACCAGCTCCCCCGCGTGCTGGAGACGGCCATGCGCGCGGCGCTCGCCCGCGGCGGGGTCGCCGTGGTGGTCGTGCCGGGCGAGGTGTTCCTGCACGAGGCCCCCGCGGGCCCCAGTCCGCATCCGATCCGGGCCACCTCATCGGTGGTCCGCCCGGACGACGAATCGCTGGCGAACGCCGCCCAGGTGCTCAACAACGCGAGCCGGGTCACCATCCTGGCGGGCGCCGGCTGCGCCGGGGCGCACGACCAGCTTCTCAGCCTGGCCGGCGCGCTGCGGGCCCCGGTGGTCCACGCGTTCCGCGGCAAGGAGTTCGTCGAGTACGACAATCCCTACGACGTGGGGATGACGGGCCTGATCGGGTTCAGCTCCGGGTACCGCGCCATGGAGCACTGCGACGCGCTGCTCATGCTCGGCACTGACTTCCCCTACCGGCCGTTCTTCCCCGAGGGCGTGCCGGTGGTGCAGGTCGACGTGCGGGGCGAGCAGATCGGCAAGCGGGTCCCCGTGCAGGTGCCGCTGGTCGGCACCGTCAAGGACACGGCCGACGCGCTGCTGCCGCTGCTGCGGCCCAAGACCGACGCTAAGCACCTGGACCAGATGACCGCGCACTACCGGCGCGCCCGCGGCCGGCTGGACAACCTGGCCAAGCCTGGCCGCGACGGGGTACCGCTGCACCCGCAGCACATCGCCGCCACCATCGACAGGCTCGCCGCCGCGGACGCGGTCTTCACCGCTGATGTCGGCACCCCGTGCATCTGGGCCGCCCGCTACCTGCAGATGAACGGAACGCGCAGGCTGATCGGCTCGTTCAACCACGGCAGCATGGCCAACGCGCTGCCGCACGCCATCGGTGCCCAGGCCGCCTTCCCCGGCCGCCAGGTCATCGCCCTGTCCGGTGATGGCGGACTGGGCATGATGCTCGGCGAGCTGCTCACGCTCCGCCAGATGAAGCTGCCGGTCAAGGTCGTCGTGTTCAATAACGGCGCGCTGTCGTTCGTCGAGCTGGAGATGAAGGCGGCCGGCATCGCGACCTTCGGCACCGACTTGAACGACCCGGATTTCAGCGGGATCGCGCGGGCCTCCGGGCTGCTCGGCGTCCGGGTCGAGAAGGCCAGCGAACTGGAAGGGGCGCTGCGGAGCGCGTTCGACCACGACGGCCCGGCGCTCGTCGAGGTGTCCACCGCCCGGCAGGAACTCTCGCTGCCGCCCAAGCTCACCTACGGGCAGATCAAGGGCTTCTTCCTCTACGCGACCAGGACCGTCCTGTCCGGCGAGGGGTCGGAGCTTGTCGAGCTTACCCGGACCAACCTGCGGCAGCTGGAGAGTGAGTGATTCCTGCTCGCCCCGGCTGGCCGCAGGTCCGTGCCGCCGTCGTGGAGTGCTTCGTCCGGCGCCCTTGTGGTCATGCTGCTCGGCCGACCTGGTGACGCGGTCACGGCCCGGATCACCACCGCGGTGATCATGGTCGTGGCCGCCATCAGCGCGCAGCACGCGTGGCAGCCATTCTCCGGCTGGCGGACACGGTTATCGGCGTCGCCGTCGGCGCCGTGGCCGCCTGGACCGGCATATGGGTCAAGCTAGCGGTAAGTCAGGGACGTAAGAGGAGCGGCGGGCCAGGCGAACCTGGGCGTTCGGGTGGTCCCGCCAGGTAGCCGCACCGGACGTCGCGGCGCTCTTGGCCTGCTCCCACTTGAGCCGGGCGAGCTCGCTGGGCGGCGTCTCCAGCTCATTCAGCCACGCCCGGGTGGCCGCGAGCAGGTGCGTTCCCGCGACAGCCGCGCCCGCCAGGGCCACGACGGCCCCGATCCCGATCAGGATCCCGCCCGCCATGAGCGGGCCGGACCGCACCTCGGGCCAGTTCGGGGCCGTCCTGGATGTCTCGTTGTCGTTACTCATGCTTTCTCCCCCTCCGTCGATTAGAGGTACTGCCTGTTGTCATTGCCCGTCTCCACTGGTCACTACTCGTCTCCGCGGTACTGAAGCGCTTAAAACACGCCGTGCGCGACTGGGCACACGTGGCGACGACGCGAACGATATGCTGACCGCGCTGCTCCGCATCCACGCCGTGAGCTGGGCATTCAAGGGATCCCCGCGTCGCCTGCCGGCCGCTGGTCCTGGCTGTGCGGGATCTGCTACGCGGTCGCGCCAGCATGGCCGCTGCCGCTGATCGCGGCCACGATCGGCTAGGCCCTGTCACGTCGACGCGACCGGCCCGGGGATCGTCTCCACGGGTGACCTTCGGCGGGCAGACTACGCCCGTTGGCGTACAGGTGAATCCGACCGTCGTCCGACGCGGGTCAGGTTCGCACCGGCAGATGATGGTCACACGCAAGCACTCGATGTGTGTCCTAGGGGCACCGGAACGGAGCGAGCTCAGATGACCAACTACGCCCGGATGTACCGGCTGGGGATGACCCCGTGGGAGAAGTACGGGACGGCGGCCGCCGGAAGCATCGCGGCCGTCCTCGACCGCGAAGTGCATGACCGGTCCCGCCCGCTCGGGCGGGCCCTCGACATCGGCTGCGGGCGGGGTCAGTTCACCCCCGAACTCGCACGCCGCGGCTGGGAGGCGGTGGGGGTCGACTATGTCCCCGCGGCCATCGAAGAGGCACGGAAGCGGAGCAGCGGCGACGTGACGTATACGGTTGGCGATGTTACGAACCTCGCCGCCGCCGGCCTCGGCTACTTCGACTTCTTCCTGGACATCGGCTGCTTCCAGGGTTTCGACGCCGGCCAGCGCCGCGCCGCGGGCGAAGGCATCTCCGCGCTCGCCGCGCCGGGCGCGACGCTCCTCATGCTCGCCTTCGGCCCCAGCCCCTTCCGGCGGTTCGTCGGCGGCGTCTCGCGGGACGAGGTCGAGGCCGCCTTCCCCGGCTGGGAGATGCTCGCCGTCGAACCCGGCGAGACCGCCGGACTCGGCTGGCCGATGAGCCGCACCGCGCCGCAGTGGTACCGCTTCCGGCGCCAGGCTGCCAGCTAACCGCTCCGTCGCGGTGGATCTTGCGGTTCTGTTGCGGAAACATCCCGGCAATCTTAAAGTCGGCCAGCTCAGCACAATCACTCGGCAAGCCTTCGGGGCTTCTCCCGCAGCCGTTCCAGCACTGGTGGGCATCTTTGGACCAGAAGCACAGTGAAAGGAAACTGGCTAATGGGTTCCCACAAGCGCAGCAGGTTCATCATCGGCGGGGTCGCGGCCATAGTGATCGCGGGCGGTTCCTACGGGATCGTCAGCGCAACCACCGGCAGTGGCTCATCCTCCAGCAGCAGCTCATCTGCTGCCGGCAGCAGCTTCACCGGCCAACTCGGGTCCGGCAGCGGCTCCAACGCGCGGTCCGGGCCGGAGCCAGGAGGCACAATCGGCACCGTCAGCAGCACATCCACGTCGGGCTTTACCGTGACGACGGTAGGGAGTGTGCAGGTGACCATCGACGAGACGTCGGCCACGACGTACGAGAATGGGGCGAGTGCGGCCTCGGCGACCGCCGTGACAACAGGCCAGCGCGTTCTCATACTGGGTACTGACGACGACAAGACCATCACGGCCGCGCAGGTCATCCTGAACCCGCCGGCCAGCAACTCCTCGACCGCGTCACAGGTGATCCCCTACCAGGAGGGCACGTCGGGCTCGACGAAGACGGCCGGCACGATCCCGTCGAATTACACCCAGGGACAGGGCACAATCGTCACCGGAACGGACGCGGACGAGGCAACCGAAGCCGCGCTGACCGCTTACCCCGGGGGCGTCGTCGACCGTGTCGTGTCGATAGGCAACGGCGATTACGAGGTGCACAACATAGGCGTCAACTGGCCGCACCACATCTTCGTGAACTCGGACTTCCAGGTCATCGGCGCCGGTGACTAGCCGCATTCGAGATCGGAGGGCACCCTGGCCAAGATGCCCTGCTCGGACGAGCGGGCGGTCCTTACTTCGTAAGACGCTTCCGCGGGCCACCTGCCCATGGCCCCCATAGGCTCGATGAAATGACCTTCAACTGCGCAACGCGCGTCATGGGGCCGTGCGCTGCCGGGCTGGCCAGCCTTCTCGTGCTCGCCGCGTGCAGCGGCACCACGACCACAGGTAGCCCGGCGGCTGCTCCGGCCACGGAAACCGGCCGGAGCATCGCGGCTACAGCCCTCCACGCCCCAGCCGGGGCACCGGGCATGGCGACGTGGACTCCCTGGCCGTCCGAACTGCACGACGCCCGGCACAGCGGGTCGGCCACCACTGCCGGGCCGACCACGGGCAAGATCCGCTGGCGGCGCAACCTGGCAGGCGGGGTCACCGAGGGCGCGGTGGTGGGCGCGGACGGCACGATCTACATCGCTTCTGACGACGGGATCTTGCACGCCATCGACCCAGCGACGGGCAAGGACCGCTGGACGTACAACGCGCACGCCACGACCAAGACCGACTTGTCGGTGTCGCCGCTCGTGCTGCCGGACGGTGTCATCCTGTACCCCACGCCGACGGCCAGGCTGGACGCGGTGTCGCCCGGCGGCCGCCTGCTGTGGTCACAGCCGCTGCCCGCCAAACCGACCTCGCCGGTGACCTCGAACGGCCAGCGGGTGTACGTGGGCGACGACAGCGGTGGGGTCAGCGCGATCGATGTCCTGCCAGGCGGCGGCCACAAGCTGGCCTGGACGGTCAAGACGGGCGCCCAGTCCTACGCCTCGGTAGTCACCAACGGCGCCGGCCGCGTGTACACCACGTCCGGATCCAGCCTCGTCGCGATCGACGACCACGGCGCCACGGCCGATATCGCCTGGCGGGCTGATCCGCACGACGGACAGGTCGAAGTGTCGCCCGGCCTCGCGCCGGACGGCACCGTGGTATTGGGAACCAACGGCGCCAGCGAGTGGGGATACCATCCCGACGGGAAGGTTGCCTGGCACACCGGCGGGCGCGCGACGACGTACTCCTCGCCAGCGGTGACGCGCACCGGCCTCGCGTACGTCGGCGACCACAAGGGCCGCGTGCACGTATACGACGTGCGCACGGGCGCCGAGGTCGCGACATATCAGATCGCTCCGCACATCACGGAGATCTGGAGTTCCACTGTGGTCGACAAGGACTACCGGGTGTACTTCGCGGGCCAGAACGGCCACGTCTACGGCGTATCCCCGGCAGGCGTGGTGCTGTTTGACATCAACCTGGGCGCGCCGGTCGACGCGTACCCGGCACTGACCGCGGACGGCGTGCTAATCATCGGCGCCAGCAACGGCACCCTCGTGGCAATTGGTTCCTAGTGTCACGGGGCAGGACCTTCCATTCCTGTGCTTGAACTCACGCGGGCCAACGAGAACCCATACTTCCTGCGTTGCCGCATGTGAAGGATGGTGCCTGGGCGACAGGGTGACACAGGCAAGCCGCCTGGGGATCACCGGGTGCCGCGCTCGCCATCGTCGCCGGCCGGGCGGACGGCTGTATTGTTCGGCCAAGAGACAGTGCCGGAACCGCTGCTGGAATCGGCAAACCGGGAACAAACCACAGAGCGGATGTTGGACCTCGCCCCGGACGAGGGCGCAAGGCCGCAGGCAGCGAGGCGGAGGATCTGACCCGGGGGCCGAGGAGCTGGCATGAGCATGATCAACCGGGCTGATGCTTACCAGCGGCAGCACCGCTGGGCGGGTCTGCCGCTGGCGGTGGTGTATAAGTTCTTCGACGATCAGGGCAGCTACCTTGCCGCGCAGATCACCTACTACGGCGTTGTGTCGCTATTTCCGTTGCTGCTGCTCCTGACCACGTTCCTCGGGTACGGGCTGCATGACAGCCGGTACTTCCAGCGGCAGGTACTGGACTCAGCGCTCGCCCAGTTTCCGGTCATCGGCGACCAGATCGCCAAGAACATCCACTCCTTCCATGGCAGCATGGCCGGCCTGGTCATCGGCATACTGGGCTGTCTGTATGGTGGCCTGGGCATCGTCCAGGCCACCCAGAACGCGCTGAACAAGGTATGGGGCGTGCCGCGTAACGCTCGGCCGAATCCGGTCAAGGCCCGGCTGCGCAGCCTGCTACTGCTGGCAGCCGGCGGCGGCAGCGTGATCATCACTACCGTGCTGTCCGCGCTGGGCGCCGCCGCGGACTCCTACGGCGCCAGCACAGGCGCCACCGTACGGGTGGCGGCCACCGCGCTGGCGATCGTGCTGAACGTGACATTGTTCGTAGTGGCGTTCCGGGTCCTGACCGCGACGCCTGTCACTGTCCGGCAGATTCGCGCGGGGGCGATCGCCGCCGCCGTGACCTGGCAGGCGTTGCAACTGGCGGGGACCTTGCTGCTGGGGCATGAGCTCAAGGGCGCCACCGCCACCTATGGCCTGTTCGCGATCGTTCTCGGCCTGCTGGCCTGGGTCTACGTCGGGGCGGCCACCGTGGTGATCTGCGCCGAGTTCAATGCGGTGCGCGTCAGGGGAATGTGGCCCCGGAGCCTGCTCACGCCGTTCACCGACAACGTGGAACTCACGCCCGCCGATCGACGCGCCTACATCTCCTACGCCAAGACCGAACAGCACAAGAGCTTCGAAAGCATCGACGTCAGCTTCGGTGAGCTCTCGCAGCCGGAGCCCGCACAACCAGAACCTTGAAATCCCGCCCGCCGGCCAGGTAATTCCACCCGTCCCAGCTATGCCCACTCCTTAAGCGATTCCCGCATGCCCGCAGGCTAGCCTGCGCCTCCCGACGCGCGGGACATCAGACGATTGTGCCATTCCCTGACTGCCTGTGATCAGGACTTGCGTTCGCTATCACATGCCTGACCTCGTATGGAACCGACGGCTGGTGATGGGCTAGTAATAGGTTCACCTGATGACGGCACCGCTCCCCTGAAGCCGAGCGGGCTAGCCGCCGGGCGTGTTTGAGTTGAAGATGTCGTACAGGATCTTCGTCGAGCCATCCGCCTGGCGCTGGTGAACCACAAGGTACTTGCCAAGGTCAGTCGCGGCCTCATTCCCTTCTGGTTCGATTCCCAACGTGTAGCGCCCGTAATCGATCGTCAGGTTGCCGGCTTCACTAACCTCGAGCGGCTCGACGTCTAGTGAGCGGGCGCCCATGTCGAGCAATTGCTGCATGGCGGACTGGATCTGAGCACGGCCTTCACACGGCTCCATGCCAGGGGGCAGGAACCTGGCATTCTCGGCGTAGAGGCCGGCCAGAGCGGCAGTATCCCGGTTGGCCATGCCGTCATGAAACGCCTGCGCTACGGCGTCGACTTCGGAAACAGTCATGATATCCCCCCTGCGGTTGCGCGTTCCTGAGGTACGCCATGGCTGCCGGCGAACCCAGGCAGGCCGAGGGCGCTGCCGCGACTGCTGATCGCAGACGCGCGTCAACGGCCGTATCGCTAGCCTCCCCACCTACCGCTCACCGAACCACCGGTCCATCCACTCATCCTGGTGTCGGCTATTCAGCGGGCCGACCCGGGGCATGGAGGACGGTTCGCGGCAGTGTGATGGGTGGGCCCTCCTGCTGCACCGTCCCGCGAAATGACGCTTAAACAACGGGGACGCCGTCAGGGTGACACGTCGGAAACCTAGAGCCGGTGAGCGGGTTCGAACCGCTGACCGTCCGCTTACAAGGTCAATCGCGCTAAGCGCTGTGCGGACCTGTGAAATCGGAAGTCACGGACGAGCGAAACCGCGCTAGGCGGAAGGTGCAGATTTACGCTAGCAGGGTGGACACGCCCTGTTTATCAGGGGTTACGCCCAGAGTTGACTGAGCGGCAGGACCCAGGCCCAGTCTTCGTAGTGGTAGGCATATTGGCCGGTATAGAGGATGACGGCTTCTTGCAGGCGGGGGCCGAGTCGCTCTTTCAGGAGGCGCAGGCCGTGCAGGTCTTCGCCACCAACATGGGTTCCTGCCTTGATCTCGAAGGCGACGACGTGGCCGTCGTCGCGCTCGAGGACGAGGTCTACTTCATCGCCGCGCTCGGTCCGGAAGTACCCGACAGTTACTGGCGCGTCTGACCAACTGACCTGCTTGAGAATCTCGCCGACCGCGAACGTCTCAAGAAGGTGTCCGTACTCAGTGAGCGTCGAGGGATCTGCCTGCGTGATCTTCTCCGGGGTGAGGCTGAGCAGCCAGGCCATGACGCCGGAGTCGAGTATGTGCACCTTGGGGTGCTTGACGACCCTGGAGCCAAGGGTGGTGCCCCAGGCCGGGAGGCGGTGAACGAGGAAGACGGCTTCGAGGAGCTTAACGTAGTTCTCAGCCGTTGACCGCTCTAGGCCGATCGCTCCGGCGACCGCAGTTATATTGAGTACCTGCCCCGACCGGGCGGCAAGCTGACCCAGCAGCCGGGGCAGCATCTCGCGCTGCCGGACGCGCGAGATGTCCATAACGTCTTTGTCCACTACCAGGTCCACGTAGTTGGCGAACCACCGGGAACGCGACCGGCCGGGCGGGCGCCGCAGGGCCACTGGCATCCCCCCTGACGCCGCTCTCCGTGCGTATTCCTCTCGTGTGGCAGCCGCCGTGCCGGGCGGCGGCCCCTCAATATCTTCGCCATCGAGAAGTTTGGGCACGAAGGTCTCGCGGACTCCGTCAATCTCGCCCTGAGTCAGCGGGAGTACGGGGATGATGTCAACCCGGCCGGTCAGCGCCTGTGCCGCCGCCGGGATAGCGGCGTACCGCGTTGACCCGGCCAGAACGTACCGGCCGGGTCGCAGATCCCGGTTGAGCTGCGCCTTGATGGCATCGAGGAGCTCGGGAACATGCTGGTACTCGTCAATTAGTACCGGCTCCGCTGACTCCACGAACCGCCCGGGATCAGCGCGCACCGCTGACCGCGTAGCCGGATCGTCGCAGTCGATCACAGGTCGTCCCAGCCGCCCGGCCAGCTGGCCGAGGAGCGTGCTCTTGCCAACCGTCCGCGGCCCATTAAGGACAAGCACCGGTTCCTCGGCGAACCGAGCCTCAGCCACATCTCCCAGGCGGCGCTCCGCCAAGCCGGTCAAGACCTCACGCATGCTCCCATGCTATCCGAACTTTCCCTTTTTCCGCGCACTAGATTACCTTTTTCCGCTCCCTGTTTTCCCGTTTTCCGCGAGTCAGCTTCCGTAAATCCACGAACGGGATCGGGTGCAGCACGCTGCGGAAGCCGAGGAAGGCCCGCGCCAGCTCGTCGGCCCCGGGAGCCTTCGCCATCTGGCGGCCGGACTCAGGGGAACGCACTACCCTCCCGGCCGTCAGGTACCGGGCTTTCGAATATCTTCCACGATCCGAAGTCGCCGCTTACGATGCAACGGCGTATGCCCCTCGGCTTTCCGGTGTTCGTCGCGATCCTGCTGGCGGCATCACTACGGCCTTGGACATCCTGGCGGTCGAGCACGAACGTCACATAGGCTAGGCGCGTTGGTCACGGTCGTCCAGGCGATGAGAACCGCGTTCGCGCCCGCGAGGACACAGTGGGCCTTATGCCCGCCCAGTTGAAGGGGCGGCGCCTGCCGCTTTCCCCTGACACGGAGCCTCGGTAAGCGGAAGCATCACAAGCACTGTGCACATCGAGCGGACGGCGAGCCTTGTTCAGTCAGGTCGCGTTTTCGCATGTCAAGGGGACTTTGAGCCGGTGAGCGGATTCGAACCGCTGACCGTCCGCTTACAAGGCGGGTGCTCTGCCTGCTGAGCTACACCGGCTGGATGATCTGGTCTTACGGAAGACCTGACCCCTGTCAGCGTACCGGTTCTCCATGGGTCGCCGGTAGCGAGTTGAGCCCGGCCTGGGCATTGATGACAAGCGTTCAGGCCACAGAGGTACCCTGGTTCCCCCTCGAAGACGCGATGGCGATGATCGGCACCAACACCTCCCGGCCGGACGGCCAGGCGTGACGAGCGGACAGCTATCGATGCGTGCGGCAGCCAACGTAGCCGCGTTTTCATGGGTCGATCGTGCCTTGGGGCTCCTAGAGCCGAGCGCTCAGCCCGATATATCATGCTATATCCGGCGCTTCGCGATCCTGGATGGGCCTCGAAAGACGTCCTCACAGTGATCATGGGTCGAAAGCGCCACATATTGGCCATTTCGACCCATGATCATGGAACGGATACCCCGATGAGGGTATCCCGAAATGCACTGTTCGGTGCGATATTTCGGGATATGGCGAGCGTCCGTATGGCGCCAGATTCACGCTTGGGCGCGAATGACCCATGATCTTGGAGCGGCGACTTGCTGCGACGGCCATGCCTGGCGGTCCCGCTGTCTTCAAGAATCACACTCGCACCCGCGGCCTGCTCAGGTACCTTGAGCCTCATGGCCACCGACCGTGCCCGGCCCTCCGACCGTGCCATGGCCACCGGCCGTGCTGACGTTACCGAGCGTGCCCGCCGCGACGCGGTGGTGACACGCGCGATGGGGGCCTTCTTTCTCGTTGGCTCGCTGTGCTTCCTCGTCGGCCCGCTGAGTCTCTACGCTGACACCTTCGGTGCCCACGCTGACGCGATGACCTTCTTCATCGGTTCGATTCTGTTCAGCCTCGGCGGCGCCAGCCAGTGCCTGCTGGCGGCCCCCGAGCGCCCCGATCGCCCTACCGGCCTGGCCAGCTGGCGCACGGCCTGGGTCCAGTCGGTCGGGACGTTGCTGTTCAACTTGATGACTTTCGCGGCGATCACGGTCGCCGCCACCGATCACGCCTACAACACCGTCGTCTGGGGACCGAACGCACTCGGCTCCGCCTGCTTCCTCATCTCCGGCGTGATCTTCTACCTGTCCTCTCCCCGCCGCGGGCTTCTGCCCCGCTTCGATCATGAGGGCTGGTGGGAGGCCGCCGTCAACCTGCTCGGCTGCGTCCTGTTCGGTATCTCCGCCGTCACCAGCTTCGCGACCGGCCACGCCGGCACCCTGATCTCCACCGGGGTCACGAACTGGACCACGACGTTCGGTGCCGCTTGCTTCCTCGCCTGCGCGCTCACCGCCTGCGGGCTCGGGGCCACGCTCAAGGCACCACGCCTGCGCCAGCTGCGTAACCTCTCGCGCGAGGTAGCCGACGCCGTGGAGCACGAGGCCCAGGCCATGGAACACGCCGCGAAGCACGAATTCCAGGTCATGGAGCAAGCGGTTGAGCGCGACGTGCGGGAGATGCACGCTTACGTGGAGTCCGTGACCGAAGCCGCCCTCGAGGCCAGGGCTGAAGCTATGGGCGGGGACATCCAAGCAGCCGAGTAACGCCCACCCTAGGTGAAACACAAGTTTCAAGCTGGCTCAGAGTGGGACAAATCTAAACATGCCCGACGACGCGCGTTCCGAGCGCTCCCAGCCGACTACCGCTCCCGCCGCTACCGCGCCTGCCGGCAACGACGGCGGTGCCCGGGCTGTCCTGGCCCGCCTCGACCGGATACCTGTCTGGTCCCTTCCGGTCAGTTACCTGGTGGTTATCGGCATCGGTTACTTCTTCACGTTCTTCGACATCGCCGACATCGGGTACGGCATGCCGGCCATCGTGAAGCAGTTCCACCTGTCCAGCTCGGAATCGACCTTCGTCGCCCTGTCGATCGGGCTGATCGGCTACGCGGTCGGGTCCATCGTCATCGGCGGGCTGTCGGACCGGTACGGCCGCTTCAAGATCCTGCTGATCACCATCGGCCTCACCGCCGTCGGGTCGTTCCTCGACGCCACCGCCACCGGCATCGCAACCCTCGCCCTGTGGCGGTTCGTCACCGGGATGGGCGTCGGCGCCGACCTCAACCTGGTCTCCACTTACCTCGGCGAGCTGGCCCCCGCCTCCCAGCGCGGACGGATCTCCAACCTCACCTTTCTCGTCGGCATCCTCGGTCAGGCCGTGACCCCCTTCGTCGCCCTCGCGCTCGTGCCCAACTACGTCATTGGCTGGCGGATGTTGTTCGTCATCGGCGGCGTCATCGCCACGATCGGCTTCGCCGCCCGGTTCGAGCTGCCGGAGTCGCCACGCTGGCTCGCCCTGCACGGCCGGGTAGCCGAAGCCGACACGATCGTGACCCGCATGGAGGAGACGGCCCAGGCCAAGGGGGTCAGCCTGCCCCAACCGCACGAAGAGGAAGTGTCGATGGAGCGGGACCAGGTCCCGTTCCGCTCGCTGCTCGCCCGGCCCTACGCCTCCCGGCTGGCCGTGCTCATCCCCATGTGGTTCCTGTGGTACATCGGCAACTACGGCTTTCTCGGGGACGCGGCGACGCTGTTCTCCGCGCACGGCGAGGCCATCGGCAACTCCATCCTCTACCTGGGAATCGGCGCCATCGGCTACCCGGTTGGCGCGGTGATCATGGCGGTGCTCGCCGACCGCATCGAGCGCAAGGTGCTCATCTTCTGTTCCACCCTGGTCTGGCTGGCGGGCATGATCGTCATCGGCACCCTGGCCAACGAGGGCGTCCTTATCGTCGGGTCGTTCCTCGCCGCCCTCGGCCTCGGCCTCTACCTCCAGGTCGCCTACACATACACGGCCGAATCCTTCCCGACCCGCGCCCGGGCCAGCGGTTTCGCCTTGTCCGACGGCATCGGCCACGGTGGCGGCGCGCTCGGCGCCCTGGTGCTCCCAACCGTCGTCGCGGCGTCGTTCTTCGCGGGCTTCGCCGGGATCGGCGTCACCGGGGCGCTGGCCGGGCTGATCGCCCTGCTCGGCCCCAGATCCAGCGGACGGCGCCTCGAGTCGGTCTCCCGCTAGGGGTGTAAAAAACGCACATGGACAACGACCCGCTCCGCGCGGTCATCGCGGAACTGGTGTCGGGCGTAAGCCCGCTCGATGACCGGGAGGCGGCCGACCAGGCCGGAATCCTGGACTGGATCGCCTCCGGCGAGCAGCTTTTCCGGACGGTCCCGCCCGACACGCCGCCCAGGCATCTCGTCTCGTACTTCGTGCCGTTCGACGAGGCGAGCCGCCGCGTGCTGCTCGGCGATCACCGCAAGTCCGGGCTGTGGCTGCCACCCGGCGGTCACGCCGAGGACGGCGAGGACCCGCGCGACACCGTCACGCGGGAAGCGTCCGAGGAACTCGGCATCCGGGCCCGGTTCCACCCGGTCGCGCAACCGCTGTTCCTGACGGTCACGCCAACACGCGGAACCCCCAGCCATACGGATGTGTCGCTGTGGTTCGTGCTGCGGGTGAACGAGACCGACGATCTGCGCCCCGACTCGCGCGAGTACCGCGGAATCGGCTGGTTCGGCCTGGACGAGCAACGCGACTGGCCCGGCGACGTCTACGACCCCCAGATGCACCGCTTCGCCGGCAAGCTCCGGCGCAGCCTCGGCACCGGCGGCGTACGGGGGAAGTTAGACGAATCCCTCGTCGACGTGCTCGAAAGGCCGGAAGAAGCTCTCGGCCTGTATCGGCTCGGTACAGGCCCGGCATACGGCGCGGACCGGGTAGTGCCGGTAATTGAACAGGTCCGCCTCGCGCCCGTCGGAAGTGCGGATCGACCCGGCCTGCGGCTCGGGCAGATGGAAGCCGATGATTGGCCGAACAGCGCGCATCGCTTCCTCCTTCCTTCAACAGCACAGGCAGGGACGGACGACCGCTCGTAGCATGTTGACCGCCAGACCAGATTCCGGCGGGAAAACATGCAGGTAGTGCCCGTCCTCGGGGACGCCTGTCACTGCGAGAGCAGCTGCCTTGTCTTACCTCGATATTCTACGAGTCTGGGGATTCTGACAAGGCAGTTGTAGAATTTCCTACTTCCGCAAGCCCGAACGAACCGTGGCGATCTCATACAAAGCGATCGACGCGGCTACCCCGGCGTTCAGCGACTCCGTGCCCGACCCCATCGGGATCCGCACCAGCATGTCGCACGCCTGGGCCACTATCCGCGACAGGCCGCGCCCTTCGGACCCGACGACCAGGACCATCGGCCCGTCCGCGATCGGCATCTCGTGCACGTCGGTCGTTCCCTCGGCGTCCAGCCCGGCCACGAACAGCCCGCGCGACTTGTACACCTCAAGCGTCCGCGTCAGGTTCACCGCCCGCGCCACCGGCACCCGCGCGAGCGCCCCGGCCGACGCCTTCCACGCGCCCGCTGTCACGCCGGCGCTGCGCCGCGACGGCACGACCACGCCGTCCGCCCCGAAGGCAGCCGCCGACCGGACCACGGCACCCAGGTTGCGCGGATCGGTCACGCCGTCCAGCGCGACAATGAGCGGAGGAGCCGCCTGGGAACGTGACGGAAAATCCTCAGGGTGGGCGTAGTCGTAAGGGCGTACACGAAGCGCGACACCCTGGTGAACTGCGCCCCCGGTGAGCCGGTCGAGCTCCGACATACCGGATTCAAGCACCGCAATTCCCGCATCGGCGGCCAGCTGCACCGCCTCCGCGACGCGCTCGTCCTGCTGCGCACGCCCCGTCACGTACAGCGCCATCGCGGGTATCCCCGCGCGCAGCGACTCCACCACCGGATTGCGGCCCGCGACCATCTCGGGGCCATCAGGAGCGAATCGCGACGTCGACCGATCCTCATTTTTCCCGAAACGATCCCGGGAATCGCCCCCGCGTTCTCCGCCCTCGTCCCGGGCAGCACGGCTATCCCGGGGATCGCGAACATCGCGGGCCGCGCGGGTCGCGGCGGCCTCACGGTCAGCGTGCCACGGACGCATGTGCGCGGGCGGCGTCGGCCCCTTGCCCTCCAGGCCGCGCTTGCGCTTCCCGCCCGTACCGGGCCGCGGCTTTCCAGACTTGGCGTAACCGCCGCCGCCTGGCGCTCGTCCGTCGCTGCCGGCCTTTTTGCGCCCGGGCATCACACACTCCGCATCATTCTCATCGCCTGAGTTCCCAGCGGGGCCCTTCGGGCGTGTCTTCGACCACGACGCCGATATTCTCCAAAGTGTCCCTGATGGAGTCCGCCGAAGCGTAGTCGCCGCGGGCACGCGCTGATTCCCGCTGTCTCAGTGAGAGCCGGACTAGCGCGTCGACCGCCTGATACAGCCGGTCGTCGGAGTCGGGGTCCTTCCAACATGGGTCGAGCGGATCAAGCCCGAGGATCCCCAGCATCGAGCGTACCTGGGCAAGGCTCGTGGTGAGACCTTCGCGGTCTCCCGAGACCAGGGCGTTGTTGCCGTCGTGCACCGTGGCGTGCACCGCCGCCAGCGCCGCGGGCACGCCGAGGTCGTCGTCCATCGCCGCGGTGAAAGACAGCGGAACGTCCGCAATGCCCATCGGCGGCGGTGCGGTGCCCAGCGTGCGCTGCGCACGGGTCGCGAAACGCTCGATCCGGTGGTAGGCGGCGGCCGCCTCTTCCAGCGCCTCGTCGGAGTACTCGATCACCGAGCGGTAATGGGCCTGCCCGAGGTAGTAGCGCAGTTCCTGCGGCCGCACGCGCGTCAGCACCGCGGCCACCTGAAGCGTGTTGCCCAGCGACTTGCTCATCTTCTGACCGGAAAGTCCGACGAGCTGGTGATGCACCCAGTAACGGGCGAAATCGTCACCCGCGGCCGTGGACTGGGCTCGCTCGTTCTCGTGATGGGGGAACATGAGGTCGACGCCACCGCCGTGGATATCGAAGACCGTCCCCAGGTAGTACGTGGACATCGCGCTGCACTCGAGGTGCCATCCGGGACGGCCTGGCCCCCAGGGCGTGTCCCACGCCGGCTCGCCGGGCTTCCCGGCCTTCCAGAGCGCGAAGTCCCGCGGATCCCGCTTGTCCGCGGCCCGGTTCGCGTCTTCGGTGTCGGTGCTGGTGTCGCCGGGGTCGTCGGCCGGGCGCATGTCGTCCGGGCGCTGGCCGGAGAGCGTGCCGTAGGCGGGCGCGGAGCTGATGTCGAAGTAGACGTCTCCGTTGCCGGTCGCGTACGCGTGGCCGCCGCCGATCAGCCGCTGGATCAGTGCGATCATCTGCGGGATGTGGCCGGTGGCCTTCGGCTCGACGTCCGGCGGGCGGCAGGCGAGGGCGTCGTACGCCTTACTAAAGGCCCGGTGGTTGCGTTCGGCTAGCGCCCACCACGGCTCGTCCGCCCGCGCCGCCGCGGTGAGGATCTTGTCGTCGATATCCGTGACGTTGCGGCAGTACGTGACTTCGTAGCCGCTCGCCTCGAGCCACCGGAGCAGGATGTCGAAGCTGATCGCGGACCGCAGATGACCAATGTGCGGCTCCCCCTGCACGGTCGCGCCGCACAGGTAGGCGGAAACACGCCCCGGCGTGACGGGACGGAATTCGCGCACGGCCCTGGCGGCGGTGTCGTGGAGGCGGAGCGTCATCTACAGCAGCGTATCGGCATCCAGCTGATCATCGCCCGGGGTTGCGGTTCGCCGTTCTCGGGTGCGGGGCCGACGGGGTTAGCCAGCGACACGGCCGACCAAGCGCCGATATCGTTCCAATTCCGGATCAACGCCGATAGCGTGGGAAATGCCGTATGGGCTACAGCTCTATGTCCGGATCCTTATATGTCCGCATCCTTGTCTGCCGACTCCGAAATGACATCCCGATGAATGCCCCCGACCCCGTCCTCGTCCCGGCCGCCCCCGCTTCGGCACCCGTCACGACACCCGTGTCGGCACCCGTCCCGGCGCCCGTCCCGGCGCGGCAGCGCAGATGGCCCCGCGTGCTGGCACTGCTCGTGGTGGTCGTGGTCCTGCTCGCACTGGTCGCCGCGACGTTCGTGCTCTCCTACGACGGCGTCCGCGCGGTCGCCCTGGAAGCAGGCGTTTCCGCGTCGCTGGCCCGGTTCTACCCCGGAGTGCTCGACGCCGCCCTCGTCATCGCCTGCGCGGCCGCCCTGCTGCTACGGGACGGGAAGTGGTGGGCACGCTGGTACGCGTGGTTCGCGGTGATCCTGATAGTCGCGGTGGCCGGCGCCACCGACGCTATCCACGCGATGAGCGTGGCACTGCCGCACAAGCAGACCGAAGGCGTGGTCGCCGCGGCGCCCTGGGTCCTGGTCCTCCTGGCGTTCAGCCTGTGGATCACGATCCTGCGGCAATCGCGAGGCGCGCACCGCCCGGTTCCGGCTCCTCCCCCTGTGGCCGCTCCGGCTGCTCCTGCCCTGGTCGTTTCCGCTCCGGCTGCTGCTGCTCCGGTCGCTGGCGCACCTGTTGCTGCAGCCGTTGCGGTGGCTCCCCCAGCTCCGGTTTCCGTCGCCTCTGCCCCTACCGTTCCGGTGCCTACCGTCCCGGCTCCTGCCGCTGCGGCGACTTCGGCTCCTGGGGCCACCGAACCGGCGGCTGCCGCACCCGCGGCTCCGGCGGCCGCTCCGGCGGCTGCACCGGCGGCTCCGGCGGCTGCCGCACCGGCGGCTCCGGCGGCCGACGAGTCGCCGGAGGCCCACGTTCCGGCGGAGGCGGCGCCGCCGACCGCGGAGCCAGCTCCGATCGCCGAATCAGACGCGGCTGCCGAACGAGCGGCGGAAGCCCTCGAGGCCCCGGCGGTGGGTCCTGTAGCGGAGGCTTTCGAGCAAACCGATTCAGTGCCGGCTGACCCCGTGCCGGCTGGCCCCGTGCCGGCTGGCCCCGTGCCGGCTGGCGCTGAGTCGACCGGCGCTGAGCCTGATAGCCCGGAGTCGGCTAGCTCAGTGCCAGTGCTTTCAGCGCCGGTCGTCGTAGCGCCCGACTCACGTGACGAGGTCTCGTCGGCCGCGGCGGTGCCCGATGAGGTCACGTCTGATGAGGTCTCGCCAAGCGAGTCCCTATCCGAAGAGCTCCTGCCGGACGAGCCATCGCCGGAAGAGGTCTTGCCTGACGAAGTCGTGCCTAACGCCTACTTGGCGGCCGCGGACCTGCCGGAAGAGCCGCTGCCGGCTGATGACTCGTCCGCGGAAAGCACCCCTGCCCCCGCGAAAAGCGCTTCCATTACGGAGGACAGCTCCCCCATCGCGGACGAGGAACCGGGCGAACAGGATGTAGCTGAGGCGCCCGCGCCCGTCGCCGAGGTGGCAGAAGAAGCCTCCACAGACGTGACCGGACAGCAGGCGCCTCCGGAGCCCGAGGTGTCCCTGGAGGAGCCGCAAGAGCTCCCGGAAGAGCCTCACGCGGACGAACCGCAGGGGACCCCCGAAGAGCCACCGGCCTCGGTGGAAGAGCCGACGGAAGAGACACCAGAGGAAACCGTCGCTGACAGCGATGAGACTCCGGTGGCCGCAAAGCCCCGTGCACGTCGGCTCGACTACTGGGACGTTGACGAAGACGACGATGACGCGGCCCCGGCTGACTCAGGATCGCTAACCGAGGTTCACCACTCCTTGGATGACGATCTGGCGCCGCAAGAGCCGGATTCTCCTTCCGAACCCACCACGCGCTTCCGGCGCGTCCGATCCACCCCTGTCCCCCCGGAAGAGGATTCCGACGAGGACGCCTGATCGAGGGAGGGACCGCCGGGGGCGGCAAGCCAGGACTCGCAGCGTGCGCGAATGCGCGTTTGATCCGGTTGCGTTACAAGCTCGAATGCGCAATCCATCATGCTATAGCGAGCTCGAAAGCGCTTTTGAGCCGGTAGGGCGGGCCGGCCGGTGAGGCCGGCGGGGCGGGCCGACGGGCGAGGGCGGCGGGGCGGCAGGGCGCAGCCATGCGGCGGGCGGGCGGAAACAGAAAAGGGGACGCCCTCTGGATGAGGGGCGTCCCCGGTCTAGCCGAGAAACCGGGTACAGCTCAGGTCCGGTCGTGTCCGGACTTGATCTCGTCCGCGAAACGACGCCATGCGACTGAGCGGAATCCCAGCACGGCGCCCTTGCGGTTCTTGGTGTCGCGCACGAGGACTCCCCGACCGCGCGGTTCGGCGGCCGCTTCTACGCAGTTCCCGCCCTGCGAACCTGAGTAAGAGGACTTGATCCAGGTGGGGCTCATGTCAGCCATCAATCTCACTCCTTATTCGTCTAATGAGTTCTCGGGAATCGCGTGCCGACAGGGCGGAAGCCCGGATCAGGCTGATCACGGTCATCAGATCGGCGACATCCACTCGCCCCTCTACTATCCTCCCGCCACTGAAGCACTCCGTGTAACACACGCTAGGTGATTCCGTGAACTCATATAGGGAGATTGGGCCATCCGCTCCTACGTGATTGTCCGCCGCGAACGGGAGTACCTGAATCACGATGCCCGGAGAATCAGCGGCGGACAGCAGCCGGTCCAGTTGTTCCCCCATCACTGCGGGATTACCCACAACTTGCCGGAGCACACCCTCGCCGAGGACGTACCAGAGCAGTGGCGCGTTCTCCCCCGCCAGGATTTCCTGGCGCTCCATCCGGCCCGCGACGAGCCGGTCGATAGTGTCGCTGCTGTCTTTCGGGCGCCCGGAACCGATTAGGGCCCGCGCGTAGGCCTCCGTCTGGAGCAGGCCGGGGACGGCGCCGAGTTCCCACCCGTGGATCCGGATGGCTTCCCGCTCGAACGGGATGACCGGAGCGAAGAACGCCGGATAGGCCTCGCGGGCCACCAATTCCTGGAGGGTAGCGAAGGTCGCCGGCGTACCGAAGATTTCGTCGCAGCGCCCCGCGAACTCCGCGGTGGGCGCCTTGTCCATAGTCTCGATGCCGCTGACGAGCGAAGCCGAGTACCCGAGCTTCGCTCCCACCTCCACCTGCGTCCAGCCCATGTGCTGCCGCCAGGACCGCAACTGCGCGGCAAAGGCGGCCAGCGACGAGGTCTTCACTTCCTCCATGCCAGTCTCCACCGGCCCGGCCCCCTGTAACACCACGTTGCGTGTTGCTGCACCTACTCACTGTGCAGCGCGTTCTGCCTCCAACCGTAGTGCGGACCTGGCATGTTTGCTACCAGAAACAACCCCTGGCTGCGACAAACTACAAGACAAGGTCCGAAACGGTGATCATGTACATCTGGGCCGCACCAGGCAGCGACGCGGCCAACTTCCGCAGAGCCACCGGGGTCAGCGACGACCAGGACAAGGCGCGCGCTGCCGCTGAAGCCGCGCTGCGCAACGGACGCGCTGGGACCGCCTATATCGAGCGCGTCCTCACCGCCACGGCCAGGCCGACGCTGAACTTCTGCTACGTGCACACCGGAACCGGCTGGTGGGCGCGGCTCGGGCAGGCCGGCCGCATCACCTGGACTCCATACGCTCCGGCGGACAAGCGGCGTCACGCGCAAGCGGCGGCCCGCACAGCACGGGGCTAACGGAGTTACCTGGGCAGATGCCGCGCCGACGGTGCACGACGGCGGCTGGCGCCCCACATGGACTGGCGCTCAGGCGGGCTAAACGCTAGGAGGGGGCCGCCTGAGCGTCATACTTCACCGGTGACCGCGGCCGTCCGTTACCGGCAGCCGTTACCGGCCGCTGTAGACGAGGGCAGTCGCCATCGCGGCGATGCCCTCGCCACGGCCGGTCAGCCCGAGCCCGTCGGTCGTGGTCGCCGACAGGCTCACCTTGGCCCCGGATAGCGCCTCGCTGAGCACCGCGATGGCCTCGGCGCGGCGCGGGCCGAGTTTCGGCCGGTTGCCGATGACGTACACAGCGACGTTGCCGATGCTGAAGCCGGCCTCGGCGACCAGCCGGGCGGTCTCCCGGAGTAGTTTCACGCCTGGCGCTCCGGACCATTCCGGGCGCGAAGTACCGAAATTCATCCCCAGATCGCCCAGCCCGGCCGCCGATAGCAGTGCGTCACAGGCGGCATGCGCCGCCGCGTCACCATCGGAGTGTCCCGCGAGACCGATCTCGCCAGGCCATTCCAGCCCGGCGAGATACAGGGGGCGTCCCTGTTCGAAGTGGTGTACGTCTACGCCCAGCCCGACGATCGGCATACTGTTCACAACAGCGCTATCCACCGCAGCAGCCTACCGGGGCCGCCGTCTGGGCCTGAAAGAACGGGCGCTAGTTAGCGAGGACCTCGTCAAGCAGGGCCTCGGCCTTGTCCTCGTTGGTCTTCTCCGCGAGCGCCAGCTCGCTGACCAGGATCTGCCGGGCCTTCGCCAGCATGCGCTTCTCGCCTGCGGACAGGCCGCGCTCCTTGTCCCGGCGCCACAGGTCCCGGACTACCTCAGCGACCTTGTTAACGTCGCCCGAGGCAAGCTTTTCGAGATTGGCCTTGTACCGGCGGGACCAGTTAGTGGGTTCTTCCGTGTGCGGCGCCCTGAGTACCTCGAACACCCTGTCGAGGCCCTCCTGGCCCACCACGTCCCGCACGCCGACTTCTTCCGCGTTTTCCGCGGGTACCCGCACGGTAAGGTCGCCCTTGTCGACCTTGAGGACGAGGTAGATCTTTTCCTGGTCCTTAATCGTGCGCGTCTCGATGGCTTCGATGCGAGCAGCCCCATGGTGGGGGTATACGACGGTATCGCCGACCTTAAAAGACATCTGGCAAGTACCCCTTCCGCTGAAGGCCATCTTACCACGGTTCGAACCGGCGAGGAACTAGCCCTACAGGCAAATATGCAGGTCAGTACACGATTTTCGAGCACACGCAAGGTACGCTCGGAGGTAGTGCGCCTCACGCTTGCCAGGGCTAGCTGAAGAACGGCGTACACACGGGCTGGTTCCATCGCCGCTGACTGTAGATATCTAGTCTACCTGAGTAATCCGGCCTCGCCGTTGAGAACTCGCGCGCGGTCGCGCATTCTCCCGTCGGCTGGACCATACTGGTAGTGCGGAAACGGTCCGTGGTCGCGGACGGAAGAGGTGGTCGTGAGCTTCGCCAGCGATCCGGGACGGGACGATGGCGGCCTGCCCCCTGTGAACATCGAGATCCCGGACGATGCCCGGGAGCTAGACCGTGACGTGCTCGCCTACCGGCGCGAGCTGCGCGCCAGACGGCGCCGTGATCGCCTCATGCGCCTGCTGCGGCCGCTGCACGGGCCACAGGGACAGGAACCGGCGGACACGGGGCACAGCGCGGCCAGGCGCGGTATCAGCCGGAACCGCAGCGCCATACTCCCGCTCATTGCCACGTGCGCGGCGCTGTCCATGCTGGCGGGTGCGATGCTCTCCGTCGTGACCATCAGCCCGGCATCGGCCCCTACCGTCACCAGCACGGCTAGGCCGGTGCCGACCTCGACGGCGGATCTTCCCGTCGGCCTCACCGTCCTGCCAGCGGGGGACGTCCAGCTCGACGGCCAGACGCAGTCGATACGCGGCCTGACGACCGCCGTGCTCGCGCTCATCCCCGGCGACTGCGGATGCGGACCCGCGTTGGTCCGGCTCGCGGACCAGGCGGCCGCGGCACGCGTGAAGCTGTACTTCGTCGGAGAAGGGTCCGCGATCCAGGAGACGAACACCCTCGCCTCGCACTATGGCGGCGGATCGGCCGTGGCGGGCTCCGATTCCGGTGGCGTCCTGGACGCCGCCTACCGCCCGGCTGGCCTCACTGTTCTCCTGGTCTACAGCGACGCCACCGCCCAAGTTCAGCGCGACCTCAAGCCGGGCTTCCAGCTCGTGCCCCGGCTGCGGTTGCTGTCTCTCCCCGGCAGGCAGGTCGCGAGCTAGCACCCGCGCACGCGCCGACGATCCCCTGCCGATATAGTCTCTACGACCTGTAGTGGACGGCAGGCCACCGGGTCCTACGGGAGTGCGTTGGCCCTTCCCGTTGCATAACACCGAGGAGGCATTCGCCGTGATCCGCGCCAGCTTCGGCAAGTCCGTAGCTCGCAGCACGCTGATCGGTGGCCTAGCCCTGCTCGCCCTCCCGGCTGTCGCCGGGTGCGAGGCCGGGCTAAACGCCCCGACTCTTGAGTTCCACGCCGCATCCGCCGGCGCCACAACCGTTTTCAATAACATTTCCATTAGCGACGCTTTCGTGCTCGGCGCGCCATCGGGCTCGTCACTTCCCGCCGGCTCGTCGGCCAGCCTGTTCGTCGGCCTGTTCAACAACGGGACCAGCAACGACAAGCTGGTGGGCGTGTCCGCCTCGAGTATCGCCTCGAGCGTCACGATCAAGGGCGGGAGCGTCACCATCCCGGCGTCGGCCTCGGCCAACCTGACCGGTCCCGAGCCAGAGCTCGTGCTGACCGGGCTGACCAAGCCGCTGACCAACGGGCAGGATGTCTCGGTCACGCTCGACTTCGCGAACGCGGGCGCGGTGACCCTGGCCGTCCCGGTGGAGCCGCAGTCGTACACCTGGTCGAGCTACTCGCCGCCGGCCACTCCCGCGGCGACGGCCACGCCGACGACTAATGCGTCGACCACGAACACGAGCCCCGGGGCGAGCACCACCCCGAGCCCGGGAACGAGCGCATCCGGGAACCCGACGGCGTCGCCCAGCGTCACCCCGTCGGCTGGCACCACGAAATAGAGCACCACGAATTAACGCGTTCGAGGCGCTGGCGCGGCCGACCCGGTCCATCCGGGGCAGCCGCGCCAGCGCCTCACTAGCGACAAGCCAATGACGGCAGCCCGATAGCGGCGGCCAGGCAGCCGCTAACCGCCAGTCTCAGCCGGCGGATTCGAACTTGTAGCCAAGCCCGCGGACCGTGACGATGTGCCGCGGCTTGGCCGGGTCCACCTCGATCTTCGCGCGCAGGCGCTTGATGTGGACGTCCAGGGTCTTGGTGTCGCCGACGTAATCCGCGCCCCACACCCGGTCGATGAGCTGCATTCGGGTCAGGACCCGGTCGGCGTTGCGAAGCAGCACCTGGAGGAGCTCGAACTCCTTCAGCGGCAGCTGGACGCCGTCGCCGCGCACGCTGACCACGTGCCGCTCCACGTCCATCCGGACCGGCCCGGCCTCCAGGGTCGAGTCCGCGACCTCCTCCACCTCGCCACGGCGCCGCAGCACGGCGCGCATCCGCGCGACCAGCTCACGCGTGGAGAACGGCTTGGTCACGTAGTCGTCGGCGCCAAGCTCAAGCCCGACTACCTTGTCGATCTCGCTGTCCTTGGCCGTCAGCATGATGACCGGCACGGAAGACCGCTCCCGCAGCGAGCGGCACACCTCGCTGCCCGGCAGGCCCGGCAGCATCAGGTCAAGCAACACCAGGTCCGCGCCGGTACGGTCGAACGTGTCGAGCGCATCCGGGCCAGTCGCGCAGACCGCCACCTCGAACCCCTCCTTGCGGAGGTTGTACGAGAGCGCGTCGCTAAACGACTCCTCGTCCTCGACCACGAGCACGCGTGTCACAGAAGTGTCTCCTTAACGAGGCAGGGGCAGCCACAAGGTGAACGTCGATCCCGCGCCCTCCACGCTCCGCACCGTTACCTTCCCGCCGTGCGCGGCGGTGGCGTGCTTCACGATGGCGAGCCCGAGGCCGGTGCCCCCGGTAGCCCGTGATCGGGCCGGGTCGACTCGGTAAAAACGCTCGAAAATTCGCTCTAGATCCCGCTCGGGAATGCCGATCCCCTGGTCGGTAACACTGATCTCGACGCCGCCGTCGCCCGGCTTCTTCACGCACACGACCACGCGTGTGCGCTCCGGGCTGTAGACGACCGCGTTTTCCAGCAGGTTTCGCAGCGCGGTAACCAGCAGGTCTTCTTCACCGAGGACAGCCAGTCCCCGGACGCCGATGGACGCGAGGGTGATCCCGCGGGCGGCGGCCTTGGTCCGGCAGCGGTCCAGAGCCTCGGCGACGACCGCGTCGATCTCAACCGGGCGCGGATCGGGAATGGGCTCCGCCGCCTGAATGCGGTTCAGGGTAATGAGGTCCTGGACGAGGAACGTCAGCCGGGCTGCCTCCTGGCGCATCCGCCCGGCGAACCGGCGCACGGCCTCGGCGTCGTCGGCCGCGTCCTCGATGGTCTCCGCGAGCAGCGCGAGCGCGCCGACCGGCGTCTTCAGCTCGTGCGAGACGTTCGCCACGAAGTCCCGGCGGACTTCCTCCACGCGCCGTGATTCGGTCTGGTCTTCGGCGAGGACCAGCACGAGTCCGCCGCCGCCCACGGTCCCGGAAAGGGGCGCGACACGGACCGCGAAGCTCGTGGTCCGGCCGCCGAAGCGCGGCACGGGGACCTCGAACTCACCCTCCCGGATCTCGCCGTCGCGGCGCACCTGGCGCGCCAGGGCGAGCAATTCGCTCACCACGAGCCGGTCGCCCTTGACGATCCCGAAGGCCCTCGCCGCCGCGGACGCGCGCAGCACCCGGTCCTCGCTGTCCACGACCACCGCGGACGACGAGAGTACGGAAAGAACGGAGGCGATGCCGGGCGGAAGCCTGGCGGGCTGCTGAGCGGCCCTCAGCCTGGCGCTGCGTGGCTGGCGTACGCCAGCATTCGCCCGCGTCCTTATCGCCACTTCGGCATCCTGACCGCCGGCGACGCACCCGCTTGCGGGCAGCCTCGCGGGCGTGACCAGTCCATACTCACGTATCCGATGGTACGTGGCTGCTCCGGGACGTCCACAATCGGGAGGTTCCCGGAAATTTCACTCTTTTCCTGATGTTCACCTGGGAGATTCCCTGCGGACTTTCTATGTTCACGCAAGAGTCATCACCGCGCAGTCCGATCACCTTTCCTGTTCACTGCGCAGCCGGACGCCGACAGTCCGTTGAACATCCGGCGCCCGGCATTGAGAGGTTGATCACCGTCTGTACTTGGTCGCCGGTATTCAGCGTCCCTGGTTCTTGACCGCTTCCGCCGCGGCGACCGCCGCCTCCGGATCCAGGTAACGCCCGCCCGGCGTCACCGGCTTGTACGGCGCGTCCAGCTCGTACACCAGCGGGATGCCGGTCGGGATGTTGAGCTCGGCGATCGCCGTGTCGCTGACGCCGTCCAGGTGCTTCACCAGTGCGCGCAGCGAGTTGCCGTGCGCGACCACCAGCACCGTTCGGCCGACGGCCAGGTCCGGCACGATGGAGTCGTACCAGTACGGCAGCAGCCGCGCCACCACGTCGCGCAGGCACTCGGTGCGCGGGCGCAGTTCGGGCGGCAGCAGGGCGTACCGGGGATCGCCCGCCTGCGACAGCGGGTCGTCATCGGCGATCGGCGGCGGCGGCACGTCGTAGGAACGGCGCCACGTCATGAATTGCTCGTCGCCGAACTCCTCGCGCGTCTGCGCCTTGTCCTTACCCTGCAGGGCGCCGTAGTGGCGCTCGTTCAGCCGCCAGCTCCGGCTGACCGGCAGCCAGCTCAGCCCGGCGGTCTCGAGCACGCCATTCGCGGTCTGGATCGCCCGGGTTAGTACTGATGTGTGCACGACTTCCGGCCGCAGCCCGGCGTCGGTGATCATACGCCCGGCGGCCTCGGCCTCCTGCCGTCCCTTCGCCGCGAGCCCGATGTCCACCCAGCCGGTGAACAGGCCCTTTGAGTTCCAGTCACTTTCACCATGACGCAGCAGCACGAGGGTTCCCATGCTGGTCAGCCTATCCGCCGGTATCTAGCGCGCACAGCGGGGGCTTTAGGCAACCAATATCCGTAACGACGATGGCGCCTCCCGTTCTTTCCCATCTCGTCTCGCTTCGGGAACAGACATCCACATTCTGAGGTTGGAAACAACTGTGTCCAAGGTGCCTCAGCTCCCCCCGCGGCGGATAGCGACCATAAGCGTGCACACTTCTCCGCTCGACCAGCCGGGCACTGGTGACGCCGGGGGCCTGAACGTTTACGTCGCCGAGGTGGCCAAGCGCCTGGCCGCGCGCGGCACGGAGGTGGACATCTTTACCCGTGCCGTCTGCCGTGACACGCCCCCGCTGGCCGAACTGGCGCCCGGGGTTCTGGTGCACAGCGTCCCCGCCGGGCCGTTCGAGGAACTGAACAAGGACTCGCTCCCAGCGCAGGTGTGCCCGTTCACGCTTGAGGTACTCCGGGCCGAGGCGATCGCCGAACCGGGCAAGTACGACCTCATCCACTCGCACTACTGGCTGTCGGGCAAGGTGGGCGCGGCGGTCAAGCAGCGGTGGGGAGTTCCCCTCGTGCAGACGATGCACACGCTCGGCGCGGTGAAGAACGCATCGCTCGCCGCGGGCGACGCCGCCGAGCCGGAGATCAGGATTCGCGGCGAGCACGAGGTGATAGCCGCGGCCGACCGGCTCGTCTCGAATACCGATGAGGAAGCACAGCAGCTCGTCGAGTATTACGGAGCCGATCCGGCGCGGATCCGCACGGTCACCCCCGGCGCCAGCCTGAAGGTTTTCAAGCCCGGCTCGCGGCAGGCCGCACGGGCGCGGCGCGGGATACCGGCGGATGCCGTGGTCTTGATGTTCGCCGGGCGGGTGCAGCCGCTGAAGGGGCCGGATGTCGTGCTCAAGGCCGCGGCCCGGTTGCTCGCCGACGTGCCCGCACTGCGCGAACGGCTGCTGGTCATCATGGTCGGCGGGCCGAGCGGCAGCGCGTCCCGCGCCGATCCCGACCGGATGCGCGAACTCGCGGCCTCCCTCGGCATCCTCGATGTCGTCCGGTTCGAGCCGCCGTGCCCGCAGGCGGACCTGGCCGACTGGTACCGCGCGGCGACGCTGGTGCTGACGCCGTCGCACTCGGAGTCGTTCGGCCTCGTGGCGCTGGAGGCGCAGGCGTGCGGGACGCCAGTGGTGGCCGCGGCCGTCGGCGGGCTGCGCACCGCCGTCCGGGACGGTTACTCGGGCGTACTGGTCGAGGGCCACGACCCGGGTAACTGGGCACGTGCGCTGCGGCCGCTCGTCACGGCGCGGCGGCGGCTTGAGGCACTGTCCGAGGGCGCCGTGCGACACGCGTCCGGCTTCGGCTGGTCCGCCACCGTGGACCGGCTTACCGCGGTGTATACCGGTGCTATGGAAGAGGCCGCGGCAAGCGTAGGAGCGTAGCGGCGATGGCGACGGCCGACGAGAGACTCGGCAAGATCCTGGACGCGCTGGGCCTGGAGTACGAGAACCCAGAGCCCGGCGCCTACCTGGTGCGCCTCACCGGGACGCGTAAGCTCGCGACGCTGACCTGGCTGATCGCCGGTGAGCACAGCCTGCACGCGGAAGCGTTCTTCTGCCGTCAGCCAGATGAGAATCATCAGGTTTTCTACCGGTTTCTCCTAGAGCGGAACGGCCGGATGTTCGGCGTGCACTTCGCGCTCGACGCCACCGGCGACGTGTATCTGGCCGGTCGGCTGCCGCTCTCCGCCATCACGGAAGACGAGATAGATCGCCTCCTTGGCTGTATCCTGACCTATGCCGACGAATCGTTCGACCAGGCGCTGAAGCTGGGATTCGGGTCGGCGATTCGCCGGGAGTGGGCATGGCGTGAATCCCGCGGTGAGTCGCTCGCGAACCTGGCCGCGTTCGCCGACTTCGTGCGGAATGACGGGGAATGATCTGTGTTCTATTCGCTCTGCTGACCGCCGCGAGTAACGCGGCGGCTTCCGTGCTGCAGCGCAAGGCGGCGAAGCAGGTGCCATCGTCACGTTCGATGCACATGTCCCTGCTCGCGGACCTGATCCGGCGCCGGGTCTGGCTTTTCGGCATCGCGATGGTGATGGCGGCCGCGCTGTTCCAGGCAGCGGCTCTGGCGACCGGCCCGATCGCCCTGGTGCAGCCGATCTTCATCATCGAACTGCCGGTCACGCTGCTGCTGGCCACGCTAGCCAACCACGACTTCCAGGCGATGCGGCAACTGCCCTGGCGGTCGATCGGGCTCACCACCGCCGCCCTCGGTGTCGGCCTGGCGATCGCCGCGCCGGTCGGCGCGACCGACCGGGCGCAGAACAGCAGCTGGGCGATCGCCCTGATCGCGACCGCGTGCTTCGAGGTCGTGCTGATCACGATGGCACTGGGCACCCGGGGCGAGCCCCGGGCCGCGCTGCTCGGCCTCGCCGCCGCTTGCGGGTACGCGCTGACCGCGGCGCTGATGAAGAACGCGATGGCCGACCTCAGCATCAGTGCGAAAGAGTTCTTCATCAGCTGGCACGTATACGCGACCGCGATCGCCGGGGTCGGCGCGCTGTTCTTGCTCCAGAACGCGCTCCAGGCCGGTTCGCTCGTCGCCTCACAGCCCATGCTCACCGTCGGCGACGCGCTTATCAGCATTAGTTACGGAGTCACCCTCTACAGCGAGGACATCCGCGTAGGCTGGTGGCTGCTGCCGGAGTTCATCGCGCTCGCCGTGATCATCGCCGGATGCGTGCAGATCGCGAAGTCCCCGCTCGCCGCCGAGACCTCGGCTCTGGTGCCGGAAACCGCCCCGACTGTACAGTAGGACCCGTGAATAGGCTGGGCGAGCTCGAGCGAGCCATCATGGAAATTCTCTGGCAGACCGAATCACCTCTCACAGTAAGAGAAGTAAGCAGCGGGCTCGGACAGCGTAATCTGGCACATACCACCGTCATGACGGTGCTTGACCGGCTTGCGAAGAAGGGGTTCGCGCGGAGGGAACGGGACGGCCGCGCCTGGCGTTACCGGCCCGCTGAGACACGCGAGGCGTACGTAGCGGAGCTCATGATCACCGCTCTGGAGCAGACTGGTGACCGGGACGCCGCGCTCGCCAGGTTCGCGCAAAGCGTCTCTGGCGCGGAGGCTGGCGTGCTGCGCGAGGCACTGGCGCAACTCGACCTTGAGCAGGTCACCGAGCACCCGTCCGAAGGAGACACCGGGATCGGATTATGTGGGCACTGGCCGACGCGACGCTGCTTGCCGCGGTCGCCATGGGGAGCCTGCGAGGCGCGGGCGCGCTGCTGCGCGCCTCGTGGCCGCGCCGTTCCCCGGCGGCCGCGATTTTGCTGTGGCAGGCGCTCGGCCTCGCGGGCGGTCTCGCGGCCGTCGGCGCGCTGCTCGCGGTGGCCGTTACCGGCCCGGGAGTCGAACAGGCGGGTGTGGCCGGCGGACTGGTGGCGCTGGTCAAGAAATACATGGCGGGTGAGACGCTCCCGTCTAGCGAGTCGGTAGTCATCACGCTGGTGCGGCTGGGCAGCCTGGTCGCGGGCATCGCGCTGTTCGGTGCGCTCTGCTGGGTGCTGGTGATGGCGTTCGTGGCGGCCGTGCAGGCCAGGAAGCGGCAGCGGGAACTGCTGGCGCTGCTCGCCCACGGTGACCCCAAGGCGCCGGGCGCCCTGGTGATCGACTACCCGGCCGCCGCCGCGTACTGCCTGCCCGGCATTAAGTCGCAGATCGTGGTCAGCGTGGGCACCCTGGACCTGCTGGCACCCGCCGAACTGGCCGCGGTGCTCGCTCACGAGCGGGCCCACCTGCGGGCACGCCACGACTTGGTGCTGATCCCGTTCACGTCGCTGCGCCGGGCGTTTCCGCACTCCCGAGTGGTCAGCCAGACTTACCGGACTGTCGCGCTGCTTGTCGAGATGATGGCCGACGACCGCGCGCTGCGCGTCCGCGGCCTGCTGGCACGTGAACTCGCGACGGCACTCCTGCGCTTCGGCACGTCTGGCGCCTCCGCGGACGCCCCGGCCGGCGCCCTCGCGGTCGCGGAGGGGGAACTGACCGCACGCGTGAACCGCCTGCTGGCCCCGCCACGCCCCCTGGCGCGCCCGATCCAGTGGGCGGTCGTGCTCACCGCCGCCGCCCTGGTCGCGACCCCGGTCCTGCTCCTGATCATCCCCTAGCGCCACCCGCGTCCGCCGCCCACCCACCACACTCCAACCGGCTCAAATGCGCAAACGAACCCGCCGTGACGGGCTCGAATGCGCGTTCAAGCTTGCCGGAGAGCGTGCTCAATCGCGCAAACGAGCACGCGAAGGATGGACGGCACGCAGGGAAGAGATGCCGGACGGGACGATTACCAGGGCCCGTACGGACCCGACGAACTGCCGCCGCCCCGACGGAACTCCTTGACCTTCGGCCGCACATCGGCCAGGTAAATGGCAGCAGCTACGAACGCCGCGACCGCGAGGAAGTTGGTGATGCCGATGCCGTAACCAGCGGCCGCGGCGAGCCCCAGCACGAACGCGACGCCCAGGATGAGCATCCAGATCGTCTTGGTCTGCTTGCCCGCTGCGGTGTATGCCTGGGCAGGCCGGATGACGGCGTCAACGAGGGCCCAAGCCTCCACGACGAACGCGGCCAGCGAGAGTGCCACAAAAAGGTAATTCAGCGGGGTGTAGACCCCGCTGCCCAGAATGGTGACCACGGCCCTACGCTACCTCCTCTTACTCAGCGCTGGTGCTGTCGGAGGATTCCGGGGAGCTTACGGGATCCGTGGTGCTTACGGAGTCCGCGTCGCTGCGGGGCTCACGGGCGATGGCGACGACTTCCGCTGTCGGCGGCTTCGGCTCGGCCTCCCGCCGGAACGACTCGTAGATCTCCAGCAGCACCTGCTTCTGCCGCTCCGTAAGCTGCGGGTCGGTCAGCAGGGCGGACCGGACCCCTGAATCCGCGGGGCGGTCTTCCAGGATGCCAGCCTGCACATACAGCGCCTCGGCCGAGATCCGCAGGCCCTTCGCGATCTGCTGGAGGATGTCGGCGCTCGGCTTGCGCAGCCCGCGCTCGACCTGACTCAGATAAGGATTTGAGACTCCCGCCTGCTCCGCGAGTTGCCGCAGCGAAATCTTCGCCTGTTCGCGCTGCTGGCGGATGTAGTCTCCGATGCCACTCATGAGACCACTCTAGCTCGCATGCTTGCAAATGCAAACCTCGAGCAAGCGCCGGCGAAACCCCGTTCCCGCACGACGGCGGAACGGATAAGCGTGACTTGATGCCGAGGAAGTCGCGGGCCTGATCGGGAGTGATCGGGGGACGCTGCGCGATCTCGGCGGCCTGGGCCGCCCGCTGAACGAGTTCGGCGTTGGATGCCACGGGCCGGCCCTTCGCGAAGGTGACCGTGTCCTCCATGCCGACCCGCAGGTGGCCTCCCGCGGCCAGCGCGCCGAACAGGACGGGCAGGCTCGTCCGGCCGATCCCCGTCGCCGACCAGGTCGCGCCCGCGGGCAGTGACTGGACCGCCGCGACCAGCGTCGGCACGTCGCCCGCCATGCCGCCCGGGACGCCCATCACGAGATCGCAGTGCACGTGTCCCCCGGCAGGCGGGCCAAACTCGCGCAGCAGCCGGTGCAGCGTCGCGATGTGTCCCAGGTCGAACAACTCGAACTCCGGCACTACGCCGCGTTCCTGGGTGAGCTGGTAGAGGTCCTTGATGAAACCCCACGGGTTGCGGAACACGTCGTCGCCGAAGTTGACAGTCCCGCACGTCAGCGAGCAGGCGTCCGGATCGGCGTCGAGGACGGCCAGCCGGGCCTCGAAGCTGTCGGTGACCGCGCCGCCCGTGGACAGCTGCACGATGAGGTCGGTCTTGGCACGCAACGCGACGACGGTGTCCTTGAGGCGCGCCACGTCCAGGGTCGGCTTGGCGTCGTCGTCCCTGATGTGCACATGGATGACCGCCGCGCCCGCCGCCTGGCAGGTCATGGCCGTATCCGTCAGCTCCGCCAGGGTCACGGGCAGCGCGGGCACCTGGGCCTTCTCGGATTCCGCGCCGGTGGCCGCGACCGTGATCAGCGTGCCCGTCATCGTACGGTTACCTCCTCCGGTGCCAGGTGGGTCCTGGCGAACGCCAGCGTCTCGGCGAGATCGGCGAGCCTTACCTCCCGGGACGCCGCGCGCCGCGTGTTGATCTCGGCCACGACCATGCCCTGGTAACCGGTGGCGGCGATGCCGCGCAGCAGTTCGGCGCATGGCTGCCTGCCCCGGCCGGGCACGAGATGTTCGTCGGGAACCGGGCCGTTCGACACCCCGGTGCCGTCGGCCAGGTGAATGTGCGACAGGCGGGCGCCGAGATCGTTCGCCATGCCGATCGCGTCCGAAGCCGACGCGGCGGTGTGCGACAGGTCGAGCGTCACATTCGGCAGGTCCAGGTCCACTGGGTTCCAGTGCGGGGCGTAGCCGGAGACCTCGGAGGTGCCCGCGCGGATCGGGAACATGTTCTCGACCGCGAACGTCACGTCCGTCTCTTCGGAGATCCGCGCCATGCCCTTCACGAACCCGCGCACGTAGTCCCGCTGCCAGCGGAACGGCGGGTGCACGACCACGACCTTGGCGCCCACGCGCTCGGCGAGTTCCTTGGCCTTGATCAGCTTCTGCCACGGCTCACGTCCCCACACGAGCTGGGTGAGCAGCAGACTCGGCGCGTGCACGGCGAGTACTGGCACCTGGTGATAGTCGACAAGCCGCGCCAGGGCGTCGCCGCTCTGGCTGACAGGATCGGTGTAGACCATGACTTCCAGGCCGTCGTAACCGAGCCGCGCGGCGGCCTCGAAGGCATCCGGCGTCCGCTCGGGATAGACGGACGACGTGGACAGCGCGACGGGTATCGCGGGCAGCTCGTTCAACGCCTATCCCTCCGACGGCCAACACTCTCTTCTCAGAGTATGTCCGCAAGCGAGCCAAACCGAGCCCCCGGCGGGGTGGGGGTGCCGTGGACGGCCCGGGAAGCGCGCCGGCGGCGAACGCGGGAAGAAATGTCGGTCCTCGACGTTATGGTGCACGCATGGCGAAAACAACGGCGGGTTTCCGTTGCACCGAGTGCGGCTGGCAGACGGCCAAGTGGGTCGGCCGTTGCGGGGAATGCCAGGCGTGGGGCACGGTCGAGGAGGCGAGCGTCCCGCGACTGGTGCGCGCTGGGATCAGAGCCGCAGCGTACGCCAGCCCTGGCGGAGCGACCGGCGGCCGCCTCGGCGGCGGCCCGGTGAGCACAGCCGCCATGCCCATCGGGCAGGTCGACGCGGCTGAGGCCAGCGCGCGCCCGACCGGCCTGGACGAACTCGACCGGGTACTCGGCGGCGGCCTCGTACCCGGCGCGGTGCTGCTGCTGGCCGGCGAGCCGGGCGTGGGCAAGTCGACGCTGTTGCTCGAGGCGGGCGCCCTGATCGCCAAGGACGGGCCCGTCCTGTACATCACGGGGGAAGAGTCGGCGGCGCAAGTTCGCCTGCGTGCGGACCGGCTGGGCGCGATTAGCGACACCCTGTACCTGGCCGCCGAGACCGACCTGGACGCGGTCGTGTCGCACGTGGCCGCGGTCCAGCCGAAGCTGCTGATCATCGACTCCGTGCAGACCGTCTCGGCTGCCGACGTGGAGGGCGTGCCTGGCGGTGTCACCCAGGTGCGCGAGGTGGCGACGGCGCTGATCGCCGTGGCCAAGGAGCGGGCTATGTCCACCATCCTCGTTGGGCACGTGACCAAGGACGGCTCCGTGGCCGGCCCCCGCACGCTTGAGCACCTCGTCGACGTCGTGCTGCACTTCGAGGGCGACCGGCATTCGCGGCTGCGCATGGTCCGCGCGGTCAAGAACCGGTACGGCCCGACGGATGAGGTCGGCTGTTTCGACCTCGGCGAGTACGGGCTCATCGGCCTGGCCGACCCGAGCGGCTTGTTCCTGTCGCGGCATCGCGAGCCAGTGCCGGGAACGTGCGTCACGGTCACGCTGGAAGGGCGCCGCCCTCTGCTGGCCGAGGTGCAGGCGCTCATCGCGCCATCGAGCCTCGACACTCCGCGCCGGGTCACGTCCGGGCTGGACAGCTCCCGTGTCGGGATGGTGCTCGCGGTGCTGCAGCGGCGGGCGGACGTGAAGGTCGGGAAGTCCGACGTCTATGCCGCCACGGTGGGCGGGGTCCGGCTCACCGAGCCGTCCGTGGACCTCGCGATCGCGCTCGCCCTGTCCAGTTCGATAGGGAACCTGTCCATCCCCCAGGGCGTGATCGCCGTCGGCGAGGTTGGCCTGGCGGGCGAGGTGCGGAACGTAGCGGGGGTCCCGCGACGTGTGGCTGAGGCTGAACGCATGGGCTTCCGCCGCGCGATCGTGCCGGTCGGCTCCAATGCCCCTGGATTGAACTCCTCCGGGCCGCAGGGGTCAGCGTCCGGCTCCGCGGGCAAGGACGGCGGCATGGAGATCGTCGAGGTCGAGGACGTACGCTCGGCCCTGGCCGCTGCCCTCCGCGGCTAGCCCGTTAGCTAGCCGGGTCAATTACGCGGCGACTGGCTCAGGATTGCAGCTTGAACGAGTGCACCTTGCTGGCGATGCCGTCGGCCATGGCCACCGCGTCGAATGTGCCTGACTCGCCGCGCGTGAGCGACCCCGCACAGCCCTGGCTCGATGACGCCCGGTCCCAGGACAGCGTCACCTCCTGCGGAACTCCCTCTGAGAAGCGCACGGCATCCGCCTGCGCCGCGGCGTGGCCGGATTCCGTGCACGCGGCCGAGTCCCACACCACCTGACCGTCGTGGGTGACGACTACCCGGGTCGACGACGGGCCGAACGGCATCTCGCACCCGGAGGAAGACGTGGAGACCGCGTAGATGTCGAAGCGCGGGTGCTGGCCGGCGCTGTAAGCCGGCTCGCTGGTGAACAGGCTGAGTACGATGCTGCCCGGCGCGCAGCGCGGTCCGGGCGTGCCGGCGCCGTCAGCGCTGCCTGTCGCCTTGGCGCTGGCGGTCGGGGTCGCGGCCTTCGCGGACCGCGCCGGCTTGGGCGAGGCTTTGGCCCGCGCCGGCCCGGCCGCCGTCACTGCTGGCCTGGGCGTGGGAGTGGGCCTGGCTGTCGTCCACGCGTTCCCGTACGCCGTGGACGGCACGGATGTTCGTGATTCCTGGGCCGCCATTGACGCCTGCGTGGCCGCGGTCCTGGTGGCGGCCGGACTCGGGCCGCCGCTGCCGAGTCCCCAGGCCACGAGCCCCAAGGCCGCCAGCCCGCCGCTGAGGATGATAAACCGGCGCCGCCAGTAGGCCTCTGGGTCCGGTGGTCCGCTTCGATCACGTCCAGTTATCATCCTCATGCGAAAAGTATGCATCGCTATCGCCGTTTGCACCGTGAGACATGCCGAACGGCGAGACAGCCGGGACGTTCAGGAGATAATTCCCTTCATGCCTTCGCGTTTCGCAGACCCGATCCTCGACTGGTACGCCGAGCACGCCAGGGATCTCCCCTGGCGGGCGGACGACGCCTCGCCGTGGTCAGTGCTGGTCAGCGAGATCATGCTGCAGCAAACGCCGGTCAGCCGCGTACTGCCCGCGCACGCGGCCTGGCTGCGGCGGTGGCCGACGCCCAAGGACCTGGCGGCGGACTCGCCGGGTGAGGCGGTGCGGCAGTGGGGCAGGCTGGGGTACCCGCGGCGCGCGCTGCGCCTGCACGAGAGTGCCGTCATCATCACGTCCCAGTACGACGGCAGTGTTCCGTCCGACCGCGATGAACTGATCAAGCTCCCCGGGATCGGCGCGTACACGGCGGCGGCCGTGGCCGTCTTCGCCTACGGCCGCAAGCACGCGGTGCTCGACACGAACGTCCGGCGGGTCTTCGGCCGGCTGGTGTCCGGCCAGGAGTATCCCGGGACCGCCCCGTCCACGGCGGAGTACCGGCTGGCGGAGTCGCTGCTGCCCGAGAGCGACGCGACCGCGGCGCGCTGGTCGGTGGCCGTCATGGAACTCGGCGCGCTGGTCTGCACGGCGGCGAACCCGGAGTGCTCGAAGTGCCCGGTGCTGGCGCACTGCGAGTGGCGCGCCGCGGGGCAGCCGAAGTCGGCGGTGAGGCCCCGGGCCCAGGCCTACGAGGGCACCGACCGCCAGTGCCGCGGCCGACTCCTCGGGCTGCTGCGTGAGCGCCACGAGCCCGTCGAGCTGGCGGCCTTCGACCTGGTCTGGCCCGATAACGCGCAGCGGGCCCGCGCGCTCGACGGCCTGGTGGCCGACGGGCTCGTGGACCCGCTACCCGATGGAACCTTCGGACTGCCTAGTTAACCAAGCGCCTGCGCGGTGCCGGGACCGTCAGAGCTGCCGCTGGAGGACGGCCGGACGACGGTGGACGCCTCGCTGGACGCGGTCGCGCCCACTGGCTCCGCCGTCGGGACCGACTCCGGCTTCGGCACGCCGGTGAAGGTGAACTTCTTCTCCTCGCCTTCGCCCTCGACATCGACGATGACGATGGTGCCCGGCCGCAGTTCCCCGAACAGGATCTTCTCGGACAGTGAGTCCTCGATCTCCCGCTGGATCGTGCGGCGCAGCGGACGGGCGCCGAGCACTGGGTCGTAGCCGCGCTCGGACAGCAGCTCCTTCGCCGGCTCACGGAGCTCGATCCCCATGTCCCGGTCCTTCAGCCGCTCGTCGAGCTTGTCGATCATCAGGTCCACGATGGAGAAGATCTCCTCGCGCTCCAGCTGGTGGAACACGATGACGTCGTCGACACGGTTCAGGAACTCGGGCCGGAAGTGCTCCTTGAGCCCCTCGCTGACCTTCGCCTTCATCCGGTCGTACGAGCCGCGGCTCTCGCCCTGACGGGCGAAGCCGACGGACACGCCCTTGGAGATGTCGCGCGTCCCCAGGTTCGTGGTCATGATGATCACGGTGTTCTTGAAGTCCACCGAGCGTCCCTGGGCGTCGGTCAGGCGACCGTCTTCCAGGACCTGGAGCAGCGAGTTGAAGATGTCCGGGTGGGCCTTCTCGATCTCGTCGAACAGGACCACCGAGAACGGACGCCGGTGCACCTTCTCGGT
>Ga0210389_10000138_pt1 | contig 74071 bp, 65 predicted proteins | sample IncBWH28OmetaG_FD_160127 | JGI IMG/M metagenome (GOLD analysis project Ga0210389, IMG submission 160127) | Forest soil microbial communities from Barre Woods Harvard Forest LTER site, Petersham, Massachusetts, United States - Inc-BW-H-28-O ...
CTCACCGACCACGAGACCGTCCGCGCCGCCTATCTCGACATCTTCAAGACGGTCAGGATCAACAAGTCAGCGGTGCTACGGCAGTTCGCCACCGAACAGTTCGTCTTCCACGACGAGGTCGTGGAGGCCGAGGTCGTCGACGAGCTCATGCCCAACCTGCCCTACGGCCCCGGCACCCTCATGTCGATCCGCCTCGTTCACCTGTTCGAGCTGCGCGACGGCAAGATCATCAAGGAAATCGCCTACGAGATGTTCCGCAAGGCCGGCAGCCCCGAAGACCACGACTCCTTCCCCGAGGGCACCGCGTGGACCTACTACAACTAGCCTCCCGCCAGCCAACGCACCCAAGAACCACCGTCGTGATGAAAAGGAGGACTCGTGAGGCTTGTCGGTTACGTGAATGAGCGCGGGGAGAGATCGATCGGCTCGCTCGTCGACGCGGACACGATCGCGCCGCAGGGAACGATGCGGGAGTTCTACCAGGACAGCTTCACTATCGCTCAGCGCGCTGAGCGGGGCGTGGCTCCGGTCAAGCGCTCTGACGTCGTGTTTATCCCCCCGGTCCCTGAGACCGCCCGGATCTTCTGTGTCGCGATCAACTACCTCGGGCATGCCGCCGAGGCCGAGGAGGCCGGGATCGAGCGACCCAAGGCGCCGATGATCTTCGGCCGCTGGGCAAGCACGCTGGTAGTGGATGGCGAGACGATTCCGGTTCCCCCGAACGAGGACGGACTTGACTGGGAAGTCGAGCTCGCCGCGGTGATAGGGCGGGAGGGTTACAACGTCAGCGAGCAGGACGCCATGGGGCTCGTTCTGGGCTATGCCGCTTTCAACGAGATCACGGCCCGGAAGAAGCAGATGGCCACCGCGCAGTTCACCCTGGGGAAGAACGCGGACCGCAGTGGCCCCATTGGCCCGATCGTCGTTGACCCGGCCCTGGATCCCCACGAGCTCGACCTGACCACCCTGCTGAACGGGGAAGTCGTCCAGCGAGGGAACACGAAGGACATGATCTTCGGGCTCCCGGAGGTCATCAGCTACATCTCGGACACGGTCACCCTGCTGCCCGGCGATGTCATCGCGACCGGCACGCCTGAGGGGATCGGGTGGTCGATGAAGCCGCCGCGCCTCATGCACCCCGGGGACGTCGTTCAGGTCGAGGTCGAGAAGCTCGGCACCGTGCGCAACACCATCACCAAGCCGCGCAGCTCCTGACAGGAAGGATCGATGATGACCGATTCGCTGACGCACCACTGGATCGACGGACGGCCGCAGCCCGGGGGTGAGCCCGTGCCAGTGATCAACCCGGCCACCGGGCAGCCGGTGGGCGAGGTTCTGCTGGCGGACGCGGAGACCGTCAAGCGCGCCGTCGCTTCTGCCCGGGCCGCGTTCCCGGGCTGGCGGGACACGCCGGTCTCCCGCCGCGCGCAGGTTCTCTACGCGTTCCGCGACCAGCTGCGGTCCCACGCCGACGAGCTCGCGGAGCTGATCAGCATCGAGCACGGCAAGACCGTCGACGACGCCCGCGCGGAGATCGGCCGGGGCCTGGAAGCCGTCGAGCTTGCGTGCGGAGCCCCCGGCCTGCTCAAGGGCGAGTTCGGCGAGCAGACCGCGACCAACCTGGACACGTACTCGATGCCCCAGCCGCTCGGGGTCTGCGTGGGCGTCACGCCGTTCAATTTTCCGGTGCTGATCCCGGTGCTTAAGCTGGCGGTGGCCATCGCGGCCGGCAACACCTTCATCCTGAAGCCGAGCGAGCAGGCCCCCGGGGCCTCCGTTCGCCTCGCCGAGCTTGCCAAGGCGGCCGGGCTGCCCGACGGAGTGCTTTCTGTCGTCAACGGCGGGCAGGCCGTGGTCGAGGCACTGATCGACCACCCGGACACGGCAGCCGTCTCCTTCGTGGGATCGACCCCCGTCGCGCACAGCATCTACCGGCGCGGCGCGGACGCGGGCATCCGGGTCCAGGCGCTGGGTGGGGCCAAGAACCATCTGGTGGTCATGGAAGACGCGAACGTCAGCCTCGCGGCGGACGCGCTTGCATCGGCGTCGTTGGGCTCGGCCGGGCAGCGCTGCATGGCGGTGACCACCGCCGTCGTCGTCGGCGACGGGGGAGATGCCCTCGTCGAGGCCGTGCGCGCCCGGGCAGAGGCCCTGGTGCTGGGAGCGGGCTCCGACCCGGACACCCAGGTCGGGCCGCTGATCAGCGCGGCGGCCAGGGACCGCGTGCAGGGACTGGTCGCCCGGGCGATCGCGGAGGGCGCGCAGCCGGTCATCGACCGTAGCACCGAGGTTGTCCCCGGCTACGAGGAGGGGTTCTTCGTCGGCCCCGCCGTGCTCGATCACGTGTCCCCCGACTCGGAGATCTACCGGACTGAGGTATTCGGCCCGGTGCTGATCGTGCTCCGGGTGAAGACGCTGGACGACGCGCTCGAGCTCATCCGGACCAACCGGTACGGCAACGGCGCGGCGATCTTCACCGCCAGCGGCCTGGCCGCACGCCGTTTCCAGCGCGAAGTACAGGCGGGAATGGTCGGGGTCAACGTGCCCATTCCGCTGCCCGCGGCCCCCTTCGGCATGGCGGGATGGAAAGACTCGGTCTTCGGCGACACCGGACTGGCGAACGCGGCCTGGCGCTTCTACACCCAGACCAAATACGTCACCGCCCGCTGGGACCATCAGGTGGGTGCCTGATGACGGGTCTGATCCAGGAGGACAAGCTCTACATCAACGGCGCCTGGGTACCCGGAAGCGCTGGTACGCGGGATGTGGAGAACCCGGCCACGGAAAAGGTCACCGGAAGGGTTACCCAAGCTGGTGACGCCGAGGTGGACGCCGCCATCGACGCCGCCGCCACGGCTTTCCCGGCCTGGGCCGCCACTCCTGTCGCCGAGCGCGCCGCTATGCTGCGGGCCCTGCACGAGGTCATCACTGACCGGGCCGACGCCTTCGCCGGCCTGGTCCATCGCGAACTGGGCGCCCCTCCCCGGGTCGCCCGCGGCCTGCACGTGGAGGTGCCGCTGGCCGTCATCGCCAAGACCGCGGACGCCGTCGAGGACTTTCCCTTCCTGCGGCGCCTGGGCAAGTCCGTCATCCTGCGCGAGCCGGCCGGCGTGGTCGCCGCCATCACCCCGTGGAACCTTCCGCTGCACCAGGTCGCGGTCAAGGTGGTGCCCGCGATCGCCGCCGGCTGCACTGTGGTACTTAAGCCGGCCGCGCTTACCCCGCTGAGCGCCTTCGAACTCGCGCGTGCCATCGAGGCGGCCGGCGTCCCGGCGGGCGTGTTCAACCTGGTACCCGGCAGCGGAGGGGCAGTGGGCGACCGGCTCACCCGCAGCCCGAGGGTCGACCATGTGTCGTTCACCGGGTCGACCGAGGTCGGCAGGCAGGTCGCGGCGGTGGCGGCCGAGACCGTCAAGGGCATCACGCTGGAACTCGGCGGCAAGTCAGCGAGCGTTGTGCTGTCCGACGTCTCCGACGAACTGCTGGCCAAGGCGGTCAAGGTCACCGTCGCCAACTGTTTCCTCAATGGCGGGCAGACGTGCACCGCGCTCTCCCGGCTCATCGTTCCCGCCAGTCGGCTGGCCGCGGTGGAGGAACTGGCCGCCCAGGCCGCCGCCAAATACATACCGGGAGAGCGCCTCGGCCCGCTGGTCTCGGCCGGGCAGCGCAAGGAGGTGCTGAGCTTTCTGGAAGCCGGCAGCGGCGGAGAGCGTGCGCGCAAGATCACCCGCGATCTTGCCGTGCCCGAGAAGGGCTACTACGTCTCTCCCGCCATCTTTAGCGACGTCGACCCGTCGTCCCGGCTGGCCAGGGAAGAGATCTTCGGGCCGGTTCTGTCCATCCTCGCCGCCGATTCCGACGAGCACGCGGTCGAGCTCGCCAACGACTCGATCTACGGTCTCGGCGGGGCGCTGTGGACCGAGAACACCGATGACGCGGTCGAGGTTGCCGCTCGCTTGCGGACCGGGCAGATCGACATCAACGGCGCGCCCTTCAATCCCCGTGCTCCGTTCGGAGGGTACAAGCAGTCCGGGATCGGGCGCGAGATCGGCGACTACGGCCTAGATGACGTGCTCGAGATCAAGTCGGTGCAGCTGTGAGCGCGGCCACGCCGGGCTACCGCACCGAGGTATCGGCGGCCGTGCTGCGCCGGGCCGGCGAGCCGATGCGGATCGAACGCATCCGCCTGCGCGACGTCGGGCCCTCGGACATCCGGGTGCGAATCGATGAGACCGGCGTGTGTCACTCCGATCTCTCCCTCGCCCGCGGTGTGCTCGCTCAGCCGCTGCCCGCGGTACTCGGGCACGAGGCGTGCGGCACGGTCATCGAGACCGGCGTGGAGGTCAGCGACCTGGCGGCGGGGGATCGGGTGATACTGCTGTGGATCACCCCGTGCGGTATCTGCGCCTTCTGCCGGCGCGGAGAGCCGCACTTGTGCGCGGAAGGGTCCGCGCGCGCTCAGCAGCCCTATGCCATCGATGAATCGGGTGAACCGGTCTATCCGGGGCTGACCGTCGGCTCATTCGCCGAGCAGACCGTGGTGCCGTCCGCGGCGGCAGTGAAGGTCCCCGCGGACGTGACGTCGAGGGACGCCGCGCTCCTCGGCTGCGCCGTGACCACTGGCGTTGGCGCCGTGACCAAGACGGCCGCCGTCACCAAGGGCTCCTCTGTTGCGGTGATCGGCCTGGGTGGGGTCGGCCTGGCGGCCGTGCAGGGGGCCCGGCTGGCGGGCGCGGCCACAGTGATCGCGGTGGACCGCAACACCGACAAGGGCGCCTTGGCGACCTCGGCCGGCGCGGACCACTTCCTCCCCGCCGGCGAACACGCCAAGAAGGCAGTCCGGGGGCTGACCGAAGGTCGGGGCGTGGACTACGCCTTCGACTGCGTCGGCTCCTCGCGGACGATCCGGGACGCCTGGAACATGACCCGTCGCGGGGGAACCGCGTGCGTGGTCGGGATCGGAGGCAAGGACGACCAGGTTCCGTTCGGCGCGCTGGAGCTGTTCCATTTCGCCCGGACGCTGGTCGGCTGCGTCGGCGGATCCCTCGATGCCCGCACTGACCTGCCGCGCTACTTCGACCATGTGCGCCGCGGAGAACTCGACCTGGCGTCCATGGTCACTGGCCGCGGCGGCCTCGCCGACATCGAGTCAGCGCTTCATGAGATGGCCTCGGGCCGGGGCATACGCACGCTCATCACGCCCGCGTCGGCGGAAGCCCAGGCGGGCGGGTCGGCGCACCACGCTGCCCGGATACGGTAACGAATCGGAGGGCTAAGGATGCCAAGGACGATCGCTGAATTGCCGGAGGACATCCGGCGGCGCTACCCGTACAGGTCGCGGTTCGTGCGGGTGAACGGCCGCCGGATGCACTACATCGACGAGGGGCCTCCCGACGCGCGGCCAGTACTGCTGCTGCACGGGAACCCCGCATGGGGCTACCTGTGGCGGGCGGTAGTGCCGCCGCTGCTCGATGCGGGGCTGCGGGTAGTGGTGCCCGACATGGTCGGGCTCGGGCTGTCTGAGAAGCCGCACGACCACAGCGCGTACACGCTGGATAACCACGCCGCAAACCTGGTCGCGCTGCTGGACGCGCTTGAACTGCGCGGGGCCACATTCGTCTGCCATGACTGGGGCGGACCCACCGGGCTGGCCGCGCTGGCGACGCGACCGCAGACCGCCTCGGCGGTTGCGGTCATGTCCACCTGGGCGTGGGCGGAGCCGTGGTCACAGTTTCACTCCAGGGTGCTCCCATGGCGGCTGTTGCACGCACCGGTGGTCGGGCCGTATCTGATGGGCACGCGCGCGGCGATGCCAGGGCGCGGCATGTACCTGTCGGTGGTGGACCGCGAGCGGTTCGCTGCTGAGGCCAGCGCGGGCTACACCGAGGTGATGGCCGACGCCGACGAGCGGGCGGCCACCTGGATCTGGCCTCGCTCGATCCCGCTGGGCCGTGACACCGACATCGTCGCCGAACGATTCGGCTGGCTGGAGGAGCAGGTCCGCGCGATGCGGCTGCCGGCGACAGTGATCTGGGGCCGGGAGGACGACGTGTTCACTACCGACGTGTTCACCCGGCACTGGCAGCAGGTCTGGCCGCATGCCGAGGGCCCGCACCTGGTTACCGGGCGGCACTTCCTGCAGGAGGACTCCGGCGCGGAGATCGGGGAGCTCCTGGTCGACTTCGTGAGCCGGGTGAACGAAGGGTACAACCATGGCTGAGGCGCCCCTTGTGCAGATCGTTGACCAGCGTCCGGAGGGGCATCGGTCGGTGCCGCTGCTAGAGGAACACCAGCTTGGCCACTACCCGGAGTTCCGGGAGTTCCTCTCGGCCGCCTTTGGCCTAGCGGCCGACCCGCTCGGTGCTCCCGGTCTGCTCTGCGTGGCTGGGCGGGCTTACGAGCTTGTGTTCGTCGGCTACTCGGGCCACCCGTTCCCCGCCGGAGTGCGGATCGCGGCCCTGGTGCCCGGGCTGGAGCCGCTGGACGAGCGGCAGGCCCTGGACGACCTGTGGGCGATCGCGATGTGGCTGGTCGGCGAGGTCGGCGGGGAGTGGGATACCGCGGCGCTGGCGCGCACCGGGCGGATCTATCGGATCACCCCGCAGGAGGAGCGATGACAGTCCCGGTCCGGGATCAGCATCAAGATCGGCTCCGCGCTCCGTGAATTCGTCACTTTGGCCGGCCCTCAGGACCAGGGGCCGGCCTTGTGAAGGCGGCTCAGACTTTAAGCAAGAGGGCTAGCCGCATCTCTGTCTGACGCTCCGAAATCGGATGATGCAGGAGTTCCTCGACGCGTCGGAGCCGGTAGGTGACCGTATTGCGCGAGATATGCATTTTGTTTGCGGTCGCTTGCGGGCTATGGTTGTCTAGATAAACACTCAAGGTTGCACGAAGCTCTGCGATTGCGACGCCTGCGTTGGCGAGATCACGAAGTTCGCTTCGCACGAAGGCGTCGATCTTCTGATGATCGGCGTCTAGCAGAGTAAAAAGGTGCAGATCAGAAAAATAGTGCGGCGTATCAGAATCTTGCCGCAAGAACTCCGTCGCGCGTTGCGCCTCCAGCGCTTGCCTGTGCGTCCGGCGGAATCCCGTCACGCCTTTTCCGGGTACGCCTATCATCACGCTAATACCGGGGTTTTCGTCCAGCTCGACCCTCTCGGGGAGAGGTGAGCGGCTATTTCCCCAGGCCCATAGCGCGGAGCGTCCGTCGGGTACGAGCAACATCTGGTCAGCATCGTAGGATTGCAGGATCCCTCGGGCGGTAATTAGCAGTGAATCGTCAACGTGCCCCGGTTGGCTGCGGGTCAGAACTACCCCCACGTGATACCGTCCACTCAATTCATAACGTAGCCGACCGGACATGATATCTATGTCTTCGGGATCGGACTCGAGCACCAGCTGCAGTGCTTCGTCTCGATGTGCGATAGGCGATTGATTATACCGCTTGTGCTCGGCCTGGTAGGCTTGCGTAACATCGGCCGATAGAGTATCCAAAAAGAATAGCAGACTGCGTGAAATAAGATGTAGCTGGTCGGCCAGTTCATCTGGTGGAACCAGGCTGCGGCAAGCCTCCATTAGCCAATCGCAGAGCGTTGCGTACGACAGTCGTATTGCTGCTAGCTGGTCTACCTGGGGAACGCGACGGTGGACGAGATCGCGGATGTGGAAACCCGCTTCCGGGGTGATCTCCGAATGTACAAGTTTGCCCTCGAAGATCTCGACCAAGCTGGTCAGAATTGTTGTTTCGGTGCCGATTCTCAGGGTATCGAGCTGTGAAGGCCCGCCTCCGAACGCGGGGTATCTTTCAATGACGAGTTCCGCGAGCTCGTAAGCTTTCTTGATGGCCCAATTAACCGCGTCCGCGCCGATCGTGTCGATAGCGTCGGCCACCGTGTCCGGCGACAGTGCCGACTTCACCGAGTCGTCGTCTTCGATGCTGAGACTGGCTACCCATCGACCTTTGACTCGCATGGTTGCACCGCCTCGGCTCTCCTAGCACTGTCCGCCCAGATTGCCTCAAAGATTAGTCAATCTGATGGCGGTCGTCAATAGTCTGCCAAATATCGATATGGCGATCGCGCCCGCCAGTGCGCTTGGTTTCGTGACATGTACGGCAAATAGCGTTGAAGAATGGGAGCTCCCGCCAGTCGCCGCACCACCAGCAATACCCCCATGCGGCGCCCTCGACGGCCTCGTGGGCGGCCTCGTGATCGGTGAGCGCCACGGCGTGTTCGGTCACGGCCATTTTTCCTTCCGGTGGAGGCTGGTACCTGCATCATCGGCGATCTCGAGGCCGACGCGCTTGGCGACGATGCTCAAGGCCGCGGCGGCGGGTTGGGCGGATCGCCCAACCCGCCGCCGATGATGACCCGCCCTGCTCCCGGAGCAGCGGGCGGCCTCGCCTGGGCGCTACCGGTACCGGTGGCTGGTCGGCGCCACGGTCACGTCTGGAGGGGCGTCGGCTGGTAGGCCGCGAGCCTCCACTCCGCACCCTCCTTTAGCCACACGGATAGTGTCGTGTTGCGCAGGTTCCTGGCCTCTCCGCACCAGTAGGCCTTGGCGGTCATGCTTCCGATCACCACGGCCGCTCCGCCGGAAACGAGGATCTTTTCTTCCGGGTGGTCGATCCACTCGTAAGTGAAGGTGCCGTTGCGCACGCGTTCGAGATAGCTCTGCTTAGAATCGCGCTCGCCATTGGAATGGGCGTACGCGAGTTCGTCGGATAGGAGTCGGCTGAGCTCTTCGACATCGCTGGCGACCATCGCGGAATACCGGCGGTTCTCTAGCTCACTGATCAATTCGATCGCGGTTTCTTTCATGATCCCTCTTTTCTGTCCGGTCAGAATTGAACGACCAGGCGGCCAGCGGTGCGCCCCGACCTCAGCTCGGCCAGCATGTCGTTCACTTCGTCGAGCGTCCCGGTACCGGCGATGAGCGGGGTGATCTGCTCGGACTCGACCGCGGCGAGGGCCTCCGTCGCGTCGCTGCGGTTGCCGCCGCGCGATCCGAGGACGGTCAGCTCTGTCAGGGTGTGGCGCATCGAGCCGAATGCGTAGTCCGTGCCCGGGGTGTACCCGCAGCAGACGATGCGCCCCGATGGCCGGGTCAGTTCCGAGGCCGCCTGAAAACCACCCGGTTGCCCGGATGATTCAAGAACGACATCGACACCGTCAGGTGCCCACCTGCGTATCTGCTCCCGATGCTCAGGCACCGCGCCGAGTTCGGCGCCAAGTTTCAGGGCGGCATCGATGTGACTCTCGACCGGGTCGATGACCGCTACGCGGGCGCCGAGCGCCCTGCCTACTTGGACCGCGTGCAGCCCGAGGCCGCCCGCGCCGACGACGAGGACGGTGTCACCCCGCTTGACCTGCCCTTTAGTGCGCATGGCGCGCCACGGGCTCAAGACCGCGTCCATGCTCACGGCCGCGCGCTCGAAGCTGAGGCCGGTCCCGAACGGGAGAAGGTTTGACGCGGGCACGGTGATGTAGTCAGCCAGGCCGCCAGTACGCTCGAATCCAATGCGCTCAGCCTGAGGGCAGACGGTCGTCTCGCCTCGCCGACATGACGGGCATGCGCCGCAGCTGGTGAACACGTAGGCCGCGACGCGAGTCCCCGCCGGTAGCTCAGCTGTGTCCTTCGCTAGTTCGCCGGAGACTTCGTGGCCGGGGACGTGGGGCAGTTCAATTCCGGGAATCGTCCCCGACACGATCTTGAGGTCCGATCCGCAAAGCCCCACGGCGCGGACCCGTATCACGGCCTCGTCGGCTTTCGGCCGGGGGGCGGGAATGCTCTCGACTGACAGTGGCTGCCCGAACTCGCGCAACAGCGCCGCTCTCATGGGGATCCTCCTGGTTCAGTGTTTGTAGTGATCCCTGCGACTGCCGCAGTGGCCGTTCACTGGAGCTCACCGGATCGAATAGCAGCTTGACCGGCACGTTCAACGGCCGCCCTGAGCTGAGCGCGGTCGAAACGATCCTGAGCCGCTTCACCGTCGGCGCGATTGCCGACCAGTTACGAGGCGGCCGCCCCGCTCGGTAGCGCCAAGCGCGTGGCAAGTCCGGCTTGAGTTCCGGAGACCCGCCGATCCGCGGGCCACTACCGGGCCTGCCGAGACGACCTCTCCGGCGAATTCGTGGCCGAGGATGATCGGGCCAAGGCGCCTGGTGAGGGGATGCCTCCCTCGCAGTGGGGGTGAGTACGGGGCCATAGGACGCCTCACCTGCGTCGCTTCCGCATACGCCGGCGGCCTGGACCGCAACGAGCATCTCTCCTGTCGCGAGGGACGGAACGGGGCGAAGTTCCACCCGCTCTAGATCCGTAGAGGACTGCGGCGCGCATCTTGTCAGCCATGTGGCTGCGTGCTTAAAGGGTCGGGTAATCCGTGTAGCCGCGGCTGTCGCCGCCATAGAAGGTCGCCGGGTCGGGGGTGTTGAGCTCGGCCCCCGCCCGCAGCCGGGTAGCCAGATCCGGGTTCGCGAGGTGCAGCGCACCGAGGCTGATCGCGTCAGCGAGACCCGAGTCGAGGTCATCCAAACGAGACTCGAGATCGGCACGGGCCCTGTTCACGAGCAGCGCATGGGGCCAGGCGTCCCGCATCGCGGAGACGGTCTCCTCGTCCCCGTTATGGACGACGTGCAGATAGGCAAGGCCCAGTTCCGCAAGACGCCGCGTGAGGTGCTCGTACAGCGGTTTCGGCGTGAGCTCGCTCATGTCGTTGTACGGGTTGCCGGGCGCGAGCCGGATGCCAGTCCTTCCCGCACCGATCTCAGTGGCCACTGCCTCGGCCACGTCATACGCGAAGCGCGCGCGGTCCTCGATCGAGCCGCCGTACTCATCGGCGCGGAGGTTGCTATTGGGCGCGAGGAACTGATGGACCAGGTAGCCGTTTCCGCCGTGGATCTCCACGCCATCCGCTCCCGCGTCCATCGCGCAGGCGGCCGCCTGCCGGAACTGGTCGACCACCTGGATCACCTCGGCGGTCGATAGCTCCCGTGGTACCGGAAGCTCTGCCGGGCCGGCCGCGGTCACGATGGTTCCCGCGGCGCGTACCGCGGATGGGGCTACCGGCACGCGTCCGTGCGGTGTGTTCGCCGGGTGTCCTAGCCGGCCGACGTGCATGAGCTGGATGAAGATCTTCCCGCCCGCGTTGTGGACAGCATCGGTGACTTCCCGCCACCCGGCGGACTGGGCTTCCGTGTAAACGCCGGGGGTCAGCAAGTAGCCCTGACCGTCGGGGGAGGGCTGCGTACCCTCGGAAATGATCAGCGCCGCGTCCGCGGCCCGCTGCGCGTAGTACGTGGCATTGAGGGCGGTGGGAACTCCCTCAGGAGTCGATCGGTTGCGGGTCATGGGCGCCATGACCAGCCGGTGCTCGAGCTTGACGTCGCCCAGAGTGATGGGTTGCCACAGTTTGTCGTGCACGGTTCCTCCATGTAGTGTAGTAATACAGAACATGGTTAGCTATATTGAACGCAAAGTCAACCGGAAGCTGCGACGGTGCGGACCTAGTGTTAACTGTTACAAAACACGAGGGGTCTTCTCGTCGGGCTGGCGGGTCGCTGCCGCGGCCGGCTCCCGGTCGCCGAGGATCAGCAGTATCGTCCGCAATGTGTCCGACGCCTGATGTGCGAGCTGCGGGTCCAGACCGGCGAACATCTGGTCTTGGACCGCGGACCAGGCCCGCATGGCGTCCTCGATGACCTCGATGCCGGCGCCGGTGAGCCGTACCCACGAAATTCGTCGGTCGTCGCCATCGGGGACGCGTTCGGCAAGTCCCAGCCGTTCCAGCCGGTTGAGGATGTTGCTGACCCCGCCGGAGGTGAGCAGTAGGCGATTGCGGATGTCGGTCGGCCGGAGTTCGTAGGGAGCCCCGGCAGTCCGCAGGATCGACAGCACGTTGAAGTCTGCTCTGGTCAGATTCCACGGCAGCAGACACTCAGACAGGGCCTCTTCCAGGAGCTGCTCGAGCCGGGCGGTGCGCCTGATGAACTCGGACTCGGGGCGCTCGAACTCGGGCACCTCCTGGCGCCAGGCGTCGGTCATCGCGTCCATGCGGTCTCGGCTTGATCCCGCCGCGGTCTTGGCCGTGCCATGCCTCGTCTCCGGTCGCATGCCGCGAGTGTACATGAAGTATCTCTTTCGCAAAAACGTTTTTTAAAAGCTTTCAAAAAAGTCTTTCTATATACCTTTCTATGCGGTAAACCGGTGAGTGGGGCCATCGCAGCGGCGCATCGCCGGGAGCCCGTCGGCGGCCGCCTAGCCATCGCCAAGTACAGACGAGAAGAGAGGCAACGAAGATGACCGAGGAATCGCTAGAACAGAAGATCCGCCGGATGGGGAGCCCGGCTGCGATGCTGCGGGGAAACACGGCCGGCTATTACGAGTTCCCCATGCGGCCGGCGTACACCAGCTGGCAGGAGGAGCAGGAAGCGTGGAGTAGGACCGCCATCCTGTACGACCAGTCCTGGCACATGACCGACGTCTACTTCGAGGGACCAGACGTAAAGCGACTGTTCTCCGATGTCGGGGTCAACAGCTTCGCCGCGTTCGGCGCGAACAAGGCCAAGCAACTGGTCTGTTGCAACGAGGACGGGTACCTCACGGGCGACGGCATCCTGTTCGCCTGGTCCGACCACCGCGTCAGCCTCGTTGGCACTCCGCTCCTGCCTAACTGGGTTCAGTCGCACGCTGAGCGTGGCGCTTACGACGTCGAGATCACCCGGGACGCCCGGACCGTCGAGAACAAGGGGAACCGCCTGCTGTTTCGATACCAGATCCAGGGGCCCCTGGCCGGGCAGATCGTGGAGAAGGCCCACGGCGGCCCGATCGGCCGCATCAAGTTCTTCAACATCGGCGAGTTCACCATTGCCGACATCCCGGTCCGGGCACTCAACCACACGATGATTGGCGTTCCCGGCCAGGAGCTGACTGGGCTGGAGATCACCGGGCCGTCCGATCAAGGGCCGGCCGTGCTGGAGGCCCTGCTGCGGGCCGGCGATGAGTTCGGCCTCAGGCAGGGCGGCGCGATCAGCTACCCCACGACGGCCCTGGAGTCAGGCTGGTGGGGAATGAGCGTTCCGGCGATTTACACAGGTGAAGGAGTCAGGGGTCACCGTGAATGGCTGCAGGCGGCGGGCTTGGAGGGCACCGCTTCCCTCGCCGGCAGCTTCGTCTCCGACGATGTCCGGGATTACTACCTCACCCCTTGGGATCTCGGCTACGGGCGGACCGTCAAGTTCGACCACGACTTCATCGGGCGCTCGGCACTGGAACGGATGACGGGCCAGCCGCACCGTCAGAAGGTCTGGCTGATCTTGAACGACGACGACGTCGCCCGGGTCATGGCCAGCAGCCTGTTCGGCGGAGAGCGGCGGGCCAAGTACATGAACGCCCCCGTCGCGAGCTACGCCACCTGGCAGTACGACGAGGTCCGCGCTGGTGACCGGCTGGTCGGCCTGGCCAGCCGCCCCATGTACACGGTCAACATCGGTCATTTCGCGTCGCTCGCCGCGATTGACGCGGCTGAGGTCAGCGACGGGGCCGAGGTGACCATCACCTGGGGTGAGCCGGACGGCGGCGCGTCCCGCCCGACCACGGAACGGCACGTGCAGACCACGATCCGGGCGACGATCGCCGTCGAGTCGCCGGCGTGACCGCCATGACCGCGATTATCTGACGCTCGGCAGACTGTCATCCCATGATCTATTAGCCGCCAGCGGTAGGCCCTTTCTTATGCCCGTTCGCACAAGGCGGACTGCTGTCGATATTTACCTTTCTAGAAAGCTTTGAAAATAGCTTTTCTATTGACATGCGCTGATGAACCACTGGCGAGCCGGGATCACCCGAGCATCGCCCGCCCTCGCACGACGAGAAAGACGGGAGGGGATCTGATGGCAGTGCACACATCCCCAGGAACGGCAGGAGACCCGGCGACCAGGGCTGCAGTGCGGTCGCTGGTTGACAACGCCGATATCGAGGTGATCCCGCTGCGCAGCGCGGACGAAAAGCTAAAGGCGATACCCGAGGGGGCGACGGTTACCGTGACTACCTCGTCGAAGCTTGGCCTGGACCGGACCCTGGAGTTCGCCGGCAAGGCGGCGCGGGCAGGATTTGACGTTGTGCCGCACCTGGCCGCGCGTCAACTGGCCGGCGAGGAGGAACTGCGCCGGTTCACTGGTCGGCTGGGGGAGCTGGGGATCAACCGGCTGTACCTGATCGCGGGCGACGCGACGCCGCCCGCCGGACCGTACGACTCCTCGCTGCAGGTCCTTCAGGCGTTGCGGCACATCGACCACGGCCTGAGCCGGATCGGCGTGGGCTGTTATCCCGAGGGGCACCCGAAGATCAGCGACGCCATGCTGGCCGAGGCCCTCAGCGGTAAGCAGCCGTATGCCGCCTACATGGTCAGCCAGCTGTGCTTCAACCCCGAGGTGCTGGTGTCGTGGCTGCGCAGCGTGCGCGGGGCGGGCATCACGCTTCCGGTACATCTGGGGGTGGCCGCCCCGATGCAGGTAACCAGGCTGATCAAGCTGGGCCCGCAGATCGGGGTCGGCGCGTCGGTCCGGTACCTGGCCAAGCAGCACGGCTTCATCGGCAACGTGCTGAAGGGCGGCGCCTACCAGCCAGAGAGGCTGCTGTACGGAGTGGGCGAGGCCCTCACGTCACCGGAACTGGGGGTCGAGGGGCTGCATCTCTTCTCGTTCAACCAGGTCGAGGAGACCGTGCGTTGGCAGAGAAATATCTCCGGGGCCGCGAGGTGAGCGCGGTCGGCCGCGTGCTGGCGGCTCAGGCCATCGACGGGGCCGCGATAGCGAGGGACCTGAAGACGGAGGTTGCCCGCGAAGCCGGACGCCTGGCGGCTCGCGGTATCACCGCGGGGATCGCCACGATCCTGATTGGCGGGGACGCCGCGTCCCAGGCTTACGAGCGGCGCATCGCCAGGACCGCGATGGAGCTGAGCGTGGCCTGCCGTCAGCGCAGACTTCCCGTCGATGTCTCCCAGGGCGAGGTCCTTGCCGAGGTCGGGCGGCTCAACGCCGACCCGGCGGTGAGCGGGATCCTGGTCCTGCGCCCGGTCCCTGCGCACCTCAGCGAGGAGGAAATCTTCACCGCGCTGGACCCGGCCAAGGACATCGAGGCCGTCCACCCGGAGAACGCGGGCCTGCTCGCCCTCGGGCAGCCCCGGTACGTGCCCTCCACCCCGGCCGCGGTGTTCCACGTCCTGGACACCTGGCTGGCCGACGCGGGGGAGGACCCGCCCGCGTTTTACCACCGGGCCCAGATCACCGTGGTGGGCCGGTCGAACAACGTCGGCAAGCCCGCCGTTTCGCTGGCCTACGGCCGGCAGGCGGCGGTCGAGTCCGTCGATGAGTGGGCCAGCCGGAACGGACGGCTCGGCTTCCACACCCGGCGCGCCGACGTCCTCATCGTCGCCGCCGGCGTGCCTGGCCTCATCCGGGCCGAGCACGTCCGCGAGGGCGCGGTGGTCCTCGACGTCGGCATCAACCAGGTCACCGATCACGTGACCGGCGCCACCCGCCTGGTCGGCGACGTGGACTACGACGCGGTCGCCCCGCGGGTGCGGGCCATCACTCCCGTCCCCGGCGGGATCGGCCCGGTCACCGACGTGCAGGTCATCCGCAACACGATCACCGCGGCCAGGAGCGCCGCCCGGCGCCGCGCCGCGTGACCCGCCAATTTAGTTCAGGAAGGATCATTCCCCTATGGCCGCCGCTATTCCAGCGCCGGGGGCCGAGTACGTGCTCACGGTGTCGTGCCTTGACCGGCCCGGCCTCATCAAGGCCATCTCGAGCTTCCTCGCCGATCACGATGCCAACGTGATCGAAAGCAAGCAGTTCGACGACCGGCAGGCCGGCATGTTCTTCATGCGGGTCCAGTTCGAGTCCGCGACCGGTACCCCGCTGGACGCAAGTGTCCTGCGCAAGGGCTTCGCCGCGGTCGCGGAGTCCTTCGGCATGACTTGGAACCTAACCGACGCCGCGGAACGACAGCGGGTCCTCATCATGGTCAGCAAATACGGCCACTGCCTCAACGACCTGCTCTTCCGGGCCAGCACCGGATGGCTGAACATCGACATCGTCGCGGTCGTGTCCAACCACCCCGACCTCGCTCCGATGGCCGATGACTACGAGATCCCCTTTTGCCATGTGCCAGTCGACCCCAGGGACAAGGCGAAGGCCGAGGCGGAACTGCTCCGGCTCGTCGACGAACTCGAGGCAGACCTCGTGGTCCTGGCCCGCTACATGCAGATCCTGTCCGATGACCTATGCCGGCAGTTGGAGGGCCGGGCGATCAACATTCACCACTCCATGCTCCCCAGCTTCAAGGGCGCCCGTCCCTACTTCCAGGCCTACGAGCGCGGCGTCAAGCTCGTCGGTGCCACCGCCCACTACGTGACCGCGGACCTGGACGAGGGGCCGATCATCGAGCAAACCGTCACGCCGGTGAATCACCAGATGACCGCTGAGGACTTCACCGCGATCGGCCGCGACACCGAGTGCCTCGCATTGGCCCATGCCGTGCGGTGGCACACCGAGAACCGCGTCCTGCTCGACGGGAAGCGAACGGTGGTCTTCCGATGAGCGCCGCCGAGACCGCGGGCTGGCCGCCGGCCCCGCCCGGTTATGCCCGGCAGTCCCGCGAGCATGTCCCGGGGCTGCCCCGGCGCGACCGGTGCCTGGTCATGGGGGTCGTCAATGTGACGCCGGATTCCTTCTCCGATGGCGGCGCCTACCTGGACGCCGTGCGAGCCGTCGAGCATGGACTGGCGCTGGACCGTTCAGGGGCGGACATTGTTGATGTGGGAGCGGAATCGACCCGGCCAGGCGCTGACAGGGTCCCGGCGGCCGAGGAACTCCGGCGGGTACTTCCGGTGGTACGCGAACTGTCCGGTGCCGGGGTCACAGTGACCATCGACACCACTCGGTCCCGGGTGGCCGAAGCCGCGCTGGCGGCCGGGGCGGCAGGCGTGAACGACGTCAGCGGCGGGCTCGCCGACCAGGCGATGGCCCGGTTGATAGCCGCGTCCAACGTCCCCTACGTTGCCATGCACTGGCGAGGCCGGAGCCTCGACATGCACCAGCACGCGGTCTACGAGGATGTCGTCGCCGAGGTCGTTGGAGAGCTGCGCAGCAGGCTGGACTCACTGCTGCGAGCCGGGATCGATCGCCGGCGAATCGTGCTCGACCCGGGGCTCGGTTTCGCCAAGCAGTCGGTACATAACTGGCAAATCCTGAACCGGTTCGACGAACTGCGGGCGCTGGGCCAGCCCCTGCTCGTCGGTGCGTCCCGCAAGTCATTCCTCGGGGCGCTGCTGCGCAGGGAGGACAGCGTCCCCCCGGCGCCCGCGCGTGACATCGCTACCGCGGCCGTCTCCGCGCTGGCCGCCGCGGCAGGGGCCTGGTGCGTGCGCGTTCATGATGTGCCCGCCACGCTGGATGCCGTCCGTGTGGCCGCCGCTTGGACCGCGCCGCGTATGCCGTGCTGACAAGCCCCTCAGCGTAATCACGCTGGCCGGACGGTCTTGCGCTTCAGTTGCCGCACGTCCTCGCCATAAGGTGCCGGCGCGACGGTGGCCCGGATCTGCGTCTGCTCATGGCGTTCAACCTGACGCTTACGCGACCCTCCGCCGGGTTCGCCCCAGGTGATGGCGACCCTCCGATCCGAACTCGGCGTGGCCGCGGTTCATCATGGCGAGCGAAAGCGCTTCGCCCGCAGGGTTCAGGTAGCCGGCGTGACATGAGAGGCCCACGAGATCGCCTGACCGGCTGCGCACTTCGTCGAACTGCTTCCAGGCGTAGTAGGACACAGGGAACTCGATCGACTTGTAGCGCGGTCCCGGCCCGAACTGGGAAGCGAAGATCCGCTGCACATCGTCTTTGGATGTCCAGTGAACGGAAGCTACCGCCAAGTTCGATATTGGCTTCCCAGCCCGTAGCGGGCAGCCACTCACGGAATCCTCGAAGGTCATCGCCAGTGAAGATACCCGGGACTGGATAGGCCATCCACGCGCCGGAAAGGCTGGTGCTGAAGTAGGCGCTGGTCCCGACTGAGCGGATGCCGTACTCCTCGCCGGCTTGCAGTATCGCGTCCCGGACGATGCTCTCGTCGGCGTACGGTCCGGAGATCTCGACACCCTGGTGGCCGGTCATGCCGTGACGCAGAACGAGAGCCTCGTGCCCGCGGATGCAAACCCGGGCGGTGCGGAAGAAGCCGATCTCCGGCGAGGCGCCGTCGACAACCTTGGCGAAGATCTTGCTGGCACAGGGGCTATCGAGCTGGAACCGATAGCGGATTCGCGCGCGATCAGGTCATCCCGGACGTGACCCGCCGACTCGGGCAAGTCCTCAACCTGCAGCTGACCCAGGGCGGCGCCGACGAGCTCTGCTCTGTTACGCCACCTGGCGTACATCGTGACCTTTGATACACCCACGGTTGCCGCCACGCGCTCCATGGAGATTCCGGCGAGCCCTTCGGCCCCCAGCAGTTTCAACGTCATGTCGAGTCGGCCGCGTCCTTCGCCGGATCTCGCGGCCGTCCGCGCCGGGTTACCCTGTCTCCGCCGCTCACGGAGCGATTCTACAGAGCTTGTAATTCCCCGGTCGCGCTTTGCGGCTTGGCCGGACTCGGGATGGGAGCCGAGGACCTCGAACTATGCCGGTGCCACCACAGCTGGAACGTTAGGACGGCCGACCAGCCATCGTGCCACCGACCGGTGCCGGGGAAACAGGCGTCGGGGATGCGAATCTACAACCACGGCAATCGGTGAGAGTTCTCGTACGAGGCGCATCACGGTTTGGTGTGGCCTGCCCTCGGCCCAGGCGAAGGTCCACTCCACGGACGGCGTCAGGTCAAGGAGGCTGGCGACCTTCTCTCGCAGTTGATTCGCGGCGAGACGGTAGGCCTCCTCCCACATGTAGGGCGGTATCGCTACGTTCGCTGTACCGGCCCACCGGAGTCGTGAGTTCGTAACGTGCACGACGTGTAGACGGGCGTGCCGAGAAGCGGCAATCTCGGCGGCCAGCAGAATTGAGGTGAGACTGCCGACCCTGTCCTCGACTAGCGCTAGGACCACCGGCCGGGTATCTGTGCCGGGCGATCGCGGCGCCGCTCCCGATTGCTGTCCGATGTCCATGCCAATTTCCGCCTTCGGCTTCCAGGACAGCCGTCAGCTGTCCCCAGGGATCACGAGAATTGGAACGCCCTATCTGACAGCGTCAGCGTGATCTGCAGATTGCCTTCGTTGACTTGCCATGGCTGGAGCCGATAGGTCCGAATGCCGTTCGCGTGGAACGGATCGCTGTCAGCGATTTCTTCGGCCTCGCCTCGCGACTTAGCCCTGAGGATGAAGAGGCCGTGGCCGCTGAAGCGGTAGTCCTCGTCCAGAATCGGGCCCGCCGCGAACAGCCGTCCCGATCGCTCCTGGTCAACGACCCAGCGCTTGTGCGCGTCAAGATGGGGCCGCAGTTCTTCGGCCGACAGCCCGGCCGGCTCGGTGAAGCAGAGGAAAAAGACGAGCTGCGCGCCGGAGTGTCGCTCATCTGCCCGGGCTGCGGCCTGTTTGCTTGCTGTCATTGCGCTCTCCCCGGATCAGGTTGTTTAGTGATACTAAGCATATTATGAAGCAGCTATCAACTCAATGCGGGACAACCTTCTCGGTTGTTGCCGAAAATCCCCCTAATTATGGACTATTGTCACAGTCTTCGCTCCATGAGCAAGTTCTGACTGTTTCGCGCTGCTTGACTGGTCGCCGGGATGGATCTGGCCCGCGCTACGGCGAATGGATCGGTGGCCGGGTGCCCCGAGCGGACCCTCATGAGGCTTCATGGCCGGGTTCTCTGCCCTGGATCCGGCTCACGGTTCGGGCCCCGTACTCAGCCTGTACCAGTCAAGTCATCGATGTCAACTTATACTTCAACAAGTGTTTCACAATAGTTGACATAGCTGAACTGGGTCGTGTTCCATGGATGGCGACGCCCACGGTGGGGATCAGCCGCCTTCGTGACTAGCCAGGAGAAGCGATGCCGAACTTGCAGGTGCCATTGACCGCGAGCCCGGGTACGGGCAGCGTGGACTTCGAGGAGCGGGTTAACCTCGGCCGGCTGCGGGAGTACCGGATCGGCCGGGCGGCAGCGGCGCTGGAGCGGTCCGACCTCGGCGCTGTCCTTGTCTTCGACAACAACAACATCCGCTACCTCACCAGTACCTTCGTGGGCGAGTGGACCCGGGACAAGCTGAGCCGCTACGCGATCCTGACCCGGACCGGGGAGCTCATCCTCTGGGATTTCGGCTCAGCGTCACTGCACAACAAGCTCTACGCGCCGTGGCTGAAGCCGGAGAACTGCCTGGCCTCCTACACCACCATGCGCGGGGCGGTTCCGGCGGGGACCGATCTTCTGCGTGACGCCGTACGGGAGATCAAGGGCCGTCTGGCGGACGCCGGAGTGGGCGGCCTGCCGGTCGGGGTCGATGTCGTCGAGCCGGCCATGTTGTTCGAGCTGCAGCACCAGGGCGTTGACGTGCGCGACGGGCAGCAGCTGATGCTGACCGCCAGGGAGATCAAGTCCCGGGACGAGATCATGCTGCTGAACACCGCCGCCGCGATGGTCGACGGTACCTACCAGGACGTCGCGGCCGCGCTCAAGCCCGGCGTCCGGGAGAACGAGATCGTCGCGCTAGCCAGCAAGAAGCTCTACGAACTGGGCTCCGATGACGTGGAATCCATCAACGCGGTCTCCGGCGAGCGCTGCAACCCGCACCCGCATAACTTCTCCGACCGCCTGATCCGCCCGGGCGACCAGGCGTTCTTCGACATCATGCACTCCTACAACGGCTACCGCACCTGCTACTACCGGACGTTCAGCGTGGGAGCCGCCACCCCGTCGCAGCGGGACGCGTACACGAAGGCGCGAGACCTCATCGACGCGGCCATCGCCGCGATCAAGCCGGGTGTCTCCACTGACGAGGTTGCCCGGCTGTGGCCGGCGGCCGCGGACTTCGACGCCGTCGACGAAAGGGCGGCATTCGGGCTGCAGTTCGGACACGGCCTCGGGCTGGCGCTGCACGAGCACCCCATCATCAGCCGGCTGGTCTCGCTGGATCACCCGGTAGAGATCCGCGAGGGCATGGTGTTCGCGCTCGAGACCTACTGGCCGGCCGCCGACGGCGTGTCCGCGGCCCGGATCGAGGAGGAGGTCGTGGTCACTCCGGAGGGAGCCGAGGTCATCACCAGGTTCCCCGCCCAGGAACTGTTCGTCGCCAACGCGTACTGAGGCCTTGGGAGCTCGTCAATGAAGATAGCCATCGCCGGCGCCGGGGTGGGCGGGCTGAGCGCCGCCATCTTCCTGCGGCAGGCCGGTTTCGACGTCGATGTCTACGAGCAGGCACCGGAACTGTCCGCGGTCGGCGCCGGCCTGCGCCTTTCGCCGAACGGGCTAGGGCTGCTCAGGCGGGCCGGCCTCGGCCCCGACCTGGAATTGGTGGGGGTGCGCCCGGAAGTCGCCTGGGAGCTGCGCCGCTGGCACAGTGGCGAGACTATCTGGCGCGGGCAGTTCGACACACTGGACGACGAGGCGCGTCATCTGCTCATCCACCGGGCCGACCTGCTTGACGTCCTGCTGGGCCACCTAGCCGGCCCCGGGCCGTTCCTTGGGCGGCGGCTGATCCATCTTGAGCCGGGCGACGTGAGCGCCGGCATCCGCGCCCGGCTGGAGTTCGGCGACGGCCCGCCCGCGGAAGCAGACGTGGTCATCGGCGCCGACGGCATCCATTCCCTGGTCTGCGACCGCTTCATGCCATCCCAGCCGCCGACGCCATCCGGTCACGCGGCGTTCCGGGCCACGGTACCGATTGAGGAGACCACGTTCTTCGGCGCTCCCGCCGCGGGGATGGTGTGGATGGGCCCGGGCAAGCACTTCGTCGCTTACCCGGTGTCAAGCGGGCGCCTGATGAACATTATCGGCGTGGTTCCCGCCTCAGCGCGGGACGAGGAGTCGTGGAGCGCCGACGGTGACCGGGACGAGCTCCTCGCGGCTTTCGCCGGCTGGGACAAGGCCGTCCTGGGCATGATCAGCCAGGCCGCAGAGCTGAAGCGGTGGGCGCTAATGCACAGGGTGCCCCTGACACGCTGGACCTCCGGACCCGTCGCGGTCCTCGGCGACGCGGCCCACCCGATGCTCCCGCACCTCGCCCAGGGCGCATGCCAGGCCATTGAGGATGCCGCCTGCCTGACCTCGGTGCTGTCCGGCATAAGCGCGCCCGCCGATGTCCCGGCGGCGCTGGCCCGCTATGAGGAATTCAGGCGCCCGCGGGCGAGCCGGATCCAGGTGATGTCACAGTCCACGGGCGAGTCCTACCATCTGCCCGACGGCCCCGCCCAGCAGGCGCGCGATGCGCGGCTGGCTGCGGAGGGCATGCCCGCGCAGCAGTGGATCTACGACCACGACGCGGCAGCTGTCAGCTGACCGGCAGGTCAGGCCGCCCCGCACGGGGGAGGAGTATTCATGCAGACAGTTGCCATCTTGGGTCTCGGCAAGATGGGCGCGGCCATGTCCGCCACCATCGCCGCGGCCGGGTTTCCGCTGGTCGTCTATAACCGGACGGCCGCGACTGCCCGCCTGCACGCCGACCGGATCGGTGCCGAAGTCGCGGCCACGCCGCGCCGGGCGGCCCGGTCCGCGGACATCGTCATTACCATGCTCGCCGACGAAGTCGCGCTCGACGAGGTGTACCACGGTCCCGACGGGGTCCTGGCCGGCCTGCGGCCTGGAGCTGTTGCTGTCGACATGGGCACGAGCGGCCCCGAAGTCATCGGCACGCTAGCGCCGGAGGTGACCGCCGTTGGCGCCTTCCTCCTCGATGCGCCGGTCTCCGGCAGCACCGCCGCCGCCCAGGCTGGGACGCTGGCGATCCTCGTCGGCGGCGACCCCGCGGCGCTGACGAAGGCCCAGCCCGTCTTCGACGCGATGGGATCGGCGACCTACCACGTAGGCGCGGTCGGCGCCGGCGCGGCGATGAAGCTGGCGCTGAACGTGATCGTGCACGCGACCGGCCAGGCCCTGGCCGAGGCCCTAGTGCTGGCCGAGCGCTCGGGTATTTCCACCGCCACCGCCTACGAGGTCTTCGCGCAGAGCGCGGTCGCCTCACCGGTGCTCGCGTTCCGGCGGGACAAGTTCATGGACCCTGAGGGAGCACCGGCGACGTTCCAAATATCGCTCGCGCGCAAAGACCTTCAGCTCACCCGCGCACTCGCGCAGACGGTGGGTGTGGCGCTCCCCCAAGCCGAGGCCACCATGTCGGCCCTTCAGGCTGCCGCCGACTCAGGCCGCGACGCGGACGACGTCACCGCCGTGGCGGCATACCTGCGCGACCGCGCCCGGCAATCACCGGGTCCCGGCAACCTCTAGGAGAAAATGCGAGGCGAAATGGTATCTGTCGAGGCGCGCGAGCGGAGCGTCGACGTTCTGATCGTCGGAGGCGGCCCGGTCGGGACCGCGCTGGCTATCGAGCTCGGCAACCGGGGAGTGACCTGCCAGGTGGTGGAGCGGCGGACGTCGAGGACGCCGCAGCCGAAGGCCAAGCTGACCAATATCCGCAGCATGACGCTCATGCGGCGATGGCAGCTTGCCGACGAGGTGCGCTCGGCGGCACCGTTGCCGGAGAGCTTCCCCTCCGATATCGCGTTCGTCACGAGGCTCACTGGGTGGGAACTGCACCGGTTCCCGAACGCGATGTCAACGGCGCTAGATCGCGACCAGCGGTATCCAGAGGCTGCCCAAGAGGTGCCTCAGAACGTGCTGGAGGACGTGCTGCGGGCCCGGGTGCACAGCCTGCCCAACGTCACCTGGTCGGCCGGGGTGGCCGCGGAACAAGTCGAGCAAGCGGAAGGCCACGTCGTCGTGCACGCCACCGAGCTGGCGACTGGCGCCCGCCTGCGGATTCGATGCCGGTACCTGGTCGGCTGCGACGGAGCGAACTCGCTCGTCCGGCAGCAGGCCGGCATCGCGATGGACGGTGACGAGGTGCTGGCCCACAACGTCGCCGCCGTCTTCCGGGCGCCCGCGCTGTGGTCGGTCCATGACAAGCGGCCCGCTATGCACTACTGGCTGGTGAACCCGGAAACGCCCGGGATCCTGGGGCCGCTCGACTCGTCCGAGCTGTGGTGGTTCCACCTCAACGAGGCTCCGGCCGGAGGGCGGCTGCCGGACGCTGAGGTCCGGCGGCTGTTCTTGCGCGCGGTTGGCCGGGAGGTCCCCTGCGAACTGGTCGCCAACGGCCCGTGGACCGCACAGCGGCTGATCGCGCAGCGGTACCGCCAGGGACGCGTCTTCTTGCTCGGCGATGCCGCCCATCTCCATCCCCCGATGGGCGGATACGGGATGAACATGGGCATTGGCGACGCGGTGGATCTGGGCTGGAAGCTGGCGGCCGTGCTCCATGGCTGGGGCGGCACGGAGCTCCTGGACAGTTTCCAGACTGAACGCCGGTCACTTCACCAGCGAGTGATCGACGAGGCCGCGCGTAATTTCGCGTGGAACGGCAACCAGCTGTCAGTCGCCGGACTCGAGGAGCCAGGGGCAGCCGGCGACCGGCTGCGGCAACAAGCGGCGGACACCGTACGGACGCAGAAGGCGCGTGAGTTCGCGAGCATCGGCGTGCAGCTCGGCTATCGCTACGAGGGATCGCCGGTCATCGTGCCCGACAATACGGAGCCGACGCCTTACGAGGTGAGCACGTACGTGCCGACGGCCCGGCCCGGGCACCTCGCCCCGCATGCCTGGCTTGACGACGAGCGCTGCCTCTACGACCTGTTCGGCCCCGACTTCACGTTGCTGCGCCTCGGCGTCAGCCCGCCGGATGCCGAGCCGCTGCTGCGCGCGGCCGCCACTGCGGGCGTCCCGCTGCGGGTCCTCGATCTGCCCAGCCCGGAGCTCCGTGACCTGTACCAGGCGCGGATGGTGCTTGTCCGCCCGGACCAGCAGGTGGCCTGGCGCGGAGACGCGCCCGACCAGCCGGGGTACGTCATCAGCCGCGTGCGGGGTTCCGGCGTGCCGGGGCCGAGGACGCCCTGAGATGAGTCTTCGCGGAGCCGGCGGCGCCCTCTTTAAGGGGAGGCGCCGCCGGCGCCTGGCGATAGTGTCCGCCCGGCGCTCAGGCGGCGGCGGTCGGGCTGACGATGATGTTACTGAAGCCGCCGGCTCGGACGGTGGCCCGGTCGATCGCCTCGTTGACCTGCTCCAGTGGATAGGTCCGGTGCTCGAGCTGGCTCAGATCGAGGATGCCCGCTTCGGCCAGGCGGGCCATCTCCTGGCCTTCGCCGGCGGTGAACCAGTTGGAGCCGATTAGGCGCAGCTGCTGGTCCATCATTGAGTGGACGTCGATCGGGACCGCGCCGGCGACCGCGCCGACGTTGACCGCGACACCGCCGCGGGCCAGGGAGCGCATCCCGGCGAGGAAGGGCTCATGCGGGGCGCCGGGGCCGAGCGCGTCGATGTAGATGTCGACCCCGCGGCCGTCGGTTTGCGAACGGATCCACGCATCCACCGGGCCGTCGTTGAGTGAGTGGGTGCGGATGCGCCCGGCTCCGAGCTTTTCGACCTGCGCCAGCAGGGTGTGGTCGCGCCCGGTTCCGTAGAGCTCCGTGACTCCGAACGCGGGGGCGAATAGGGCCGCGCTGAGGCCTAGGGCGCCGCTGATCCCGTTGACCAGGATCGTCTTGCCGGGTGCGGCGCCAGCCTTGCGCAGCGCCGCGTACATCGTGCCGAGATAGCCGAACCGCGCCCCGGCTTCGAACGAGACCTGGCCGGGGAGGCCGACCAGCGCGTACGCGGGGGCAATCTGGTACTCAGCGAACGAACCGGGGTAGCGGTCGAGTAGCCGTACTGAGCTGGGACTAAAGCCGAAGTAGCCGGCGAAGGCGAAACTCTCGCAGTTGATGGTGTCCCGGTTGCGGCAGGAGAGACAGGAACCGCAGGAACGGCCCGGGTTGACGTAGACCCGGTCCCCGGGCTCGAAGGTCGTCACCTGCTCGCCAACCTTCTCGACCACGCCCGCTGTGTCGAGCCCGAAGATCGCGGGCAGCGTCGGCAGTGGCAGGTGCGGAAACTGTGCAGGCCAGTGATTCAGGATGTTGGGCATATTCGGAACGATGCTCACGGCGTGCACCCGTACGCGGACATCGTCTGGCCCTGGCTCGGGAACCGGCACCCGCTCAAGGCGCATCGGCTCGCTGACCCGGTACATCCGCGCAGCTCGCATCGTCGCACTCACAGTCTGGTTCTCCTTGCTTCTCTTGTTCGAGGCGGTGGTTGGGTCTGGTCCGCTATCGCCATTGGTAGGCCGGGATCTCCGAGCGAGCGGTGATCCAGCGGGTGGTGGTATACGCGTCGATGTTCGCCGTGGGGCCACCGAAACGCGCTGGCGTACCTGAGTCGCCGATGCCGCCAAAGGGCGCGTTGGCCGTATCGTTGACCGGCTGGTCGTTGACATGCGCGACCCCGGTCGGTATCTGGTCGGCCATGCGCAGCCCGCGTGCGACATCCGCCGTGAGGATGCCCAGGGAAAGACCGTAGGCGCTATCCCGGGCAAGCTCGATCGCGCTCTCCGCCGTCTTGAACGAGGTGACTGAGGCGACCGGGCCGAACACCTCGGTGTCGTAGCAGGGGACGCCCGGCCCGGCATCGGCAAGCACGGTGGGCTCGTAGAACAAGCCCTTGTAGCGGCCTCCCGTAGTGAGCCGGGCACCTGCGGCGCGGCTCTCGGTGACGACGGCGTGGACGTGGTCGCGCTGCCGCTTGTCGATGAGGGGGCCGATGGCGACGTCCGGTTCCTCGGGGTTACCCGCTTTCAGGGCACTGGCGCGCTTGGTCAGCTGCTGCACGAACGGCTCGTAGAGCGATTCGTGCACCAAATGACGCCCGCTGGCCATGCACACCTGCCCGGCGTGGAAGAAAGTGCCCTGCAGCGCAGCCCCGACGGCCCGGTCCAGGTCGACGTCGTCGAGCACGATGAGGGCGGAGTTGCCACCGAGTTCGAGGTGCTGGTGGATGAACCGGCGCCCCGCCTGCTCGCCGATGACCCGGCCGACTCCGGTAGAGCCAGTGAACGACACCGCCTGGACGTGACGATCGGCGACAAGCGCCGCGCCAGCCGCGGCGTCGCCCGGCGCCACGCCGAGCACTCCCGCGGGCAGGCCGGCTTCCTCGAACACGCGGGCCAGGGACACTCCACCCGAGACGGGGGTGCGTGGATCGGGCTTGAGCACGACGGCGTTGCCCAGGGCCAGGGCCGGGGCGACGGAGCGGATCGACAGCTTCAGGGGCGCGTTGGCCGGGGCGATCACTGCCACCACGCCGACCGGGACTCGCCGTGTCATGCTCAGCAGCGGCCCGTTGGCCGGCAGCACCTCTCCGGTCGGCAGCGAGGAGAGGCCCGCAGCCTCCAGGCATTCCTCCGCCGCGCTGCGTACCTCGTATGCGGCCTTCCAGCGGACCGCCCCGGTCTCCCGGACCAGCCACCTCGAGACCTCGTCCGCGTGCTCTTTCCACAGCTCCGCCGCGCGCCGCAGAACGGCCGCACGTTCGCCATGGGGCCGGGCGGCCCAGTCCGCTTGCGCCTGCGCGGCGACACCAGCGATATCGGCGATGTCTTTTGGGCTCGCCATCCCGACCTCGGCCAGCCTGGCTCCGGTCGCGGGGGAGTCCACGACGATCGTGCCGCCGCTGGAGGGCCGCCACGTGCCGTCGAAGATGCTGCCGGTCCAATCACCGTCGGCTAGCAGTGACATCTGCCTCTCCTCTTGGTCGGGCGCGACTGACACTATCGAATGCTAGGTACTTCTATTGCGATCGTCAATATTTTGCACAATGTTGATAAGCCACGGCGACGTCTCCCCAGGTGGACCTCGACATCGAGGGCATGGCGACTGGCCCCGCGCGGCTGGAGTCGTGGGAGGCGTAGGCTCCGGGAACGGCCGCTGGAGCTAGAGTGCTTCCAGTCTCAACTGCCCTGACGGGCTAGTCGACGGGCAACGTTGACGTACTCCATGAGGAGGGAGCTGCGCCGTGAACGTTCCCAGGCCAGGCATGAGGACGCGGGCGTGATCCCGCGGAGGGGAACGCGGGTGATCGGGGCGATTGAAGTAGCTGGCGGCTGAGAGGGGAGCACGATGACTCCGCCGCCTGCGGCGACGTGCTCGAGCGTTTCCTCTAGCCGACATCGACGTACTGCGGCAGGGCAACGCCAACGCCCTCGACCCGATGATCGGACCCGAAGACAAGAGGCTTAACCGGATGCTCAACAACCGGGCCATCGTCAACGCCTGCATTCCCTACGACCGGGTCATCGACAAGTCATTCCCGCCGGTGGCTCAATCTTCCGCAGAAGCTGTGGCAGCGGTCCGCGCGAAATGGCCGGCGCTCTTCGGCGACCGCTGAGCCCGGACCTCGTCCCTTGTCACCTTAACGCACAAGATCCTTGCTTTTGCCTCTCGGCGTGACATAGTCTGACCTAAACGCACAAGTGCTCTGCGTTTAGGTCAATGTGCGGGAGCGCTTCATGAACGAACGGCACGACGTGATCATCGTCGGGTCCGGGCCGGTCGGCCTGATCACGGCCCTAAAGCTGGCGCGTGCCGGCGTCAGCGTTGTCATAGTGGACAAGCTGCCGAGCGTCATGACGGCTCCGCGCGCCGTGAGTTACCTGTGGCCGAGTTCGCTGGTCCTCGACGATATCGGCGTCCTCGGCGAGGCGATCGACGCGGGAGTCGTCAAGAACGGGCTTGAGGTCCGCAGGCCGATCACCGGCGCCATCAGCAGGGTCTGGCTCAGCTGCCTCGAGGTTGAGGCGAGCGGCCCCCGTTCGACCTCAACCTCGGACAGGACGTCCTCGCGGGCATTCTTGTCAGGCATCTGGCCGGGCATGACAATGTCCAATTGCGCTGGGACTGCGAGGTCACCGGCGTAATCCAGACTGACGGTGAGGTGCGCGTCGCTCTTGAGACTCCGGCCGGCCCGGAGCAGGTCCGCGGCTCCTGGCTGGTCGGCGCCGACGGGGCATCCAGCACGGTGCGGCAGTCGCTCGGCCTGCCCTTCGCGGGCTTCACGTGGCCGGACCGGTTCGTCGCCACGAACATCTACTACGACTTCGCCGCGCACGGACACGGGCCAGCCACTTACGTGAGCGACCCCGTGCACTGGGCGTTCATCATCCAGATCAACAAGGAGGGCCTCTGGCGGCTCGCCTACGGCGAGGACGCCAGCCTTTCCCCCGGCGGCCTCCGGGAGCGCATGAGCGAGCCTGCCCGGGCGATCCTCCCTGATCCCGGCCAGCCTTACCAGCTGGACTCGATCAGCTCCTACCGGATACACGAACGGTGTGCCAGCACATTCCGCGCCGGGCGCATGCTGCTCGCGGGTGACGCCGCCCATATCTGCAACCCGTCCGGGGGATACGGGCTACTCGGGGGAATCTACGACGCTAACGCGCTCGCCGTCTCGCTGATCGCGGTTCTCGAGGGCAGGCGCGACGAGACCGTGCTGGACCGCTATGCCGACGAGCGCCGGGCCGTCTTCCTGGAGAAGACGTCGCCGCGGGCAGCACAGTTCAAGAGCGGAATGATGGATCCTGAGGGAATAAGGCAACTGCATGCGTTCGCCGCCCGGGCCGCTGCTGATCCGGCTGTCATGCGCGAGTTCGTTTCGCTGCCGCAGGACCTGGTCGGCACCTTCCCTATCGGTCCAAACGCAAAGCTTGAGTAAAACGCACAGCTAGTTGAGTAGTTCCGTTGTCCGAGCTGTTGCGCGGGGCGGCGCACCTGCGATCCGCCGCCCGAGTAGGCGGCGGACCGCTCGCAAGCACCTGACCGGCATGGTCCGTATCTGCCCTAACGGCCGGGTTACCGCAAGCGGTTGAGGGCCGCACTGCCGCTGCTCAAGCGCATGATCCGAGAGCTCTAGGCAATCAGCCCGGGATCGGCCCGCGGGTGCCTGAGCTCGATGTCGTGCCGGACGGTGCGCTCCAGTCCGGTGATGTGCAGTGTGCTGGCGGCCGGCGGGTAGCTGCTGATGATTGCGGTGTACTCGCCGTCGGGGAGGCCCTCGATCACGTACTGGCCGGCCTCGTCGGTGCCGGCGGCCGCGACCACGGCGCCCGTGGTGTTCACCAGCGTGATCCGGGCGTCCGGTACCGGGTGACCGCCGCTGGCCGTGGTGACGGTGCCGGTCAGGGTCGGCGTGGCCCGGATGCCTCCGCCGTCGAGGCCATGGACGCGGCCGCGGGCTCTTGCCCCGCCTGGGCCGCCAGGAATGGCCGGCCCTGGGGGGACGGTGTCGTAGTCGGTGACAGGCAGTCCCAGGCGCTCGGCTATCTGCGCCATGGTGCCGTCGATGAGCATCAGGTCTAGGATGGCGAGCCGCGCTGGGTGCGCGATGCCGGAGGACTCCTCGGTGCGGCGCTCGGCCTGGTCGAACAGCGCCGATGACCGGATGTAGACCCCGTCCGTGGTCCCGGACAGGGCCCCGGTGACCGCGTCCATGGACTGCTTAAGGACCGCACTGGACAGCTGGATGCCCGGGCGCGTGGCGGCGTCAAGCGACCCGGCTCTCTGGGTATCGGCGGCCAGGTTCCGGCTGTAGTTCCGGGCCGCGTAGGCCAGGCGCAACGCCTGGCCTACGCCCTCGTCGATGGCGCCGGTAAGCGTGCGCCGCAGCGGCTTGGCCGTCGCTGTCAGGGCCTGGTAGGCGGCGTCCACGGCGCGGGCGTCAGACCGCAGCGCCGCCCCCAGGCCGTCGTCTTCGCCGAGCAGGTGCTCGCTGGAGTCGCCTGCCAGCCGCGAGACCGCCTGAACCAGGTCCCGGAACGCGAGACTCAGGACCCGGCGGGTGCGAAGCGGGAGCACTAGCGTCACCACGACAATGGCGACGGCCGCGCCGACAGCCGTCTCCTCCAGGCGGAGCAGCAAGAGCGCGTTGGAGAACTCGCCCAGCTCCTGATAGAGCTGGGAGACCATCACAGTGATCCCGATGACCATCAGACTGTAATTGATCCGCATCACGTAGACGGCGAAGAAGAAGGCGGCCAGTATCACCACGATGGACCAGTAGGCGTCGTGCCCGGAGGCAGAGACGAGCAGCGAGCCAGCGACGATGCCGACCACCGTGCCGGCTATCCGGAAGCAGGCCTTGCGGACCTGCTCGCCGGTGGTGTTGGCGCCCAAGAAGGTGAAAAGGGCAGCCAGGACGGCCCAGTAGAAGCGACCCGGGGACAGCACGTCGCCCAGGGCGGCGGCCGCGCCGACGGCGAGCCCCACCTGGATCGCGGTGCGGGTGTAAGGAGCCAGCCGGGCCCGGTCGCCCCGCCGGGCGCCGGACTCGCGTGAGGCAGCGCTGCTGACGTGGGCCGAGCCGGGCAGCCACCCGCCGTGGAGCCGGACCGACGGCTGGAAGGCGCCCTCCCCTTCGCCTGCCGTGCCGAGGGCCGTCCACTCGGTAATGGCGTCGGCCAGGGCGGTGACGGAACCGGCGAAACGATGGATGACCACGACGGCGGCCCGGTCCTCGCCGGGCGGGGCGGCCCCTGTTCCCGGGAGCAGGCTAGTCAGCCTGCCAGCATGGGCTTTGGCTCCCTCGCGATCGCCGCGGATCAGGTCACGTAGCGCCAGGCGGGCCTCGACCCGCTGTGCGGCCGAGAGGCCAGCGGCGGCCATGGCCTCGGCGAATCGGGCGATATTGGCGAGGGCCAGCTCGGCGTCGAAGAGGCGCTGGTGCAGCAGCTGTGCCGCCCCGTCGGCGGGCACTGCGCCCGGATCCCCGAGGTGGGCATCGATCATCAGAGCGGCCTCATTAAGCCGTAGGAGTTGGCGGTGCAGCGGACGGGCATCTCGTTCGGTGTGCCGGGGGCCGTCGAGCAGCCCGAGCGCCAGGGCGGCCACCTTGCGGACCCGGGCCGCATATGAGCGCTGGGTGCGTCGCAGCGCCCTGGCCGCGCGCGGGTAGAAGAAGACAAACCGCACGGCGATGGCGGCGGCGGTGGCGAGTTCGATCTCGGCGACGAGCCAGCCAAGGTCATGCAGAGTGAGGACGGTGTGCAGCAGGTAGCCGGAAAAGTCCCCGAAGAAGAGCATCATCGCGATGGACCCGCGCGGTCCGAAGCGCCGGCCGTATGTACCGATGGCCACGACGACTGCGAAGGAGGCCAGAGCCGGGATCCGATAACCGCCGATCGCGATCCCAAGGGCCAGCGCCGCGATCATCGGGACGGGCAGCATCAGCAGGCTGATCAGCTGGCCGCTGGCAGTCTGGTCCACGACCTCCATGATCGACGTCAGCCCGACGGCGGCACCGAGCAGCATAGCGAGCACAAGCAGCTCATGGTCGGCCGCCGCTATCCTGGCCGCCTCCGCCGGGGGAAGCGCGGCACCGTGCGCCTGGATGTACAAGGCTTGCGTGAAATGGACGAAAAGTGCCTCGGCGCCGAGAATGGCGCCGATGACCAGAACGGCCTGCAGCCCAGCGCGGAGCCTGTTCAGCCCCGGATCCCACGCGGCGTAGCGGTCGGCCCACCCATCCCAGGCCCTCACCCGGCCGTCAGCCCATGGGACCGGCGGCCAGGCCACGGTAACGGGAGCTACGGTCTGGCGGTGATATCGGCCCCCCGAGAGTCCCCGGGCCGCCTGCTCGTCGCCTGTGTGCTGCGGCACGATATACCTCCAGCAATCGCTCAGGATCCGCGGGATAAGCCGGCTGGTGCCAGCGTCAGGCCGTTATGGCCGCGCTGGTCAGGGTGTGGATGGCTTCGGCGGTGGTGGTGATCTCGGCCAGCATGCCCAAAGAAGCGATGTCGGCGTCGTGGGCGCCGGGGTCGGCGGCGCTGCATGCGTCGGCGGCGATGATGGTGCGGTAGCCGAGGTCGACGGCCTGGCGGGCGGTTCCTTCCACCGCGGCGTTGGTCGCGACGCCGGCGAACAGCAGGGTGTCGATCCCGCGAGAGCGCAGGATGACGTCGAGCTGGCTGGAGGCGAATCCGCTCACCCGCTCGTGGGTGAGGGTGATGTCGCCGTCATGCGGGGTGAGCTGGGGGACGATCCGCGCCTTCTGGCTGCCGTCGACCAGGCACCTGGCCGCCAGGACCGTTTTGAAGAGGGGCGCGTTGGCGACCAGGCCCGGATAGCCAGGCGGCCAGGCGACGCGGGTGTAGACCGCGGTCGCGCCGGAGCGCCGGGTGGCGTCGAGCAGCTTGCCGACTTGAGCGATGACGTCCCGTTCGGCGGCCTGGGCCGCGAAGGCGCCGCCGAATGCGCCGTCCGCGGTGACGATGTCGTTCTGCATGTGAACCGCGATGACCGCGGTCCGTGACGGTGTGAGCTCCACGCTGATCTCCTGTCATTTAGGCACGACCCATTACCGCATCGTGTGCTCGCGTTCTAGCCCCATCGACATTAGTCATTATAATGTCGGTCGTCAATATTTTGCCTAATATAAAGGTATCGCTACCCAATGGACCGGAGCTTTACTCCTACACGATCCGCGCGACGTCGCGCGGCTCTCCCTCGATCGGTATCTCCCGCGGGAACACGAGGGTCGGCGTACGCGAGGCCGGCTCCCGGAACGGCGCCCGGTAGGCCTCCATCTCCTGCTCGCCGAGGCGGCGGAACATGCTGGCGGGAAGAATCGTCTCGACGAAGAAGTTCTCCTCGAACACCAGCCGCTCTCCCTCGGGCGAGCGCAGGCGCTGGAACGGCCCGCGCCGGTCCCCGAAGTCCGCCCAGGTCTTCACCTGGACGATCGCCTCCATGTAGGCGATGGCCGCGACCCGCTCCTGGTGACGGAAGGCCCACCAGAAGCCGAGCGCGGAGCCCCAGTCGTGGAGCACGAGGACGACCGGCTGATCCGGCACACGGCGTCGAATCAGGCATCGACGTACCTGGCGTGGTCGGCGAAGCGATACCGGCCGTCTGGGGCGGGGCCGGACCGGCCCATGCCGACGAGGTCAGGCGCCAGGCACCGCCGCTGGTCAGCAAGATAGGGGATGACGTTGCGCCACAGATAGGACGACGTCGGGTTGCCATGGAGGAAGACCGCCGCCCCGCCCTCTCCCACGTCGACGTAGCTCATGTCGGTACCGCCGACAGCGACGCGTTCACGATGATGCTGATCCTGAGCTTGCACTTCCATTTCCGCTCCACCCTCATAGATGCCAGGTCGGTCCGTCTGCGCGTCCTCTGGGATATCCGGCAGATCCGCCCGTCAGGCGCCAGCGCCTGCCAGCGTCGCCGCTCCCTGTGCCGACGCGCTTGGCTCCGATGCCCAAGGCTGTCGCTGCACTTTGGGCGTATCGCCCAACGCGTCCGTACATGACCGCGGGCTGCGGACCGCCGGTGCGGTGGTTGGCTTGCTTGGCGCTGAGCGTGCGGTCATCCGCCGGTGAGGTGGGTGATGCCCGCGACCACGATGTCGACGGTCATGGTGACGTCGATGTCGTCTAGGGGTTCGCGGGTGATGTGGGTGCGGCGGTAGTTCGGCCCGGTGAGCAGGTCGAGGACCAAAGCGGAATCGACGTCGGCGATCAGTTCTCCGCGGGCACGGGCGCGGGCCAGAATGACCGTGCAGTGCTCGGCGCGTGCCCTCCAGTGGATCTGGGGCAAGCTGGCCAGGCTCTCGTCCTGCGATCGCATGAGCGCGACCAGGATTTGGCCGAACGGTGACCGTAGCACGGCGAGGATGTCTTCGAGCAGCTCGATCAAGTCGTTCCGCAGGTTGCCGGTATCCGGGAGCCTCGCCGATATGTCGACGGCATCGGCAACCATGTCTTCGATGAGGGCTCGGCGGTTCTTCCAGGAGCGGTAGATCGTGGTGTGGTGTACACCTGCCCGCGCGGCGACGGCCGAGACGGTCACGCCTTCCACTCCATCTTCGGCCAGGATCTGCGCGGTCGCCTCCTGGACCTGTCGGCGCACCCGGGCCGTGCGACCGCCGGGTCGTCGTTGCGAGATGCTCATCCCTGATCATGCTAACGCACAAGATCCTTGCCTTTGTGTTCGACGCGCCTTAGCCAGCGCGTGCGGGATGCCGGCGTACCCGGGCCGTGAGTCAGTCAGGTAGCCCTGTCTGTCATCTTGTCAACTAAAACAAAACATAAATTGAAGTATAGATTGACATTGGGGGAAGGGCTGCGGCACCCTGGAAGCGGGGCGAGGCGTGAAGCCCGCACCGGGAACAGCACTACAGATCGGAGCCGCCGTGTACAGCTTTACCGTCGTGTACACCGTCTCTCAGGACGACAGGGAAGCGGTGGCGGACGCACTGCGCGCCATGACCACGCACAGCCGTGCCGAGCCGGGAGTCATCGACTACAGGGCGCATGTCCGCCCCGACGCCCCCTGTACGTTCATGGTCTACGAGGTGTACGACACGCCTGAATCGTTCGCCGAGCACAGGAAGACCGACCACTTCGCCAAGTACTTCCACGGCGTCGTCAGCCCCGCGGCGCTGACCCGGGACTTCGTCGAGTACTCAGCCCTGGAGCCCGCCTGACGACTCCGGCCTCGGCCACTGGCCGACAGACACGGTTGGAGCGCTACTAAACAGGGTGTTTAGTGTGAGTATGCTGCCAGACATGACCATGGCGAATGTCAACCTGGACGAGTTCGATGCCGGTTCTCAGCGGCAGCGGATCCGCGACCTTCCTGCCGAGAAGGTGCACGAGGAACTGGGTGCGAGGCTGCGCGCCGAGCGACTGAAGAAACACAAGACTCTCCGCGGGCTGGCCGCCGAGGTCGGGATCTCCCCGAGTGCCATCTCTCAGATTGAGAGAGGCAGGTCGAAGGCCTCTGTGGACACGCTGTACAGCATTGTCGGCTGCCTGGGGATCTCGCTGGACACCTTGTTCGGCGAGGAGACAGCCCGCGCGCAGGCTGCGCCTGCCGCTCCGCCGTCCGGCACGACACCGGTGTGCCACGCCGAACAGCGCCAGGCGATTGACCTGGAATCCGGTGTCCAGTGGCAGAGGCTGACGAGCACCACCGACAGCCAGGCCGACTTCCTTTACGTGATTTACCAGGTTGGCGGCGCGTCGTCGGCCAACGGCGCATTCGTGCGCCACCAGGGCCGAGAGTACGGGCTCGTGCAGCGTGGACGCTTGCGGGTCAACCTTGGCTTCGAGAGGTACGAGCTCGGGCCGGGCGACTCTATCTCTTTCGACTCCAATACCCCCCATCGCCTCGAGAACGTGGGCGATGAGCCAGTGCACGCCGTGTGGTTCTCCCTGAGGGGGGAGGACGGCCAGGCGGGCCCTCCTGAAGATTAGGAATCCTGATGCAGTCCACTGACGTCCTTCCCCTGAACCTCCTCGACGCCTATCGCCTTATGATCACCATCAGGCGATTCGAGGAACGCTGCCTGAAGCTCAGCCATGACGGCGTCATCGCCGGCTCCGTCCACCTGTGCCTGGGGCAGGAGGCGATCCCCGCCGGCGCTCTCGCGGCGCTGGGCGAAGCGGATCGCGTGCTTCCGACCTATCGCGGTCATGGATGGGCAATCGCGTGCGGGGTGCCGGTCGTGGACCTGCTTGCCGAAATATGCCATCGGGCGGGCGGGCTCAACGGCGGTCGCGGCGGGTCGGCGCACCTGTCGTCGCCCGCGCACCGGCTCCTGGGCGAGAACTCGATCGTCGGCGCCGGAGTCCCGATCGCCGCCGGGGTCGCGCTGGCCGCCGACCGGTTGGAAACGGGCGGCGTCGTGATCGCCTCCATCGGGGACGGGGCGATGAATCAGGGCTCGGTCCACGAGGGGATGGTCTTTGCCGCCGCGAACAAGCTGCCGCTGGTCATCGTCTGCGAGAACAACGGCTGGGCCGAGATGACACCGTCGTCGATGACCTCATTCACGGAGAACCTCGCCGACCGTGCGGCCCCCTACGGGATCGCCGCGGCCACGGTGGACGGCAACGACCCCGCCGCCGTGTACGTCGCGGTGGCCGCAGCGGCGGCCCGAGCGCGGGCGGGCGAGGGCCCCACGCTGATCGAGGCGAAGACCGCGAGGCTCACCGGCCACTACACCAGGGACACCGAGCATTACCGACCGAAGGACGACACGCAGAGCGCGCAGGCTGGCGATCCGCTGCCGCGGCTGCGCGAGTCGCTGGTCGCGAGCGGGGTCGCGACGGGGGACCTGGACGAGCTTGAGGCCCGGCTCGCCCGCGAGATCGACGCCGCTACCGAAGCGGTGCTGGCGATGCCGGACCCGGACCCGGCCACGGCACGCGAGCACGTCGTGGCGCACCCGGGCCCGCTGCCGGCCGCCGGGACCGGCGATGTAGCCGGGCCGCGCGAGATGACCTACTGGAAGGCGATCAACACGGCGCTCGGCGAAGAACTCTCACAGCGCCCCGAGTTGCTTGTCTATGGTGAGGATGTCGGGGCCGGCGGGGGAATCTTCGGCGTGACCAGGGGGCTGCAGAAGCAATTCGGCGCCAGGCGGGTCTTCGACACCCCGATCGCCGAAAGCGCCATCCTGGGCTCGGCCGTCGGCGCGTCGCTCGCGGGCGCCCGGCCGGTCGTCGAGATCATGTGGGGCGACTTTCTCTGGGTGGCCTTCGACCAGATCATCAACCAGGCGTCTAATGTCCGCTACGTCAGCCGCGGAGCGCTCAATGCCCCGATGACCGTCCGGCTCCAGCAAGGCGCTACCCCCGGCAGCTGTGCCCAGCATTCCCAGAGTCTGGAGGCGATCCTCGCCCACGTGCCGGGCATCAAAGTCGGGGCACCCGCCACGCCCGCCGACGCGTACGCGATGACCCGGGCTGCCATCGCCAACCCCGACCCCGTCATCCTGGTCGAGTCTCGGGAGCTTTACCTGAATAAGGGAGAGGTCAGCCCGGGCACCGCCCGGGAGCCGGTCGGCGGTGCCCGGTTCCGTCGTCACGGAGACGCGCTCACGATCATCACCTGGGGGCCCATGGTGCTCCGGGCGCTGGCCGCGGCCGACACTCTCGCTGGTTCGGGGATCGAGGCGGGAGTGCTGGACCTACGGTGGCTCAATCCCATCGATGATGAGGCCATCGCGCAGGCCGTCAGCGAGGGCGGCGGCCGGGTGCTCGTCGTCCACGAGGCCAACCGCACGGGCGGCCTTGGAGCTGAGATCGCGGCCAGGATCGCGGAGGTGCACCTGGACGAACTGGATGCCCCGGTCGCCAGGCTCGCCGCGCCCGATACCAGGATTCCCGCCGCGCCTACCCTCCAGCAGAGCCTCATCCCGGGACCCGCGGCGATCGTGGCCGCGGCGCTGGAACTAGTCGGCGCCGCGGTTCCCGCAACGTAGGAACCGCGGCTTGTTTCAGCGGGCCGGCTGGCTACTGGAGCCAGTCCGCGGCCAGGCGTGCTCCGGCCCGCTCGGCCAGTTCTCCAGCCCGGGCCAGGTGATCTTCGTCCGGGCTGGCCAGATCGGTCAGGCTGTAGGCGGCGCAGAAACCCGCCTCGCGCCACTCGTGTTCGCTCAATTCGACTCGGCCGGCGACGGCTGCCACGGGGACGCCAGCCGTGGCGGCCGCCGCCGCGATCCCGGCGGGAGCCTTGCCGTTGAGCGTCTGCGCGTCCAGGCAGCCTTCTCCGGTCACGATCAGGCGGGCGCCGCGGACTGCCTGGTCAAAGCCCAGCAGGCCGAGCAGTACGGCGATGCCGGGCTGTATGCGGGCGCCCAGGAGGGCGAGGCCCGCGAAACCGATCCCGCCCGCGGCACCCGCTCCTCTCGTGCCGCTCCTGTCGACGCCAGTGCGGCGGCGCACGACGTCCGCCCACTGTCGCAGGGCCGCGTCGAGGACCATGACATCCTGCGGGCTCGCGCCCTTCTGCGGGCCGTAGACGGCGGCGGCGCCATGGTCGCCGCATAGGGGACTGGTGACGTCGCAGGCGAGGATGATCTCGACACCCGAAACCAGGTCCGACAGGGGCTTCAGCCGAAGGTCATCGAGGTCGCCGAGGGCCGCGCCGCCACGGGGGAGATCCGCTCCGGCGCAATCGCGGAGGCGTGCCCCCAGGGCCTGGGCCATTCCGGCGCCGCCGTCGGTGCAGGCACTGCCGCCGAGGCCGAGGATTACCCGGGTGCAGCCGGCCTCGATGGCGTGCCGGATGAGCTCCCCGGCGCCGTAGCTGGTCGCGGTGAGCGGCGCGGGGGTGCCGCCGGGCAGGAGCGCGAGGCCGCATGCCTGGGCGGACTCCACGATGGCGGTACCTCCGCTGATGGCGATCGCCGCCTCGCGCGGCTGGCCGGTCGGGCCGGTCACCGGCACCCGGAGTTCTCGATAGCCGGCTGCCAGTGCGGCATCCACGGTGCCCTCGCCGCCATCCGCGATGGGCAATTCGTAAAGCTCCGCTTCGGGGATGACGCGGCGGATGCCCGTGGCGATGCTCGCGGCGGCGTCCGCGGAACGTAGCGTCCCCTTGAACTTGTCGGGAGCGATCACCACTCGCCCGGCTGGCGGTACTGCCCGGGACATCAGCCGAGCGCGTCCGCGAGTTCGCCGAACCCGCGGACGAACAGGTCGCAGTGGACGTGCGCCGGATTCTCGCCGGTCCGCTGCGGACCGTACTCGCGCGGCCGGGCGACGTATGCCGTTCGGAATCCGGCGGCTCGCGCCCCATCGAGATCCCACCCGTGCGCGGCCACCATCATCACTTCCTCCGGCGCGACATCGAGCAGTTCCGCGGCCGAGCGGTAGATCTCGATGTCTGGCTTGTAGTGCCGGGAGATGTCCGCGCCCAGGACGCAGTCGAAACGCAGCCCCGCGTTCTTCACCAGGTTGGTGATCTGCGCGAAGCCGCCGTTGGACAGCGCGCATATCGTGAAGCGGCGACGCAGCCGCTCCACGCCCTCGGGCACGTCGGCCCATGCCGGCAGCCGGTGCCAGGCCCGGACGAGTTCTTGCCGCTCGTTATCCGGAACCTCGCTGAGCCCGAGATCGTGTAGGACCTGAACAAGGCCCTCGGCGTGGATGACGTCCAGATTCGCCCAGTCCCGCTGCCCGGTCCGTACCCGCTCCAGGCCCACAAAGAATTGCTCGCGCCAGCGGCTGGCCAGTTCCCCGGCGTCGACCGGAACCGCCTTCTCCGACAGTAGATCGGCGATCTGGTCGCTCATCCCCGTCCACCAGTCAAAAGTGGTGCCGAACATGTCGAACGTCAGTGCGCGAACGTTGCCGAAGTCACTGGAGCTCATCGCCGCTTCCTCCCGCCCGCATTCCGGAAAGGCGCTCGACGCCGAGCAGGAGCACCGAATGGTCCAGGGCGCCGTCGCCGCAGGCCCGGGCGGACGCGATCATCTGGCCCGCAACCGATCCAGCCGGTAGCGAGACCTCGAGGGCACGCGCGGTGTCGGCGAGGATGCCCATGTCCTTGTGGTGGAGATCGATCCGGAATCCGGGCTTGAAGTCACGTCGTTCCATCGCCGCACGTCGGCGATTGAGGACAGTGGACCCGGCCATCCCGCCCGCCAGGACGTCCAGCGCCGCCCCCAGATCGACACCGGCACGTTCGAGGAGGACCACGGCCTCGGCGAGCGCCTCGATGTTGACGGCCACGATCAGCTGATTGGCCGCCTTGACGGTCTGTCCCGCACCGGCCGGTCCGACGTGGACGATGGTGGTGCCCAGCGCCTTGAGAATCGGCTGGGCGTCAGCGAAGTCCGCTTCCGCGCCACCGACCATGATTGACAGCGCCCCCTCGATGGCACCTGCCTCGCCGCCGGAAACGGGAGCGTCCAAGGTACGCATGCCCGCGTCCTGGGCCGCGGCGGCGACCTCGACGGAGGTCCGGGGAGTGACGGTGCTCATGTCGATCACGAGCGTGCCTGGCCTGGCACTGGCCAGCACGCCGGCGTCCCCGAGGATGACGTCCTTCACGTCGGCGTCGGCCGGCACCATCGTGATCACGGCGTCGGCTCCGGCCACTGCCTCGGCGATACTCGCCGCACCGCGCCCACCCTGGGAGATCAGCCGCTCGATGCCGCCCGGACTGCGGTTGTAGCCGATGACGTCGAAGCCCGCCTTGACAAGATTGGCCGCCATGGGGCCGCCCATAATCCCGAGTCCAATAACTGCGATTGTGCGACTTGTCATCATCACTCCTTTGCTGCGTGATACAGGCACCGAGGGAAATGCAATGCCTTATGGACAGTGTCGCATCGGGAATGTTCAGCCGAGCATGAACAAACCGTCCCCTGTCCACTCCCCACTTCCGCTAAGCGATTCGATTCTCGTCACGGGCAAACGTGGGTGCGGCCGGCAATGGCCACAAGCCGAGCTTGGTCAGCTGCACCGCGCCGCGATCGGTGATGTTCAGCGCTCGGTCTCGGGGCCGGCTCGCCAACCAGCCGTGCTCGAGCATGGCTGTCAATATCGCGGTACCCAGCCGTCCGGACACATGCACGCTGCCTTCGGTCCAATCAAGACAGCCTCGTACCTCAGGCCCGGGGCCACTGGGAACAGAGACGACTGACAGCGCGGCCAGCAGCGGATGCCGCAGAGCTCGCACAGCACCGACGTCGCCCGCCGCGAGGGGTTCGATAACCCCCGCGGCAACGAGCTGTGCCGTGACGGCGACCGCGAGTCCGCCGGCCAGGTGACCATAGCAAACCCGCGCCACCTGAAGTCTGCTGCCGAAGTTCGCCTGCCGCAGCGACTCCACCGGCAGTCCGGGAGAAATCGCGGCCAGCGCCTCGATGGCCGCCGCGACAGATGGCGAGGCGATCGAGTGCAGCCTCCGCCGCCCGGACACCGTGACCACAATCATGCCAACCTCGACCAGGCGTCGCAGGTGGGCGGTGGCGGCGGACGGCGAGACGCCGGCGGCCTCGGCCAAGTCGCGCGCGGTGTGCGCCCGGCCGTCCATCATGCGCAGCAGCATCGACGCGCGGGCGGGCTCAGCGATCGCGCTTCCTATGGTGGCGAGGTCGAAATCGAAACTGAACACGATACCCAGCCTAAGTCGCTAAATTATTCATCGATCATGAACTATTCTGGATACATGCCCAGGGTTACCGACCGATACATCGAGCGCCGCCGCGCGGAGATCCTCAATGCGGCGTGGAGATGCTTTGCCCGCGATGGATTTCACGCGGCAACGATGGACGACATTATCGCGGAAGCTGGAATTTCTCCGAGCGTGATGTACCGCTGGTTCCGGAGTAAAGATGAGCTCGTGGAGGCCGCCGCCACAGAAGTGCTGCAGGGAATGGTCGACGCTCTGGACGAGATATCGGCGATTAACCCTCCTCCGTCGGTGACCGAGGCGATCGAGCATGTGCTGACCACCAACATCGTCAAGACGAACCTCGCGGGCGTGAACCTCCCCGCGCTGGCGGTCCAGGTTTGGTCGGAATCACTGCGTGATCCCAAGATCCATGAGCTCGTCGCCAGCCGCTACCGCCAGCTGATGGATGGCCTCGTCGAGCTGGTGCGCTATCACCAGGGTTCCGGCGCGCTCCCCGCCGAACTCGACGCTGAAGAGCTGTCCGGCCCGCTCTTCTCGATATTTCCGGGCTTCATACTCCAGGAACTGCTTCTCGGTGCCCAGGATCCGCGCGTCTATGCCCGATTCGCCGGCGCCATGCTGCAGGAGCAACCGTCGCAGGCTCGCTCGTCAGGCCGTACTCAGGGCGGCTGAGAGGAAGCCAGCGGTGAGCGCCAGGTTCGACGGGGACTCAAATGCCGGATCCTCGTGCCCCGCGCCGCCAACCAGCAGCAGCGATGACTGCGCACCGACCCGGACAAGCGCGTCGTGCAGCGCCTGGCTTTGCGCGGCCAGGACCATCTTGTCGCGGTCACCGTGAGCGATCAGGAACGGTGGCGCGTCAGCGGTCACCCAGGTCAGTGGGCTGGCCTGGCGGGCCCGGTCGGCGTCGCGGCCGACATCGGCGTTCGACTCGAGCCCGAGCAGCGCCGCTTCGAAGTCGAACGGGAGAAGCTTGGCCTCAAGCCAGCTGCGCGACGCGGCGGCGATCAGGTCGGACGAGCCGAACCAGGCCACCACGGCCTGCACCGCACTGGACTGGTCCAGATGCGTGCCCACGTCACCCTCGAGCTCGGCCTGACCGTGCGTGAGGCCGGCCAGCGTGGCCAGGAGCGATCCGGCAGAGGCGCCCCACAAGCCCACCTTCTCGGCGCTGACGTCCAGGCCGGGCCCGCAGGCGCGAATCCAGCGCACGGCGGCCTTGAGGTCGTGGAGCGGGGCGGGGAAACGCACGCTGGGGGCCAGCCGGTAGTCGACCGACAGCACGGCTACCCCGAGGGCCGCGAGCGCGGCGAGCCTGCTATCGCCGTTATCGGACCGGGATCCCCGCACGAAGCCCCCGCCATGGGCATAGATGACTACGGGGGGTGCCTGCTCTGTCTTCGGCCGGTAGAGGTCGGCGAGCAGGGGCTGGCCATCGACTTCCGCATAGGTCAGGTCGGGGGTTACGGTGACGTCGTACACGGTGAGTTGTCTCCTTATGCCCGGGCCTTCAGCGAGGGGATGAGAACCGTACCCCACCAGCCGGCGGGCGAGTAACCCTCGATGACCGGCTGCCTGCGCGTCAGCAGCCAGCGACCGTCGGCCTGCCGACGGAACGAGTCCTTCCAGCGTCCCCAATGATCGGGCTGGGCCAAGTGCGTGAATACGACGAAGAAGCTGTCCGCCGTCGCATTGCTGTCGCTGGTGAAGTCGATCTGAATCGTTGTGATGTGATGCCTGACGAAGGTCGGCTCCTCGTGCCCATTGACTATCCGGTGGAGTTCGGTCGGGGGAAACGTCCTGCCGTCGGGGACGAGGAATTCACCATCAGGGGTGAAGAGCTCGGCCATCGCGGCCCAGTCGGCCTCCTCCACCGCCAGGTTGGCGTAGCGGTGCAGGATTTCGGTGATCGCGGAGCGCGCGGCGCTCCGCTCATTCGCATCGGTGATGACGTTCGTCACTTCGGGCTCCTTTTCGCATAGCCGGTCTAGTAAACAGTAACGATCATTACTGTTAAGCACTACTTTAGCGTCCTTGCGCTACGGCGGCAAGCCGAGGGGTCCGGACCCGGCGCGGGGCGCCAGTGAACACCACCGCTGCCCCGTCGCAAGAACATCAGGACCTGATCGCTTGCGGGCGCGTGCTTCGTGAGGCATGCTGACACTAAACAGTAGCGATCGTTACTGTTATTGGCCCGATCTTTAGGCCCATCAGGCAAGGAGAACCGAGATGGCAGTCGACGTGGATGTCGTAATCGTGGGTTTCGGGCCGGGAGGCGCGGTCGCGGGTTCCCTGCTCGGCCAGGCTGGGCATCGGGTGCTGCTGATCGACAAGGCCCCTGCCCCCTACGGCCAGCCGCGGCTGAGCACTCTCGACGGTGAGATCGCCCGCGTGCTTCAGCATGCGGCGAACCCGGATGAAGCGATGGAGGACGCTATGCCGGTGCGGAGCCTCCTGATGTTCGGCGCGGACGATGAGCCGGTGCCGCCGTTCGATTGGGACTACCGCGTCGGCGGTCACTGGTCGCACTACACGCTCCACCAGCCCAACATCGAGTCGGCGATGGAGCGCCGGATCGCTGCGTGCCCGTCCGTCGAGGTTCGCTGGGGGTGCCGGGCGACCAGCGTCGAACAGCTCGGCGACGCTGTCCGGGTGAGTCTGGAGAGCACGGCCGAGGATAACGAGGACCGGCAGGCTGAACAGGTCACGGCTCGCTATGTGCTGGGCTTCGACGGAACCAGGAGCCTCGTCCGGCAAGCGGCCGGCATCGAGCTCGACGTGATCCACGAACACCATGAGAGCTGGATACTCGCGGACTTCGACGCCTTGCGCCCGCTGCCCGAGATAGCCACGTGTACCCAGTTCCGGATGGACCCGGCCGGCCCCTGGTTCGGCGGGCCGAACGGGGCCAACCGCTGCCGTACCAACGTGCGGGTGATGCCGGAGGACAACCTGGACGAAGAGATGTCCGAAGATCGCCGCTACGCGTTCGTTGAGGAAAAGTTCGGGCTGACCCGGGAGGATGTGCGGATAACCCGCCTGGTCACCTATAAGTTCCGTTCGCAGATGGCCCGGTCGCTCCGCGCCGGGCGCGTGTTCCTTGGCGGGGACGCCGCCCACGCCATGGCCCCGTACCTGGGCCAGGGCGCGTGCTGCGCGATGCGCGACGCCGCCAATCTCGCCTGGAAACTGAGGCTAGTCCTCTCCGGCGTGGCCGATGAGTCGCTGCTCGACAGCTACGAGCCTGAGCGGCTGCCGCAGGATGAGTTCTTTGTCCGGGCCTCGCTTAACGCCTGGCGGTACGTCAACGAGCTCGACCTGCAGAAGGCGGCTGAGCGGGACTCCGCATCCCGTGCGGGGCTTGTGCAGTTCCCGTCGATCCCTGGTCTCAAGGACGGCGTGCTGCACCGAGGCGCCACCGGCGCGCTGGCACCCGACGCCGGTGACCTGGCTCCGCAGGGCGTTGTCCGCCGTAACGGCACTCAAGGGCGGCTCGATGACCTGATCGGCTACGGGGGGCAGCTGATCAGCTCGCTGCCTGTCGCTGGCCTGCTGGGCCCCGATCGGCTGAGCCGGCTCGGCGAGCTCGGAATTCACGTGCTGCGGGTGCGTGCCGACGACACCGCGGACCTAGTGGACGTGGACGGCACTTACGAGGATTTCTGGAAGGCTACTGGCGCCACCACGCTGCTGGCCCGTCCGGACCACTACCTGTTTGGCGTCGCCGCCGCCGAAGGCGAAGTCAGGGCCCTGGTGGATGATTTCCTGAACCAGGTCCCCGCACCAGCGGCCGGGAATCGGGCTTAGATCTGTGCCTACGGCGGAACAGTTTGCGGCAAGGACGCCGTTCAAGCGTTCTGACAGAAGCTCAGCCGGAAAGGCCGGATCGATCTGCGGAAACCGGGTGCCTAGCCGTCGATGGGGCACTGCTGAGCGAGTTGCGTGTCGGTCATGTGGAGCGGGCGTTCCGTCGGCTGTTCGATGGAGGGGCGACGGCGGCGACGGCGCGGAGGCTGTTCTCGACGAGCCTGGAGTAGAGCACGTCCCAGCGCAGCTCCGGACCGTGACGAGGACGGAAGCCGGGGAGAACGCGGCGAAGCATGGTCAGGCGGGCGTAATCCTGCGGCTTGAAGGGCCGGTCCACCTGGTACAAGGTCGTGGTTGGAAATGGCAACAGGCGGCGCGCCGACGCTCGCCCGCGCGCCACTCCCTAGCCGTCACGCAAGACGCGTTTCCTCCGACCTAATCAGGATGTCGCGCTGGTCTGGCGGCAGCAGCCCGTCCGGATCGACCTCCCGCTCCAGTCGCGCGAAGATCGCTGAGCGCGCGGCCGCCGCTTGGTCACGCGCCATGTACTTCGACCAGCGCGTTCGCCGCGATCCGCGCGAAGCCGCCGCTGCTCAGGAGTCATGCCGGCCGGGGCGGGCCAGGCATCCTGGCCGGGCTTGGTGGTCTCATCCATGCGAGGTGTACGGATGGGGATGACCGTAAGCGGCCTCGAGCCAGGTGAACAGGTGGCGGAGGTTCCGCTGCTTGGTGCCGGTCTGCCCGTGCGAGGAGAGGTAATCGGCGAAGAAGCGGTTCAGTGCCGCGGTGTCGCAGGCGGTGAAGTCCTCTTCGATTTCCATCTCGGTCATCCACGCGTCCAGGGCGCGTGCCGCCACCTTGTACGCGGTGATGGTCTCCTCGGCGAACGGCAGCTTCTTCTTGTTCGTCCGGAGCGCAGCCAGTCGCAGAACTCGCTGATCATCATCTCCCGCAGCGCCGGGCCGGAGTCGGGCAGCGTCGCGAGGGCCGGGGCGGTTGCGGACTGTGGGGGGATCTGCCCGCCGGACGCGATCCGGAGCGGGCTCTTCGGCGGGACTCCGCCAGAAACGTTACGAGGCATGTCGTGCCAGTCCTCTCTGGGGGAGCTGCGCACACTTTGTAAGCCCTGAGGCTATGTGCGCAGCACCGGAATGCCAGGACAAGACACCCGGGGACCACATGCCCTGATAAGAAGTTTCCCCAGCTCAGAGAGGCATAGAGAGGCGGAGACGGGAATCGAACCCGTGTACAGGGCTTTGCAGGCCCTTGCCTAAGCCACTCGGCCACTCCGCCGCAGGAGCGTGATCGAACCCGCGACCATACGTGCCGCCGAGTCGCGTCTCCGAGCGGACGACGGGATTCGAACCCGCGACCCTCACCTTGGCAAGGTGATGCTCTACCCCTGAGCCACGTCCGCATTGCTGATCCGAAGATCACCCCGGTTCTAGGACCGGTTCTTCGCCTTCCCGGTTCCCCGTTCCGGCGACATCAGAACTGTACTAGATCCTGGGCGATGCGCAAACTCGGATCGCGAGGCTCACGCGAAAAGCCCTTTCCCCTCACGTTCCCGGTTCTCCGCAGCCGGTAAACCTCCTGTTCAGGGTCGGTATACGGAGCCGTGGACGTCCGTCGCGGAGACAGGTGCCGATGCTGGTGGGGGAGGAGTGGCCTGATCCGTGATGCGATCAAGGTCACACAGGCTGCCCGGCGGCGGCAGTAGCCCGCGGGGCGCGCGCGGTTGAGCCGCCAGGCGCGGAAGGGTGAGCCGGGCGCCGATGCCCGGAGAGGATGCCCGCGAAGCTCGTGCGGGCGGCTAGCGGCCCGTGCGGAGCCGGAGTGGGGGACTCGCGTGCCTGAAAGGCGATAGATGTCGCGAGGACGCGCCGCAATGCGCGTGAGAGTCCGTACGGGAAAGCGCGGCTTAGCCGGTAGAGCGGAAAGGGGATGAATCCGGAGGGCTTTATCCCGGCCCATGCTAGGGGCGGGCCGGGAGAGACTCGGTCGTGCTGGCCGGAGTGAGGGCCGGCCGTGGTTGTCAGGAGGCCTGACGGAGGAGGTTGGCGAGTTCAGCCTCGACGTCGACGTGGTTGCTCTCTTCGCCAGTTCCGACGATCTGGTACGTCCGGTCAAGGAATTCCGCGACTTCCTTGATGGGCGCCTCGAAGTGCGCCTGGCCGAACGGTGAGGAGAGCTCGATGTTCAGCACCGTGCCCGGCAGGCCGCCCTGAGAGCCGGCCGACGGCCAGACCTTGACGTCGCCGAGACCTTCTTCACCCTCGATGCCCGCGGACAGCAGGTCTCGCGCGAAGATCCACTCGACGGGCTCGTCCAGCCCGACGTGGAACGCGATGCGGATGGCGTAGGGGTCCTCTTTGGAGTAGTAGAGGCTAGCCACTAGCGGCACGATCGTCTGCTGGGGAACCACGAGCCGTAGTCCGAGTTCGGCCGAAACCGTACTGCTGTTGTTCATCGTCTGCGCAACCTTCTCACTGGGTCCCGTAACTTCCGGGCTCTGGCGGGGATGTACGGCCCCTTGGGCGACAAAACCGAATACGAAGCGTTATGGATTTCTTGTCCGATTACTTCCGTTTGCAGCTTTTGTCACCCGTCACTTTGCGGGGATCCGTTACGGTATCGTTCCTGTTCGTATACCGTTTGTTCATAACAGCATGCCGTCAGTCTGGTGTTCCTGCGTATCGATTGCAGGGCTGTGACCTTGGTCGCATCCAGTCGCCTGCCGGGGGTCTGCCCGGTGTGCAGGGCGCGGAACGCGGTGCCATGAGACCGTTCACCCTTGCTATCGATTGCATTGCTCAGAGTAGTCAACGCTGACCTACCTTGCAAGAGCATACGCATCTTCCCGTGCGTCTGCACGTGCATATCGACATCTCAGAGTAACTATGTCCACGGCAGTGCGCAAGATGCGCTACGCTGTTCATTGCTGAGGGGCGATTGGCGCAGCGGGAGCGCGCTTCGTTCACACCGAAGAGGTCACTGGTTCGATCCCAGTATCGCCCACCCAGGTCAGAAGCCGGTTCCAGACAACGGAACCGGCTTTCTTGGTTCTTTGGCCGAGCAAGTCCGCACCGCGGAGTGACGTGCGTCGGCCGCGCCCCGGCGGTTCTTGGCCGGTGCCCGCGAGAGCCCCCTGGTTTAGCGTGGCCCTATGGCCTCTTCGTCCGCGCCTGACCTGATCGACCTGGAGCTGCTCGACTCCATCGCGCAGCTCGGCAGCCTGGGCCGGGCCGCGTCACGGCACGGCATGTCACAGCCGGCGGTCAGCCAGCGCATGACCCAGCTGGAGCGGGCGCTGGGCATCACGCTCCTGCGGCGCTCCCGCACGGGCACGACGCTCACCCCGGCCGGCGAGGAGGTCGCGGCGATGGCGCGCCGGGTGCTGAGCGAGATGTCGACGCTGATGGCGGGCGTGTCCGCGCTGGCCGCCGAACAGGGCGCCCGGCTGCGCGTGGCCGCGTCGCTCACCGTCGCCGAGTACCTGCTGCCCGGCTGGCTCGGCGCGCTGCACCGGGAGTCGCCCGACGTGGTCCTGTCGGTCGCGGTTTCCAACTCGACCCAGGTCCTGGCCCAGGTCCGCGACGGGAGCGCCGACGTCGGGTTCGTGGAGGGAAACCAGGCGCGGCCGGACGGGCTTGACGAGGCGACGGTGCGCAGCGACTGCCTCGTGGTGGTGGTGCATCCCGGGCATCCGTGGGCGCACCGCCCTGGCCCGGTGACCGGAACCGAGCTCGCGGCGGCCGACCTGATCGTCCGGGAGCACGGCTCCGGCACCCGTCAGGTCCTGGACATGGCGCTGAGCTCCTGGGGCGGCACCCATTCGTGGCTGGAGCTCGGGTCCACGGCCACGATCCTGGCCGCCGCCCGGCGCGGCGAGGGGCCCGCGGTGCTCAGCGCGCTCGCGATCGCCGAGGACGTGGACGGCGGACGCCTGGTGCCCGTCCGGACCGAGGGCGTCGACCTCTCCCGCTCGCTGCGGGCGGTGTGGCCGTCGGAGCGGCCCCTGGTTCCGCTCGCCCAGCGCCTGCTCAACCTCGCGTCTCATAGGGTCTCCTTATGACTTCATCAGGAGATGGGGACTAGCGGCGGGGAGTTACGCGCCGTAGCGTTCCTGTGTGCCCGTAGTGAATGAACAGTTGCAGCGCTGGGTGAAAGTGCTCGACCAAGACCGCTGTATCGGCTGCCACGCCTGCACGACGGCCTGCAAGAGCGAGAACGAGGTCCCGCTCGGGGTAACCCGCACCTATGTCAAGTCGGTGGAGACCGGCACGTTCCCGGAAGTGCGGCGGGCGTTCCAGGTCACCCGGTGCAACCAGTGCGCGGACGCGCCCTGCGTGGCCGCCTGCCCCACGCGGGCGATGTACCGGCGCGACGACGGGATCGTCGATTTCGACAAGGAGCTTTGCATCGGCTGCAAGGCGTGCATCGCCGCCTGCCCGTACGACGCGATCTTCATCAACCCCGAGGACCACTCGGCCGAGAAGTGCAACCTGTGCGCCCACCGGCTGGACGTCGGCCTCGAACCCGCGTGCGTCACGGTCTGCCCTACCCAGGCGATCCTGGTCGGCGACCTGAACGACCCGTCCTCGCCGGTCGCCGAGATCGTCAGCCGGGAGCCGGTCGCCGTCCGGAAGCCGGAGAAGGGTACCCGGCCCGGGTTGTTCTACAAGGGCGCGACCCAGGCCACCCTCGACCCGCTGGCCGCCCGCCGGCCGGACGGCGGCCTCTACGCCTGGGCCACCCAGGGCGCGGAGCACGATCCCGGGCAGGTGGCCGCTGGCCATCCGGGCCGGGGCAACTCAAGTGCCGAGGCTTTGCTTTCCTACGACATCAGCCATCACGTCCCATGGGGCTGGCGAGTGAGCCTCTACACGTGGACCAAGGGCATAGCCGCCGGCGGCCTGCTCGTTCCGGTGCTGCTCATCCTGGCCGGGCGGATGTCCTGGGCTGACGACGCTGGCCGCTGGGCGGCTCCGCTGATCGCGCTGGCCTTCCTCGGGCTGACGGGCCTGCTACTGATCTGGGACCTGAAGCACCCGCTGCGGTTCTACCTGATCTTCACCCGCCATCAATGGCGCAGCTGGCTGGTGCGCGGGTCACTCATCATCGGCGGCTACGGCGGCGCGATCGCGCTGTACCTGATCGGCGGGCTGGCCGGGTCGGAAATACTCCGGCAGGCGGCCGCCGGGCTCGCCATACCGCTCGCGCTCGCCACCGCCTGCTACACCGCCTACCTGTTCGCGCAGGCGAAGGCGCGGGACCTGTGGCAGAGCCCCCTGCTGGCCCCGCATCTCGCCGTCCAGGCCGTGCTCGCCGGGGCCGCCGCCATCCTGCCGTTCGCGGACTGGCTCAGCCCGCACGCCGCCGTCACCGGGACCGAGGTGCTGCTCGCCGGGGCCGCCGTCGCCCATGTTCTGCTGGTGGCGGGCGAGGTGACCGTGGCGCACCCGACCGAGCACGCCCGGCTGGCCGCGCACGCCATGACCGGCGGCCCGTACGCCCGGTTCTGCTGGCCCGGCCTGGCCGCCGTGGCCGTGGCCGCCGCGCTGGCCGGGATCGCCGCCGCCACCGGCACGGAATGGGCCGGGATTGGCGCGGTCCCGCTGGCCCTGCTCGGCCTCCTCGCGCACGAGCATTCCTACGTCCAGGCCGGACAGTCCGTCCCGCTCGCCTAGGAGGCTTCATGTCATCGCTGGACGAGCTCGGTGCCCGGGTCTCGGCGGCACGCGCCGCGACCGAGGCCAGGGGCGAGACGTTCTATCCCGGCTCAAGCCGGGTGCACCTCGCCGCGTTCCCGCCGAAGGAACGCTGGGACGACTGGGTTGAGCTGAGCTCGCGCGCCTGGCCGCGGCGGGCGGAGAAGCACTACACGCTCGTGCCCACGACGTGCTTCAACTGCGAGTCGGCCTGCGGGCTGCTCGCCTACGTCGACCGTGACACCGGGCAGGTGCGCAAGTTCGAGGGCAACCCCGAGCACCCCGGCTCCCGCGGCCGCAACTGCGCCAAGGGCCCCGCCACGATCAACCAGGTCACCGACCCGGACCGCATCCTGTACCCGCTGCGCCGCGCCGGACAGCGCGGTGAGGGCAAGTGGGAGCGGATCACCTGGGACGAGGCCCTCGACGCGCTCGCGGCCCGCATCCGCGCCGCGATCACCGAGCGCCGCCAGAACGAGATCATGGTCCACATCGGCCGGCCCGGCGAGGACGGGTTCACCGAGCGGGTGCTGGCCAGCTGGGGCGTGGACGGGCACAACAGCCACACCAACGTGTGCTCTTCCGGCGGCCGGGCCGGCTTCCAGTTCTGGATGGGCATCGACCGGCCGAGCCCGGACTACGCCCACGCGAAGGTCATCTACCTGATCAGCGCCCACCTGGAGACCGGGCACTACTTCAATCCGCACGCCCAGCGGATCACCGAGGCACGCGCGGACGGCGCGAAGGTCATCGTGTTGGACACCCGGCTGTCCAACACCGCGACCCACGCGGACTACTGGCTGTCCCCGCAGCCGGGCAGCGAGGCGGCGATCAACCTCGCCGTCGCCAACCACCTGATCCAGACCGGGCGGTACGACGCCGAGTTCGTCCGGAAGTGGTGGAACTGGGAACAGTACCTGACCCAGTGCCACCCCGGGCGGGAGGTGACGTTCGCCGTCTTCCAGGAGATCCTCGCGGAACTCTACGCCGGGTTCACGTTCGAGTTCGCCGCGGCCGAGTCCGGGATCGACGCCGCTACCCTGCGAGCCGTCGCGGAGACAGTAGCGGAGGCCGGGGAACGTTTCGCATGCCATTCCTGGCGGTCGGCGGCGGCCGGAAACCTCGGCGGCTGGCAGGTGTCGCGGACGCTCTTCCTCATCTCCGCGCTGCTGGGGGCGGTCGCGAGCGAGGGCGGCACGTTCCCCAACGCGTGGAACAAGTTCGTGCCCAAGCCGATCCACGTCCCGCCGCATCCCGGCGTCTGGCAGGAACTGTCCTGGCCCGCGGAGTACCCGCTCGCGCAGAACGAGCTGAGCTTCCTGCTCCCGCACTTCCTCAAAGACGGGCGGGGGAAGCTGGACACGTATTTCATCCGCGTCTACAACCCGGTGTGGACCAACCCGGACGGCCTGTCGTGGATGGAGGTGCTCACCGACGAGGACAAGGTGGGCTGCTTCGTCTCCCTGACCCCGACGTGGAACGAGTCCGCGTACTTCGCCGACTATGTGCTGCCGATGGGACACGCGTCCGAGCGGCACGACACGCACTCCTACGAGCAGTACGACGGCCAGTGGGTCGGCTTCCGGCAGCCGGTCTTGCGCGCCGCCCGCGAGCGGCGCGGGGAGCAGATCACCGACACCCGCCAGGTCAACCCGGGCGAGGTGTGGGAGGAGAACGAGTTCTGGATCGATCTCTCCTGGCGGATCGACCCGGACGGCTCGCTCGGCGTCCGTCAGTACTACGAGTCGCGCGCGCGGCCCGGGACCAAGCTCACCGTCGATGAGTACTACGGGTGGATGTTCGAGCACTCGGTGCCCGGACTGCCCGAGCGCGCCGCCGCCGAGGGCCTGACCCCGCTGGAGTGGATGCGCAGGTACGGGGCGTTCGAGGTCAGCCGCGGCCTGGGCAGGCTGCACGAGCAGGAGATCCCGGCCGCCGAGCTCGAGGGCGCGGTCACGACGGACCTCGGCCGGGTGTACTCGCCCGTGCCGGCGACCGCCGATCCCAACATCGCCCCCCAGGGCGCGCCGGACCCCGACGCGGGGGGCCGGCGTGCGGCCGGCGTCCTGGTCGACGGAGCCGTGCGCCGCGGCTTCCCGACGCCGTCCGGGAAGCTGGAGTTCTGGTCCTCGACCCTGGCCGGGTGGGGCTGGCCGGAGCACGCGCTGCCCGGTTACATCCGCAGCCACGTCCATCCCGCCAACCTCGAGCCCGGCCAGCTGGTGCTGCTGTCCACGTTCCGGCTGCCGACGCAGATCCACACCCGGTCGGCGAACAGCAAGTGGCTCGACGAGCTGTCGCACACCAACCCGGTGTGGATCAACCCGGTGGACGCGGCCCGCCTCGATGTGCGGGCTACCGGCGACCTGGTGCGGGTGGAGACGAAGATCGGGCACTTCGTCGCCAAGGCCTGGATCACCGAGGGCATCCGGCCCGGCGTCGTCGCCTGCTCCCACCACATGGGCCGCTGGAAGCTCACCGGCCACGGCCAGGTCAGCGCGGGCGGCATGATGGCGACCGTCGACCTGGAGCGGGGCGCGGACGGCTGGGGGATGCGGGCTCGTGATCACGTGCGGCCCTATGAATCCGACGACCCGGACACCGCGCGGATCTGGTGGTCCGATACCGGCGTCCACCAGAACCTGACGTTCCCCGTGCACCCCGACCCGATCTCCGGCATGCACTGCTGGCACCAGGCGGTGCACGTCCGGCGGGCCCTGCCCGGCGACACCCACGGCGATATCTCCGTCGATACCGACAAGGCGCGGGAGGTTTACCGCGAATGGCTAGAAATGACCAGGCCAGCCGGCCGCGTCTCGCCCGACGGGACTCGCCGGCCCAAGTGGCTCATGCGACCGCTCAAGCCGTCGGCGGACGCCTTCCGGCTCCCGGTCTCCGGCCCGGCCGGCGTGCGGGTGCCATGACCGGCGCCGTCGGGCCAGATGGCGTAAGGGCGGAGCGCGTGGGGGCGGACCGCTGGGAGCTCATCCGCGCGCTCGGCGCGGTCGCCGACTCACCCGGGGCCGCACACGCCGCCGGGTCGGCACTCGGCCTGGCCCCGATATCCGGCGCGGAGCACACCGACGTCTTCGTGCTGAACCTGCCGCCGTACGCCGCCGCGTATCTCGGCCCGGACGGCGCGCTGGGCGGGGAGGCGGCCGACCGGGTCGCCGGATTCTGGCGGGTAATGGGCCTGGACGCGCCGGGGGAGCCCGATCACCTGTCGGCGCTCCTCGGCCTGTACGCCAGCCTGGGCGAGGCCGTGACCGCCGCCCGGCACCCGGCCACGCTGGCTGCCCTGTCGAGGGCGCAGGGCACGCTGCTGTGGGAGCACCTGAGGTCCTGGCTGCCCCCGTATCTCGACGCGGTCGCCAGCCTGCCGGCGCCGGCCCTGCGGGAATGGGGCGACCTGCTGCGTCGCGTCCTCGACACCGAGGCCGACCGCCATCCGGGCCTGCCCGCGCTCCCGCTCGCGCTGCGGGCCGTGTCGCCGGCTGGCGTGCCCCTGGGTGGTGCGTCGGGCGGTGCGTCTGGCGGTGGCGTCCCGGCCGGCGTCGTGCCGGACGCGGGCCCCCGGGAGATGGCCGGGGCGCTGACCGTGCCGGTTCGCAGCGGCATCATCCTTACCCGGCACCGGCTTGCGGCCGGTGCGGGCCAGGCGGGCGTCGGGCTGCGCATCGGCGAGCGCCGGTACACGCTCCGGGCCATGCTGGAACAGGACCCGGTCGCGACCGCGAACTGGCTCGCCGCCGAAGCGGACCGCTGGGCCGGCCAGCACAAGGGCCGCCACCCCGCCGACCAGGCCGCACTCTGGTGGGCCGACCGGGCCGGGCAGACGGCGCAGGCCCTGCGGTCCTTCGCGAGCAGCCTCGCGGGCACCGCCGAATCCGGATCCGTCACGCTAGCCTGACGAGCGGTTGCCCCACTCCCGGGAACCTGGCGCTCCCTCGGGTTCGCTCCACGCAGGGAAGCTGGCGCTTCCGGCAGCGATTCATGGGTCGTTGCCGTCCAGCCCCGAATTTCGCGCCCAAATCGCATCTTATTTGTCCCGAAATACTACTACGAACAACGCATTTCGGGATACCCGTTATGGGTATCAGTTCCTTGATCACGGGTCGAAAGGGCCGATATACGGCATCGATGACCCATGATCATGAAACCGGCGCCTGCTGAGACGTGTTCAATGCCTCACGGTGCCGGATTTAAAGTGATATTTCCGGTCGTGAACTTAGGGCCCGGGCGCTTCATCGGGCCCCGTGGCATTAACGACCCATGAAACCACGAACTAGCCGGGCAAGTTTGCGGGCTCCTTGCCCGATGATTGTGTTCGCGAAGGCGAGAACCACTCTGCCGCCGAACCTCCCGCGCCGAATCGCCCGCGGTTCCACACCGGGATGAGCGCCGCCGGCCCGCGCCACGCCCCTTGTCGCCAGCCGCTATGACGCGGCCAGGGGCCGCCCGGGGTCAGGCCGCGAGCAGCGTGTCCAGCCAGTCGAAGGCGCGCTGGTGCCACACGGCGAGCGCGCCCTCGTGGCAGTGCTCGCCCGCGCCCTCGTCCTCGCGGAAGAGGATCAGTTCCTTCTGGCAGGTCAGCGCGTCGAACAGGCGTCGCGGCTGTCCCTTGAAGAACTGGTCGTTCTCCGCGTCGAGCACCAGCGTCGGGCAGGTGATGCGGTCGGCGATGCCCGCCATCGTGTACGGCTCGGACGCCTTGAGCATCTCCTCGAGGTCGGCCACGCCGAAGGTCCACGCGCCGTTGCGCACCGCCCACCGCAGCGAGGTGTTCACCTTCATCATCGCCTCCATCCCGCCCGGCACCGAGGCCGCGTGGCCGGCGAAGGCGGCGATGGTCTCGCCGAAGCTCCAGACGCCGTCGTGCAGCACGGACGCGGCGATGCGGTGCTCGAAGGCGGTCGCACGCGCGGCGAGATAGCCGCCCAGGCTCGTGCCGATCAGCACCAGCCGCCCGGCGTCCACCTCGGGCAGTGTGAGCGCGAAGTCGACGACCGGGGTGACCACGGCCTCCCAATCCGGCCGGAAGTGCAGGCCCTGGTCGCGCACGGTGGAGCCCTGGCCGGGGCCGTCGAACGTGATGACGTTGTAGCCGCGCCGCAGCGCGCCCGCGGCCACCCCCAGGTAGTTCTCCTCCAGCGTGGAGTCGTACCCGCCGTGGTAGATCACGGTGGGGCGCGGGGTGCCGGAGTCGTCGACGAGAAACACGTACCCGGGCAGCGTGGTGCCCTCGTACGGGATGTGCACGGCGCGGGCCGGCGTGTCGAGCAGGGCGGCCGCGTCGGCGAACGTCTGCTGGGAGGCCTTAGCCAGCCGCGCCGACTCGGCGTCGCTGGCCGGGTCGTCGCGCCGGTAGAAGTCGGCGGTCCGGTAGTAGTTGGACGCGCGCAGCAGCGCCTCCCGGGCGCTGACCCGGTGGCCGGCGGCCAGCGCGTCCCGGCCGATGCGCTCCACCCGCGCCGCGGTCGCGGCCCACTGGGCCGACCATGCCTCTTCGTCGCCCTCCGGGATCTGCCTGCAGGTGACCAGGACCTCGCCCAGCTCGGCGCCGCTGTAGGTGGCGTAGCCCGCGGCGCGCAGCGCCTCGTAGGAGAAGGACTCGTCGTCGTAGAGGAATTTCATCGTCGGCTCCCGTCAGATTATAGAACGGAACGGTGTCGTTCCGACAATGGATAATGCTAGCACGGAACGGTGGCGTTCCGTTCCGTTATGCGAGGACTTGGTTACCGGTCCAGGACGTGCGTGACGAGATCGTCGGCGAAGGCGCGCGGGATGGGCGCCCCCGTCAGCGCGCGGTAGAAGACCGGGCCGCACAGCGCGTCGAGCGCGGCGTCCACGTCAAGCGTGCCCGGCAGTTCCCCGGCGTCGATCCCGCGCTGGAGCATCTCGCGCTCGCGCTGGCGCTGGGGGTCGAGGTAGCGCTCGTGGAAGACGCGGGCCATCTCGGCGTCGTGCTGGGCCTCGCCGATCAGCGCGAGCAGTACTTTCCCGGCCGGATCCTTCGTCAGGAACCGCGCGAGGGCGCGCAGGTACCGGCGCGCGGCGTCGACCGCCGGGCCAGTGTCCGGCACGGCCAGCTGGCGGCTCGCGTCCTCGACCAGGGTGTCCAGCAGCACGTCCACCTTCGACGGCCACCAGCGGTAGATCGTCTGCTTGGCGACGCCGGCGCGCGCGGCGATCCCCTCGATCGTCACGCCGCCGAACCCGCGCTCGACGAGCAGGTCATCGGCGGCGTGGAGCACCGCCAGGCGCGCCTTCTCATCACGTCGGTGGGGAGCGCGCCCCTTCGGTGCGCGTGTGTCCGCTGGCATATCGGCGCCCATGGCACGAGCGTAGCGCAACGCGACGTCTCGTCGTGGCGATGGTAGACGCAACGGTGCGTCTAGACAAGACGCACCGTTGCGTCTACAGTGGGGCCCATGACGACACTGACTACTGCCCCGCTCGCGGCCCTGCTGGACCGCCTGTTCACCGAGGCGGACGCACCGGCCTCACCGCGGGTACGAGACGCCCTCGCGCGGTTCGCGCCGGAGGAGCGCCGGCGGCTGAGCGCCAGCACCGACGCGGCCGAGTACCGCGCGTTCTACGGCCTCGCCAAAGACGAGTACCTGGCGGTCTCCCGCGAGACCGCCACGCTGCTCTACCTGCTGGTGCGCTCGTCCGGCGCGCGCTCGATCGTCGAGTTCGGCACGTCTTTCGGCATCTCGACCCTGCACCTGGCGGCCGGCCTGCGCGACAACGAGCTCGCGGACAGCGAGCTCGGGGGCAATCACGGCGGCCGCGTCATCGCCACCGAGTTCGAGCCGTCCAAGGCGGCGCGGGCGCAGGAGAACTTCGCCGCCGGGGGACTGGCGGACCTGATCGAGCTGCGCGCGGGCGACGCCCTGTCGACCCTCGCCCACGACCTGCCTGGCCAGATCGACTTGGTGCTGCTCGACGGCGCCAAGGGCCTGTATCCGGCGGTCCTGGCGCTGCTTGAGGAACGCCTGCGGCCCGGCGCGCTCATCGTGGCCGACAACGCCGACCGCAGCCCCGAGTACCTGCGACGTGTCCGGTCCGCGGCCGCGGGGTACGTCTCGGTGCCGTTCGCCGCCGATGTCGAGCTCTCGATGCGCACCGCTGGCTAGAAACGCCGCCGCTAAAGGGCTTCCGGGCGTGCATGGCACCCGCATAGGGTGAGCTGAAGCAGGGCCGCTGAAGCCCGACCCCTGGGAGCTGGCGTGGAGAGCGTTGCGCGGTTCGTTACCGATCAGCTGGCGGCGCGGGAGGTTCCCGTCGCGCTGCGCGGCGAGCGCACGCTCACCGTCACGGCGCCGGGCAGCCCGCCCCTGGACCTGCTGCCCGGCGACGGCCCGCGCTTCGCGGTGCGGGACCGGCCCGCCGCCACGGCGGAGTTCGAGACCGACGGCGACGGCGCGGTCACCCGTCTCATCGCCCAGCCCCTGGGTATCTTCTTCCCGAAGGACGCCAGCTAGCGCCCACTGCCCCGCCGCGACCACCGGCCCCAGCCGCAACGTTGCACGGGTTTTGGTTGCTCACAATCGATTGTGGCGGCGGATTAGCCACCCAAAACCGTGCAAGGATGCCTCACGTTCCAAGCGGCTGCGATTCTTCCCTGTCGCGGTAGGCCCCGGCTGCCTGACGGACGGCGAGGCGGTTCGGCGTCGCGCGCAGCGCGGCGTCCCGGAGCCAGCCGCGGGCGCCGGTCTGCGCGGTCAGCCGGGACACTCGCAGCGCCTGCCGGATCAGCTTGCTGGCCGGCCGGCGGCGTTGCGCGTCGTAGCGGCGCAGCCGTTCGGCCGCCGCGGACGGGCTGGCGTCGCGCAGGTGCCGGACCAGCGCGGCCGCGTCCTCGAAGGCCTGGCTGGCACCCTGCCCGAGGTCGGGCGGCATCGCGTGCGCGGCGTCGCCGAGCAACGCGACGCGGCCGACGGCGAACGACGGCAGCGGGGCCGCCAGGCAGGCGATCGCGTCAACGTAGATGTCGGCGGGCGCCGTCGCCCCGATCAGGGCGGGCACCGTCGGGTGCCAGTCGGCGGTCAGCGCCAGCATGTCGCGCTGCGCCTGCGCCGGTTCGGGCGGCTGGCCGTGCAGCACCGAGTCGGTGAACCAGTAGAGGTAGTCGTCGCCGACCGGGTAGAGGCCGAACTCCGATCCGGTGCGCCGGTCGATCAGGTTGGTGACCAGCAGCCCATCGGTGGCCACGCCGTCCGGGACGGGGAGCATGCCGCGCAGGTCCAGGCACCCGGTCCGCCGCACGCCGGGATGGTCGGGGAACAGCTGCCCGCGCAGTGCGCTGCCGATGCCGTCGGCCACCACCGCCAGGTCGGCGCGGGCGACGCGCGCTCCGCCGCTGACCGCCCATACCCCCGACTCGTCCTGCTCCAGCGACTCGACCGGCGTCCCGGTGCGCACCGATTCGTCCGGCAGCGGCGCGCGCAGCGCCGGTGCAGTTCCGCGCGGCCCGCCATCGCGATCGTGCCGGTCGTCTCCTGGACCGCGGACAGGTCCGCGACCAGCAGCGGCCGTCCCCGCCAGTCCCGCAACCCCGCCCGCGCGGACCGGATCGCGTGCGCGTTCGCGTAGTCGGCGAAGCCCAGCGCCGTTAGCGCGCGCACGCCGTTCGGCGCGATCAGGATCCCGGTGCCCGCCTCACGCAGCCGGCCGGCCCGCTCGCACACGATCACCTCATGCCCGGACCGGTGCAGGCCCGCCGCCACCGCGACCCCGCCCAGTCCGGCGCCCGCCACTATGACACGCATCCGTTCACCTCCACGGCGCCCGGTCCCGGGACCGGGCACGGAATACCACAACGATCGTTCTACTACGGATACTGTTATACATTGAGGCAGTGCCGCACGCCAACCCCGAGCGCCGTCAGGCCCTGGCCGACGCCGCCATCGCACTGCTCGCGTCCGCCGGCGCCCACGGCCTCACGCATCGCGCCGCCGAGAACGCGGCCGGCCTGCCATCCGGCACCGCGTCGAATTACTTCCGCAGCCGCGCGGCGCTGTTCGTCGCCGCCGCCGAGCGGATCACGGAGCTGCACTACGCCGACACCAATCAGGCCGCGCAGGAGTACCAGGACGCCCTCGCCGCCGGTAACGGCCAGCCGTCCGCGAGCCCGCCCGCCAGCCCGGCCGAAGTCGCCGCCGAGCTGATCGCCGGGGGGCTGGCGGCCGCGGTCACCCTGCAGCGGGAGCGCCACCTCGCGGTCCTCGAGCTCCTGCTCGAGGCGCGGCGGCGGCCGGAGCTCGCCGTCGCGCTGACCGGGCTGCAGGAATCCGCCACGAGCTTCACCGCCGGGCTCCACGCACGGCTCGGTCTCCCCATCCCCGCCAGCGCCGTCCCCGTCCTGCTGGGTCTCTACGAAGGCGCGCTGTTCACGCTGCTCACCGCGCCGCCCGGCCCCGCCGCGGAGCGATCCGCCCGCGCCCTCGCCCACGCCATGGTGCACGGGGCCCTTCCGGACTGGCCCGCCCCCGACTGCCCGTTCCGTCAGGCCGGCTAGCGAGCAGACCTCCTAAGATCACCTATCTCAGGGGCACCGAAACATGCCGACGGTACGCCGGATCCGTTCGTGACCTCGCGGCGCCCGCCACCCGAGGCCCGCCTCTCGCTCGACCCGTATCCGCCGATATCAGTCGGACGCCGCAAAGCGGATTTACCCGGTCGTGAAGGCCAGCTTCGGAGGCCTGGACGGCCCCATGGCACGAATGACCCATGAAACCCGCGTGCGGTCGGTGGGAGGCGGGTGTGGAGCGGGCAGGAAGCCGGCGTGGAGCGGATGGGAAGCCGCGGGGAACTAGGTCGTGGCGAGCAGGTAGATGTTCAGGCCGACGATGATCGCGGTGACCGCGCAGGCCAGGACGTTCGTCAGGCGCCGGTTGGCCAGCGGGCCCATGAGGGAACGGCGGGCGGTGAAGATCACCAGCGGGATCAGGGCGAACGGGATGCCGAACGACAGGAACGCCTGGCTGAGCACCAGCGCCCGCGTCGCGCTGAAGCCGGTGGCGATCAGGACCAGCGCGGGGATCATCGTGACCGCGCGGCGGGCGAAGACCGGGACCTGGCGGCGGATGAAGCCCTGCATGACGACCTGGCCGGACATCGTCCCCACGCAGGACGAGGCGATGCCGCTGACCAGCAGCGCGACGCCGAACACGGCGCCCGCGTGCGCGCCCACGAAACTGTTCAGGCCCGCGTACACCGTGCCCAGGTCGCCGCCCGCGCTCGTCAGGCCGCGCGAGCCGAAGACGGCGGCGGCCGTCGCCAGCATCGCCACGTTGACCAGCCCGGCCACGCCCATCGCGACGAGCACGTCGACGACCTCGAAGCGGAAGGCCTTGCGCCGCCCGGCGTCGTCGGCGCCGGCGACCCGCCGCTTGGTCAGCGACGAGTGCAGGTAGATCACGTGCGGCATCACGGTCGCGCCGATGATCGAGACCGCGAGCAGCGCCGCCCCGCCGGGCAGCCGTGGGACGAGGGCGCCGGTCGCGATCTGGCCCGGCGCCGGGCGGGCGGCGAACAGCTCCAGCCCGAACGCCAGCGCCACCACGGCGGCCAGCGCGGTGATCACGGCTTCCAGCCGCCGGAAGCCGTGCACCTCCATGCCGAGGACCGCGAACGTGGCCGCCCCCGCCAGCAGGGCCGAGACCCACATCGACAGCCCGAAGACGAGGTGCAGGCCCAGCGCCGCGCCCGTGAACTCGGCCAGGTCCGTGGCCATCGCGACGGCCTCCGCCTGCAGCCACAGGAACACGACGACGCGGCGGGGGAAGGAGTCCCGGCAGACCTCGGGCAGCGACCGGCCGGTCGCGATGCCGAGCTTGGCCGACAGGGATTGCACGAGCATCGCCATCAGGTTGGCGGTGAGCACCACCCAGATGAGCGTGTACCCGAACTCCGCGCCGCCGGCCATATTGGTCGCGAAGTTGCCCGGGTCGATGTAGGCGACGGCCGCGATGAAGGCCGGGCCGAGGAACGGCGCGACGGCGCGCAGCCCGCGCCGTTCCCCGGCCAGCGCCTGCTGGGCGGCGATGACGGTATCAGCCAACGACGTCAGCCCGCGATGTCAGCCGACCGAGGGGCCGAGGCCCAGCGACTGCGGCGTGCTGGCATCCGGCGACGGCTGGTGCAGGCCCTCGTCGAGCGATCCGTACTCGGTCATCAGTGCCGGGCTGCCGCCCCACGGCGTCTGTTCCTCGGCGACCAGCGTGTTGGTCGTCAGCAGCAGGCCGGCCACCGACGCGCCGTTCTGCAGCGCGGAGCGGACGACCCGCAGCGGGTCGATGATGCCCATCTCGATCATGTTGCCGTGCTGGCCGCCGAGCGCGTCGAACCCCTCGTCGGGTCCGAGCGTGGCGGACTTCGCCACCACGGCGGCCGAGTCGTAGCCGGCGTTCGCGGCGATCAGCGTGGCGGGCTCAGGCAGCGCTCGGCGCACGATGCCGACCCCGATCGCGTAGTCACCGGTCACGTCGGCGTCGCTGGAGACGTGGTCGAGCGCGGGGACCGCGTGCAGCAGCGCCGCGCCGCCGCCCGCCACGATGCCCTCGGCCATCGCCGCGCGGGTGGCGGACAGGGCGTCTTCGACCCGGTGCCGCAGCTCCTTCAGCTCGGCGCTGGTGGCGGCGCCGACGCGGATGACCGCGACCTTGCCGGACAGTGCGCCGATCCGCTCGGTGAGCACGTCCTCGTCGATGCCGAAAGTGGCCCGTTCCAGCTCGGCGCGCAGCTGGCCGAGCCGGAACTCGACCGCCTCGGCCGACCCGCCGCCGCCGATGATCGCCGTGTTGTCGGCGTCCACCCGGACCTGGCGCGCCCGGCCGAGGTGCTCGGTCGTCATCGTCTCCAGGCTGAACCCCGAGTGCTTGCTGTACACGGCCCCGCCGGTCAGCGCGGCGATGTCCTCCAGCTTGTGCAGCCGCCGGTCACCGAAGCCGGGGGCCCGCACGGCGACGCACTGGAAGATGCCGTTCACGTGATTGTGCACGAGCATCGACAGCGCGGAGCCCTCCACGTTCTCCGCGACGATGACCAGCGGCCGCGGCGCCCGCATGACCTTGTCGAGCAGCGGCATGAGCTGCTGGACCTTGGTGATCTTCTCGCTGCACAGCAGGATGTACGGGTCGTCGAGGACCGCCTCCAGGGACGCCGGCGACGTCACCAGGTACGGGGACAGGTAGCCGTTGTCGAACTGGAAGCCCTCCACGAAGTCGACGCCCATCCCGGGTGCGGGCGAATCCTCCACCGTCACGATCCCGGCGTCTCCGACCGTGTGCAGCGCCGCGGCGATGACCGCGCCGACGGTGTCGTCGTCATTCGCGGAGATGGCGGCGACACGGCGGAAATCCTCCTCGGTGCTGACCGGATGGGCGACACCCTGCAGGTAGCTCGTGAGCCGCCCGACGGCGAGGTCGATGCCCCGCTTGACCAGCACGGGGTTCGCGCCCTTGCCGATCGCCGCCATGCCCTCGTGCACGATCGCCTGGGCCAGCACCGTCGCGGTCGTGGTGCCGTCGCCGACCACGTCGTTGGTCTTGATCGCCGCTTCCTTCACGAGCTGCGCGCCCATGTTCTCGAACTGGTCCTTCAGGTAGATCTCGCGCGCGATCGTGACGCCGTCGTTGGTCACGACGGGGGAGCCGGTGATCTTCTCCAGGATGACGTTGCGCCCCTTGGGGCCCAGCGTCGATTTCACCGCCTCGGCGAGCTGGTCCACGCCAGCCAGCAGCAGGCCGCGCGCGTCGGCGCCGAAGCGCAGTTCCTTGGCCATGAGTAACTCCTTAACGGCGTCCGCCTGCTACGGGACGAGGATCGCGCGGCCGCGGACGCGGCCGGCGTCGAGATCGGCGAGCGCGTCGGCCGCCGCGGTGAGCGGATAAGTGCGGGTGTGCAGGGTGACCTTGCCCGCCTGGGCGAGCGCCATCAGCTCGGCCAGGTCGTTGTAGGTGCCGACGATGTTGCCGATGATGTTCCGCTCGGTGGAGATGATGTCCAGCGTCGGGATGTGCAGCGTGCCGCCGTAGCCGATCACGAAGTACGAGCCGGCGGGCCTGGTCATGTTCCAGCTGTCTGTCTCCGCGCCCTGCTCGGCGACGAAGTCGAGCACGACCTCGGCGCCCTGGCCGTTGGTCATGTCCTTGACCGCGTCCACGTGCGAGCCGTCCGCGACGACCGTGTCGTCCGCGCCGAGCTGCTCGGCGAGCTTGAGCGCCTCGGGGTTGCGGTCGACCACGATGATCCTGGTCGCGGTCAGCGCCGACAGGCACTGGATGCCGATGTGGCCGAGGCCGCCGGCGCCGGTGACCACGCACGTGGTGCCGGGGTACAGCAGGGGGATGGCCTTGCGGACGGCGTGGTAGGCGGTGATGCCGGCATCGGCGAGGGCGGCCACGTCCTGCGGGCGGGTCGCCGGGTCGAGCTTCACGCAGGCGCGCGCCGAGGTCAGCAGGTACTCGGCCATGCCGCCGTCGGTGGACAGCCCGGGGAAGGAGCTGTTCTCGCAGTGCATGTCGTCCCCGGCCCGGCAGGCGCGGCACAGGCCGCAGGTGGGGGTGGGGTGCAGGATCACGGTGTCGCCTGGGCTGACATTGGTGACGGCGGCGCCGGTCGAGTGCACCCAGCCGGCGTTCTCGTGCCCGAGGATGTAGGGCAGCGGGGTACCCATCGCGGCGTCCCACTGGCCGTCGATGATGTGCAGGTCGGTGCGGCACACCCCGGCGCCGCCGATCTTCACGATCACGTCCATGGGGCCGGTGATCTTGGGCTCGGGCACGTCGTCCACTACCGGGGTGGAGTGGAACTCGTGCAGTCGTACCGCTTTCATCGAACCTCCCGGTTTGTGCCCGCGTAACGGAACTGGAGCATCCCCGAGCACATGCTCGTGTTCGCCTCGATACCGGTCCGGGTGACCCGGGCGCGGCGCAGGTGCAGCGGCAGCTCCTCTTCGGTGATCCCTTCCCCGGTCACGGGATCAATCACGAGCGGCGCGTCGTCGCCGGCCGGCAGCCCGAGGTCCGCGCGGCGGCGACGCAGGCGGTCGAGCTCGGCCGACGGCGGCGCGTCACCCAGTGTCATCCGGGGCAGTGCTCCCGGCGCCACCCCGGCCGCCAGGAGCGGGCGGCACACGAGGTCGGTGCCGGCCATGACCGCCTTACGCAGGAAGGCCGCGCGGAGCTCGTCGAGCTCGGCCACGGCCTCCCCGTCGCCTGTGCCGCTGGAGAACGCGGCGACGAATCCCGCCTGCGCGGCCACCCCATTATTGATGGCGTTCGACGCGAAGTGGTCCTCGAGGACCACCTCGGCGGTATCCACGCCGGGAACCCGTGTCACCGCGTCGTAGGCGTCGGCCACCATCAGGTAGGCGAAGTTGGGCGCGCAGAAGTAGGTGGGCAGCCGCAGCCGGACCCGCGCCCGGCCGCCCGCGCCGCCATCCGGCGAAGCCGCGTCTGGCGATACCGTGCACGACGAGACGAACCCGAGGTCGGTGATCGGCTCGTCGAGCTCGGGATCACGCACCGTGGCGAGCGCCGCCCAGGCGGCACTCGCCACATCGGTCGCGGTGGTCATGTTCCGGAGACCAGCTGCGCGTCGTCCTTCGCGGCGGGCTCGCCGGCCTGGGTGGGCACCAGGAACTCCGCCGGTACCTTGATGTCGTAGAGCTTGGCGGCGTTCAGGCCGAGGATCTTCTTCTTGGTGGCGGTGGTCAGCTTCGCGTAGTCCGAGAGCTCCTCGTCATCGGGCATCTGCCAGTCGACGAATCCCTCGACCTGCCACTTCGGCTCCCAGATGCCGTAGTCGCTGCCGAAGGTCATCTTGTCCTCGCCGACCCAGAACATCAGCTCGCCCATGACCTTGGCGAAGAACTTCGGCCGCGCGTACATCAGCCCGCCGATGACGACCGACAGGCCGGCGTAGACGTTGGGCTCCTGCGTCGCCATGAAGCAGAAGTCCTCGATCCGCGGCAGGCCGACGTGCTCGATGATGAAGTTCAGGTCCGGGAAGTCGGTCGCGGCGTGGTCCACGTCGGCCACGTCGAACGCGTCCTTGTCCAGCGGCCAGATCGTCGGGCCCTTGTGCACGTGGACGTTCTTGATGCCGAGTTCCTGGGCCTTCTCCAGGTACCGGTAGCACATCGGGTCGCTGAGCTTGTAACCGCGCGAGCCGTTGTTCCACTCGGCGGTGTACAGCTTCACGCCCTTGGACCCGTACCGCTCGACGTTGCGCCGCAGTTCCTCCAGGCCGTTGTCGCCGTCCCGGGGGTCGAACCGCGTGTTCGCGATGAACATGCCCGGGTGCTTCTCGCCCAGGGCCGCGTTCCGCTCGGTGGTGTTGAAGCCCTCGGTGTACCACTCCTTGAGGTAGGTGGGCTGGAAGATGGCCACGTCGACGTGGCCATCTTGGAAGACGTCCTTCATCAGGTCGTCCTCGGAATACTTCTGGAACTTCTCGATCGGCCAGTGCGTCTCCGGCGGACCGAGGTGCTGATAGGCATGGAAGCATTCGATCCAGCCCTTGGCGTACTGCTCCGCGCCGGGGACCCAGTTGTCCGGGGCCGCGTTCCAGTAGTGCATGTGCGAATCGACGATGAAGTACTTCTCGCCATCCTTGGTGTACAAGGTGTCCTCCTTTGGACTGTGGAGGGTGGGCTACTTCGGGTCAGGCCGAGGCCGTGAGGTCGAAACCGAGTTGCTCGGCCGCGTCCTCTGGGTTGGCGAACATGATCGTGCGATCGTCCTCGTGGATCATGCGCCCGTAGTGGGTCGACATGTTCTCCTCGAACTCGGCGGCGTCGAAGAAGCCTGGTTCCTCGCCGAGCGCCTCGGAGATCTCGTCGTAGATGACGTCCATCCGGCCGATCGCGTCCACGCGCATCATGGAGGGCAGGGAGGTCACCGTCACGTTCGGCTTGGTCGACATGACCTGTGCGACCACCTCGCCCACCTGGTTGTTCATCAGCGTGAACCCGCACCGGTTGGATGCGGTGTTGTCGGCCTTGAACGGGCTCTCGGCGGTCTTGAACTGTTGGGCGGTCACTGGCTCAGCTCCTTCGGTACGTCCAGGTGCAGATCGGTCACGATGCCGGCGAACCGGCTCTTGACGGCGTCGAGGCTGTCCTCGAAGCGAGGCGGTTTCGCGTCCGGCTGCGACCACAGCGGCTGCATGATGCGGGCGGCGTGGATGGCGCGCGGCACCCAGGTACCGAGCCAGCCCTGGAGGATCTGCTTGTTGTGGTCGGCGAACTCGCGGTCGGCGGTCAGCAGCTCGAACATCGCCCGCGTGTAGCGCAGGTCGCGCTCGGCGAAGTCGTACTCGGCCGCGCCGACGACCGTCGGGGTCACGAAGTCGCCGTTGCGCGGGGCCGCGTGCTGCACGAGCTGGCTGCGGAACAGCTCGCCGACCAGCGGCTCGAACACAACGTTGCCGGCGAAGACGGCCTCGCCCCAGTCCCAGATCGAAGTCAGCTGCTCGGCGGTCTCCCGCACGCCCTGCCACGCGGGGTCGTTGTTCCAGGCGTCCAGGTGCGCGGAGCCGTCGAAACCGCTGATCTCCTCCGACAGCGTGAGGTTGTACAGCGCGAGGTCCTGCGCCGCCCGGATCCGGTGCATGCTGTTCACCGAGATCGCGTTGTTGTGCATGTTGGTGGGGGCCCGGCGCTGCGCGTTCGCGAACAGGTAGAGGCCGAGGCCGTGGTCCACGTGCATCCACGCGCCGACGTTGCGCTCGACGAACCGCACCCAGTTCGGGTTCCAGTCCTCGAACGCCTTGGACTGCCGGGCGTTCTCGACGTTCTGGTTGAGCTGCCGCACGACGTTGGAGTTGTAGCGGTAGAGGGTGAGCTCCCACTCCTCGTTCGGGTCGCGGAACTCGTGCCAGCCGTGTGCCGGCCAGTCGTAACCCTTCCCGCCCGATCCTGGGAAGCGCTCCGGTTCGGGCCGGTCAGATCCCCACGCCTTGAGCACCGTCCAGTCCAGCGGGTAGCCCCCGCGCCCGTCGGCGAACCCGTACAGCCAGCCCTGGGACAGGTAGTGCCGCGGGTCCGGCTGGACCTCCACGGTCACGTCCTCATAGTGGGACGGCTTGCGCTTGGCCGGGATGAAGTAGGTGAACCGGCGGTTATCGGAGTCGGGGAATTCCTTCGATCCGGCCTCGGCGTCGGTGAAGACCGGTTTGGGAACGCTGCGTTCTTGCGTGGTGGTCATGAGTCCTCCGGATTGCCGGTTGTAGTGAACTTGTCGTAATAAATCCGCTTCTCGGTGACGCCTAGCGTTTCCAGCAGCGGGACGGCGGCCTCGACCATCGGCGGCGGCCCGCACACGTACGCGTGCGCGCCCGTCAGGCTGCCGGTCAAGCGCTTGACCACGTCGGTGATCAAGCCGGTCTCGCCGGCCCAGTCGCCGGCGTCCTCCGACAACGCCGGGATGTACGTGAAGCGCGGCAGCCTGTCGTCGAGCGCGTGCAGCTCGCTCTCGAAGCACAGGTCCCGCTGGCCGCGCGCGCCGTAGAAGAACGTGGTCTTGCGGTCGATGCCGCGTTCGGCCATGGAGCGGAGCAGGGACAGGATCGGGGCCATCCCCGCTCCGCCGCCCAGGAAGACAAGGTCATCGTCGCCCTCGCGCAGGGTGAACACCCCGAACGGCCCGGTGAGGTCGAGCCGGTCGCCCACCGCCAGGCGGGTGTCCAGGAACTGCGAGAACAGCCCGTCGGGGTAGACCTTGATGATGAACTCCAGCATCCCCTCCCGGCTGGAGGTATTGGCCATCGAGAACGACCGCACCTCGTCCGTCCCGGGCACGCTGATGTCCATGTACTGTCCGGGAAAGAACTTGACCTCACCCGGCTCGACCAGGCGCAGCACCAGGTGGCGCATGTCGTGCGTGACCGGGATGATGGCCGCCACCTCGGCGACCGCCTGCTGGATCGGCAGTCCGGAGCGGATCATCTCCTCGTCGTAGTTGAGCAGCTCGATCGTGACGTCCTCGTACGCGTGCGCTCGGCACAGGAGGGTGTAGCCTTCCTCCTTCTCGTAGTCGGGCAGCGCGAACGTGGAATACCGGTCGTGCTCGATGTCCTCGCCGTCGAGCACGAACGACTTGCAGGAGGCGCACTGGCCTTCCTTGCAGCCGTGCATGAGCATGATTCCCTGCTCGGCTGCCGCCCGCAGGATCGTCTGGTTCTCGTCGACCTCGATTTCGATGCCGACCGGCTCGAACCGGACGGTGTGCTTATCTGACACCCGGTCGCCTTCGGTTAGTTGGGCGGTCCCCCGCCAGGGTGGGACGGGGGACCACGGATCGTTGTGTATGACGGAGCCCGGGTCTACGCCTCGTCGCGCGCGTAGCGGCCCGCCGGGCCACCGCGGACGTAGGAGGCGTGGAACGCCTGGCGCTCCTCGGGTGACATCTCGTTGAGCAGGACGTTCGGGCTCTGCAGGGGCGGCATGCGGCGCAGGTGGTCGAGCGTCCACATCTTCTTCGGGTCGTCGAGGTCGAGGTGTGGCTGCGCGACCATCGTCTTGCCGTCGTCGCGTACGTAGCCCATGTCGGAGACGACGTCGGCCCAGTTCCAGCCGTGGTACAGCGTCTCCCACTCGCGCTTGCCGATCAGCTGGCCCATGTTCGGCGTCTCGCGGCCCTGGTAGGTCGGCCGGAAGGCGGTCGCGTCGGTCCAGTGGCACGGCTCGCTGCAGTACGTGCGCACCTGTCCGTCGACCTCGTCCATGACCATGTCCTCGCGGACCAGGCACGGGACCATGCAGGTCCAGCAGCGGTGCGGGTACTGGTAGTCGACGTCCTCGCCGACGATCGGGTGGTGGCCATTCGGCTTCGAGAGCCGGTTGTAGTTCTCCCACCACTTGCCGTACTTGTCATACCAGCCCGGGTACTTGTACTCGAACCACTCGAAGTCCTTGTCCGTCATCGGGTCGATCCGCCAGTAGTTGGCGAGCCAGCCGGTGGCGAAGAACTGCGCGACCTCGTGCACGTAGCCCTTGTTCCAGATCTGGTCCCACGCCATCTCGATGAGGTCGTGCGGGATGACCAGGCCGTACTTCTCCAGCGGTACGAGGTAGGAGCGGTAGTAGTCGTCGTAGATCCAGCGGCGCCACATCTCGGCGTAGGACTCGCGGTCCTTGCGCCGGTCCTTGGTGCCGTACTCGATGAACGTGCCGATGGCGGCGTCGACTACCCGGTGGTTGTTCCACCAGGCGTAGCGCAGGTCGCGCTCAAGCAACTGGTGGTTGGACTCGTCCGACAGCGCCATCAGCAGGGTGGCGTAGCCGTTGGAGATGTGCCGCGACTCGTCGGACTGGACAGAGTGGAACACCGTCGGCAGCAGGTAGTCGCCGTTCGCCGCGGCCTCGGCGGGCATGGCGACGAACAGGGTGTTCGTGAACGCCGTCTCGGCCACGATCGTCAGGTAGATGCTCGCCGCGGTGATGGCGTCACCGGTGATGAAGCCCTCGGCGAACTGACGGCCGATCGTGCCGCAGTAGTCGTTCTGGAAGTCCCGCAGCGAGCTGTTGAAGCCGGCCGGGTCGATGTAGTTGTTCATGTACAGGCGCTTGAGGTTCTGCTGGATCGTCGAGTGACGTACCTCGTCGATCATCTGGATCGCCTGGCCGTTGTGGAGTTCGGGGTTGGGGACGGTGCGGAACAGCAGCGGCATCGCCCGCGCGGCGGAGATCTCCGGCAGCGGGATGATCGACAGGAACAGCTTCTGCCATTCCAGCCACCGTTCCTGCACCTGGCGGAACATGTTGCCGCGGATCGCGCCGTCCTGGGCGCCGTAGACCCGGTGGTCCTTCTCCTCCTGCATCGGGAAGTAGGACCGCAGCACCTGCTTGAGCGGGTCTTTCTTCTGCGCCTTGCGGAACGTGTAGTCGGTGCCGTAGTGACTCACCGGCTCGTGGTACTGAGGTTCCCAGGAGAGTTCCTGGATCTTCTGATGGGCCTTGGCCACGCTCTGGCGGCTCATCGGCATCCCTCCTTGGGTAAAGTGCTTGTGTCCTGGATCACATAACTTTTGCGGTGGCTGTGTGCTCTCAACCTGAGACAGCTCGTAGGCGGCGCGCAGCTCGGCCAGGCGGTCCTGATTGCTGGCAGCGATTTTCGCGTTGCCCTCGGGGGCGGGCGTGATGCCCAGCGCCCGCAGCAGATCGGAGGCCGGCGCGCCGGGGTCGCCCGTCTCGCCCAGGACGGGATGAAGCCCTTCCGCCGCTAGGTGCTGGAAGACCAGGTTGACAACGGACCATGGGTTGTAGGTCTCGGCTTCCATAGACCGACCACACGCCGGTGGGATTGCACCGGTGGTCTCAACTTGAGACAGTGCGAGGTAGCGGTCGGCTTAGGGTGTGGGCAAGCTGGAGTTCGACCGGCTGGAGTCGCTGCGGGTGGAGGAGGCGATATGGGACGTGCATCAACGCGGCTGTACGTGGCCGGAGACCGCCTGGCCGCTGAACGGGACAGGTTTCTGGCGGCGCAGCCCGTCAACCCGGAGACGGTCCGGGCGCCGATACTCGCGTCCTGGTGGCGTTCACGCGGGTGGAACGTCGCGGCCGACCGGCTGGACTTGAACTACCTGCGTGATCCCGACCTGGAATCGGCGCTGGCGCGCGGCGCCGAGCCGGTGCTCAAGCGGCTGCACGAGCAGCTCAGCGGCCAGCCCATCAGCGTCATCCTCACCGACGCCGCCGGGCTCGTGCTCTTGCGGCTCACCGGCGACCGGGACCTGGAACGGCACCTCGATTCGATCATGCTCGCGCCCGGCTTCTCCTACGCCGAGGACACGGTCGGCACCAACGGGATCGGCACGGCCCTGGAGTCGGGCGGGCCGGCGCACGTGTTCGGGCACGAGCACTACGCGGAGCACCTGGAAGGGATGGCGTGCGCCGGAATCCCGGTCCGTGACCCGGTCTCCGGCAAGACCGTCGGGGTCCTCGACCTGACCTGCTGGCGCAAGGACGCGGACCCGCTGCTGATCTCGCTCGCCCAGGTGACCGCGAGCGAGGTCGGCCAGGCGATGGCAGCCGTCACCAGCAGCCGCGACATGCACCTGCTCCAGGAGTACCAGCGGGCCTGTCGCCACTCCGGCGGGATCGTGCTGGCCCTCGGCCACGACATCGCGATGCTGAACGACCACGCCCGTCAGGCCCTGACCCCGGCCGACCAGGCCGCGCTGATCACCCGCGCGTCCGACGTGCTGGCCCGGCCGGGCACCGGCTACGGCGCCTCCGGGTCGGGGGCCGCCGTCACGGTTGACCTGCCAAGCGGAACGGTCGCGCGGATGTTCTGCCGCAACGTGTCCGGCGACCTGTCCGGGAGTGCCCCCTGCGCGGACGGCGTCGTGCACGTCAAGATCATCACCTCGGCCATGCCCGAGATCGACGTGCCCGCGCCGCGAGCGCCGGGGACACCTCCGCTGACGAACCCGATGACGCTGCCGGGCCTCGTCGGTGGCAGCGCCGCGTGGCGGCGGGCGTGCCGCGAGGCGGAAGCCAGTTACGACTCGGGGGAGTGGCTGACGCTGGAAGGCGAGAAGGGCGCCGGGAAGCTCGCGCTGATCCGCGCCGTCCACCAGCGGCGCGATCCGGCCGCCCCGTTCCACGTCGTCGACCTGGCCTACGGGGACGACTGGCTGGCGGACGTCCGCCGGGATATCCCTGGCCGTGCCCGGATGCTGGTGATCAGGCACGTCGACAGCCTGACCGCCAAGCAGGCACGGGCGCTGGCGGGCGCGCTGCAGGAGATCAGGTCCGGCAGCGGGGAATCCGGGCTGCGCGTGGCGGCGACGCTGGACCGGTCGAAGGCGCGGGCAGACCTTACCGCCGTGCTCCGGTTCTTCCCGGCCACGGTCGACGTCCCCGCGCTGCGCCACCACGCCGACGACGTGCCGGAACTCGTGCCGTTCTTCCTCGCCCGGCTGAGCCAGCACGGGCGGGTCACGTGCTCGCCGCAGGCGATGCAGCTGCTGCTGCGCCACAACTGGCCGGGCAACGCCGCGCAGCTGTGGGACGTGCTCAAGCAGGTCGTGCAGCGCCGGCGGGCGGGCGCGATCCTGCCGCAGGACCTGCCGCCCGAGTGCTGGACGGTCAGCCGCCGCGTCCTGTCGCCTCTGGAATCGATGGAGCGCGACGCGATCGTGCAGAGCCTGCGCGACCACGGCGGCAACAAGATCGGCGCCGCCCGTGCCCTCGGCATGTCCCGGGCGACGATCTACCGGCGCATCCACGAGTACGGCATCATCACGACCTCTGGCTGAGCGCCCGGGGCACGGAATCCCCCCGCAGCGCGCAACCCCCCGCGGTGCGTTCTCCCCCCGGCGGCGTGCAACCCGGCGGCGCGCAACCCCCCGGCGGCGCGCAACCCCCCGGCGGCGCGCAACCCCCCGCGGCGCGCAACCCTCCCGCGTGATCATGGGTCGTTTCCGTAAAACCCTGGATCCGGGCCGTTCGGCTCGCCCGCTTTAACACGAAATATCATTAGAAACCACGTATTTCGGGATACCCGTGCGGGGTATCTGATCCATGATCATGGGTCGTACG